>JABAOH010176953.1_pt1 | contig 10622 bp, 9 predicted proteins | sample 7062181 | NCBI WGS metagenome assembly JABAOH01 (sample SAMN14538630, study PRJNA623070) | marine sediment metagenome | biome: marine biome [ENVO:00000428]; feature: marine pelagic biome [ENVO:01000023]; material: deep marine sediment [ENVO:00002113]; isolation source: pool of 5 deep marine... | reverse complement strand
CGTTTGAAATCGCAGCCAAAAGCGGCCATTCAGTTTGTAGCGATACCCAGCAATGAATGCCCATAGCCAGTAGGCAATACGTATGGGCTGCGAACCAGCCCTGTGCCCTCGACGTCAAAGACCGCAATATGATTTGCTGCAGTTGAACCAACAAAAAGCTTGGTCCCATCAGAACTAAATTCAATTCCCTCCGGTACCCACTCAACCGGCAGGTGATACAAAAGCTGACTGGAATCTTCTTTTAGTTTGATCACGGCAAGATGACTAGTCGTTGTCGGCCCGAAATTGTCCAAGCAGGCGATGGCGGCCAATTCTCCAGAAGGATGGATTGCCAGGCTCTCTAGACCATCGCACACTGCAGGAATTGCATGCGAGACGCTGTTATCTGCAAGGTCAACGACAAGAACATCATCCAGTACTCCGTCGGACGCACCTAGGCTGTTTAGCACAAGTGCTCGTGAAACATCAGGTGAGATTCTCGGAGAAAATGGCCCATCAATTACAAATTCATCGGATGTGATTTCTCCTGTTACTGTGATGCTATTGTCATCATTGACCGCGAAGCGAAATATTCCCGTCTCATCTGACAATAACTCGCTTCCCTTCACCATCGCAGCAATGATTGTGTGTCCATCAACACCTAAATCAAAGGAATACACGAATCCAGGTGTCGGGGTCTTTGCTACCTCGACAAGAGATCCGTTGTCCTCAACATTCAAGACACTCCAATGATCCGATAGGGCGACTATTACTCTTTGACCATCCGGATGTGCAACCGCTTGCCACGGTTGTGCTTCGAACTCAATTCGGGAAACGACAGGTAGATCGTCGGCTTCCAAATCAATCGAAATTATCTGATTCTGGCCAACGACTTCCGGCGGCGTTGATTCACCAAACCTAAAATCGTGATTCGTTATAATCCCAAAACGCCCAATAATCGCCGCGTGCGGCGAGCCGAGTATTGTGCTCGATGTTGTTCCGTATACCGTATTAATAACGGGCGGCTGATCGATGAAGAGTCGAAAGACGGTTATCGAATCATCTGTGATCAAAGGACTTGCTGGGTCGGTTGCCAGCGCAATAGATTCACCATCGTTTACACTCAAAAGAATCGTTGGTGTATTCGTCGTTATGTATGGGGGCGAATCCGCATATAGCGTTTGGCACCAATTCAGCCCAACAAAGAAAAGTACGCCGCTAGCGCCATAGAACTTCGCCTGATGCCAATTTAGCAGTCCTTTAGTATTCATTGTTGTTCCGGGAGCCTTTGTTAGCAGAAGTTGACAAACGGCCGCTATGGGTCGTTAGCGGCCCTCTGGACCAAGTCTAGCCGAATGTCCGCTTGTCGGGGCAAAGTGAATGTCCAAATTGTAGTGGTACCGCCGTTCGAACCGGCTTCTCAGTTTTGCGCTCTTGTCCTTGTGCAATGATCGCCGGGTAATAAACTCGGCTGGCATGGATTCCGTCGAGCGCAATCAACGTGCAATTTTCGACAAATTGCTGCGGCCGCACCTCGAGCGGCTGTTTCGGCTCGCGTTTCGCCTCGCCGGCTCGAGAGCGGAGGCCGAGGACCTGTTCCAGGACGTCTTGCTCAAGGCCTACACCCGACTCGACGACCTCCTTGGCGTCCGTGAACCCGGCCCGTGGCTCTGCCGTGTCATGTACAACCACTTCATCGATAACCGGCGGCGCTTCGCACGCGCCCGGCTTTTCAGCGTCACGGAAGGACAGCTCGGGGAGTCCGGCATCGAATCATTGCCGGGACAGCTCGACCCGGAACGCGATGCGGAGCGGCTGGATAACATAATGCGGCTCGAACGGGCGCTTGCCGCATTGAGTGACGAGCACCGCCTGGCGGTACTGTTGCACGACACCGAGGGCTACAAACTCGAAGAAATTCATCAAATTACCGGAGACCCGGTGGGCACGATCAAGTCGCGCCTGCACCGCGCCCGGGCCCGCCTGCGGGAATTACTCGCCGGCGATGGAACCAAAGACGGGCCTTGAACGTGTAAAGGCATAAGCAGGAAGTAAACGATGACTTGTACGGAACTGACGGCGACACTCGACGACTATGTGGACGGGCTCATGCAGCCTGCCGAAGCTGCGGCGCTGACCGCACATATAGAAGCCTGCGAGGAATGCCGCCAGGTGCTCGCGAAAGAGCAGGAACTGCGAGAGTCATTGAAGGATTACGGAGAATCCACGATGCCACATGCCGATGCAGCTTTTTTCGACCAGGCCTTGCTCAATGCAGCGCGTGACGGCACGCGACGCCAGCGCAAGCGCTGGGTAATGACGGGCATAAGCGGCACGATTGCTGCGGGACTCGTGTTGTGGATGCTTGGCAGCTTCTTCTTCGAGGCGCCCGATATGTCCGAGCCAGGCATGCCCGCGATCGTGATGACCCTCGAGGAACCGCGCACGCTGAACCTCGTCTTTTCCACGGCAACGGCGCTGGCCGACGCCACGATGACCGTGCTTTTACCACCTGGCGTCGAGGTCGAGGGATTTGCCGGTCAGCGGGAGATTGCCTGGATGACCAGTCTCAAAGCCGGCAAGAACGTCCTGCCACTGACACTTATTGCGACTTCGCCGCAGGGCGGAGAGCTGATGGCCACTTTGCGACACGGGAGCGACGACAAGACCTTCCGCGTCAAGGTAAGCGTGATTTAGGGAGAAGGACGTCGGACTTCTGGCCGTCGATCCAAGGGAGTGTGTGATGAAGCGATTCAATATGATTCTGGCGAGCGTCGCCTTGAGCCTTTGGGCGCTCTTGCCGGCAGCCGCTCACGCGGACGATGACGAGCTCGACGTTACGATGGAAGTGCTCGACAGCATCGCGGACATCGACGGTGATGTCATCGTGATGGAAGGTCCGGAACACGACGACTTCGACGATCACGAAGACGAGAGTGACGAACGCGAACGTGATGGCGTTGCCGATCACGACGAGTCGGATCGAGAGAGTGATCGCGTCAGCGACGACATGTTCGACGAAGAACACGAGTCCGAACGCGACTTTCTCGCCGATGCGTCTGACGATGGCTTCACTCACGATGATGACTTCGAGTCCGACGAGGACGAAGAGCATGCGGAAGAGGAGAGCGACTTCGACGAAGGCGATGACATCGATACCGATGAGCACGACGAGGAACCGATGGACGGCGACTCCGATTTACAGGACGACATAGCCGGCGACGACAGCGCCTGAAGCTGGCCCCACCCCGGAAATTCCCCCTTCGTCCGGCGACGCAGGGGGAATTTCTTGCACCGGGTCACAGAGTTACGCCCCCATTAATGAGACTTTGCCTTACCGGGTGCCTTGCCCCGCTTGGGCGGGCGAATGCTCACCGCAGGAGTCCTGAAACCTTGGCATTTGCGCGAAAAACATGTGGTTTGGCGGTCGCGGTAATGATCGCCACCTTGTGCCTGGCCTGGTCGCAGACCGCGCGGGCGGCCACCGCCAGCGAGCTGTTCGCCGACGGTAACCGCCTGTTCCGCGACGAGCTGTACTGGGCCGCCTTGCTGCGTTACCGCCAGGCCGGCGACGCGGGCATGGATACGCCCTTGCTCCACTACAATACCGGGGTTGCGCATTTCAAGGCGCAGCAATATGGGCGCGCCCGCGAGTCCCTCCAGAAGTCCAGCCGTTACGAACCCTTGCGGCCGATTTCACATTACAACCTGGGCCTGACCGCCTACGCCGACGGCGACATCGACGAGGCGCTTGGGTGGTTCCGGCGTGCGCGGGACCAGGACGATCGCAAGGACATCAGCCGCCTGGCGCAGCAGGCGATAGCGAAGCTCAATCGCGAGCTTGCGGCCGTGGAACCGATTGAACTAGCGGCGACCGTGCGCGAGCGCGAACGCAAGCTCACGAATTTCGAGCTGCGGGCTCGCGTCGGTGTCGGCATTGACGACAACGTCTATCGTTCACCCGCGACCAGTTACGTCGACCTGTCCGATCCCGCGCAACCGGTCGTGACACCGAACGTCCAGGAAGGCACCTACGTACCCGTGGCCCTGCATGCGAAATACCAGGTCAACAGCCTCGAGAACGAAGGCTTTTTCGGCATGTACCGGCTCGGTGGACGTTACTACGTCGATGAGGCGCTGAAAAACGCCAACGAGTACCTGCACGAACTCGGATTCGGCAGCGAGTACAGGCGTCGTGAGGAGTCGAGGGAACGTCGCGTGTACAGCGCCTTCAAGATCGCGCAGCACAAGGAGACCTATTACGACCCCGATACCGGTCTCGAACGCATTGCCGGTGGCGTCGATATCAGCGATCGCATGTCGTATATCCGTTACGGTCCCGAGTTCTGGATTCGCGAGGTTCGGTAAGTTCACGGTCGGCGGCCGCGCCCGCGGACAGCTATGGAACTACGAGGAAACGTCCGCGGTTCCCGAGTACGATCACGAGTACTGGCAAATGGGTCTGAATACGCAATACCAGTTCACTTCCACGTCGCTCGTGCGCCTCACGGCCGAATACTACACGCGGCGTTTCGGCGACCGCCCCTCGTTCGAACTCGACGGGTCGCAGCCGGTCGGCAATCCGTCGATCCGTTACGACTACACCGAGTACGCCGTCGAGGCGCGCCAGAGAGTCACTCGTGGACTCTGGTTTGGCGTCGCTTATGCGCGAACGACCAGGACCGACCAGTATGTCGGGTACAACAACTATATCCGTGACGAGTATGGCGCCCAGATACACCTGGCAATCGGCGATCGATTCAGCCTCGATGCAACCGCTGCCTACCAGATCTACGACTATGAAAATGCGTTGGCCTTCCACGAGCCGACCGCCGGACGCAAGACCCTCGAGCGGGCGATCGGCACAGTCACCGCAAGTTTTCAGATGACCGACTCTTTAAGTCTGGTTGGCGAGGTCTACTATCGCGACATCACCTCGAACGACACGCGCATAGAATATGCGCGCAATCAAATGCTCATCGGCGTGCGCTGGATGCAATAAGAACCCGCTCAGAAATACCAGCCGCTACCCAGTTAGTCGGCGCTCTCCTCTGCGCTTTCTTTGCTAGACTGCGCCTCCGGGTTTTTTCCAGCCTATGCGCCGATGGACGTTACTCCGATACTCGAATCGCTGAACGAAGCTCAGCGAGTAGCCGTTACGGCACCGTCCGGTCCGTTGCTCGTAATTGCGGGCGCGGGCAGCGGCAAAACCCGTGTGCTCACACACCGGGCGGCCTGGCTCATCGACGTCGAGGGCATCTCTCCGCAAAGCCTGCTCGCCGTCACCTTTACCAATAAGGCCGCGGCAGAGATGCGTGGCCGTATCGAGTCACTGCTCAGGATGCCGGTCAATCACCTCTGGATCGGCACCTTTCATGGCCTGGCGCACCGCCTGTTGCGACGGCACTGGCAGGACGCGGGATTGCCGCAGAACTTTCAGATCATCGACGCCGACGACCAGCTGCGGATCATCAAGCGATTGGTCAAGAACCTCGAACTCGAAGACGACCGCTGGGCACCGCGGGAGATTCAATGGTTCATCAACGCGCAAAAGGACGAAGGACTGCGTCCACAACACCTGGACGACGAAGGCGACAGCAATCGCCGGCAGTTCATCTCTTTTTACCAAAGCTACCAGGAAGTCTGTGACCGCGGCGGGCTGGTCGATTTTGTTTTGCGGAATTGCTGTTACGCGCGCACGAGCTGTGGCGCGATCATCCCGAAGTACTTCAACATTATCAGAAACGTTTCCGGCATTTGCTCGTCGACGAGTTCCAGGACACGAACGCGATCCAGTACGCGTGGCTGCGCCTGCTGGCAGGCCGAGATGGCATCCCGTTCGTTGTCGGTGACGACGACCAGTCGATCTATCGCTGGCGCGGCGCGCGTGTCGAACACATCTACCAGTTCCAGAAAGACTTCCCCGGTACTTCGGTGGTCAAGCTCGAACAGAACTACCGTTCGACGGCGACGATACTCAATGCGGCCAACGCCGTCATTGCTAACAACGATTCGCGAATGGGCAAAAACCTGTGGACCGAGGGCGATACGGGAGAATCGATTCGCATTTATTCCGCCTACAACGAGCGCGATGAAGCGGAATTCGTGGTCGGGCGACTCATGGAGTGGAGCGACCAGGGCAATCCGCGCGCCGATGCCGCCGTGCTTTATCGATCAAACGCTCAGTCGCGCGTACTCGAAGAAAGCCTGATCAATGCCGGCTTGCCATACCGAGTCTACGGGGGCCTGCGATTTTTCGAACGCGCGGAAATCAAGGACGCACTCGCCTATCTGCGGCTGATAGCAAACCGCGACGATGACAGCTCCTTCGAACGCATCGTCAACCGCCCGACACGTGGCATCGGTGCGCGAACCGTAGCGGCAATGCGCGATTATGCGCGCGCAAACAGCACGACTTTGTGGCGCGCGGCCGGCGCTGTCGCCAGCGGCGATGTGGGCGGCAGGACCGCGACGTCGGTGGTGGCGTTTCTCAACCTCATCGAGCGCATGGCCAGTGATATCGCGGGACTCGATCTCGCAGAGCAGGTCGACCACGTTATTCACGCGAGCGGGTTGATGACATTTTTGCAGAAAGAAAAGGGCGAGCGCGCGGAGACAAGAGTCGAAAACCTCGAGGAACTCGTCAGCGCCGCGAAAAGCTTTACGCCCGATCCCGCCGACGACATGTCGCCGCTCGACGCGTTTCTTTCGCATGCGGCGCTCGAGGCCGGCGAAGGCCAGGCCGACGCCTGGGAAGATTGCGTACAACTGATGACCATGCATTCCGCCAAGGGACTCGAGTTCCCGCTCGTATTTCTCTGCGGCATGGAAGACGGTTTGTTTCCCCACCAGCGTTCGGTGGCCGATCCGCATGGCCTCGAGGAAGAACGGCGGCTTTGCTACGTCGGCATGACGCGCGCCAAGCAACTGCTTTACGTCACCTATGCCGAACAGCGGCGCTTGCACGGCATGGACAGCCTTTCGCAGCCGTCGCGGTTCATCGCCGAAATCCCCGAGGAGTTCGTCGAAGAGGTGCGGCCCCGCGTCGAGGTTTCGCGTCCGGTCAGTTCACTTGCGGGGGGCAGGTCCGCCAGCATCGCCCCGGGCGCCGATCTCGGCATCCGGCTCGGCCAGAGAGTGCGGCACGGAAAATTCGGCGATGGCGTCATCCTGAATTGCGAGGGGCAGGGCGCGCATGCACGAGTTGAGGTCAATTTTGAGACGGCCGGCACAAAATGGCTCGTCCTCAGTTATGCCAATCTCGATCTCATGTAGAATACGCCGCGCATTTCTCTGCAGATAGCCGTGGACAGGTAATGAAAATACTAATACTCGGCGCTGGCCAGGTCGGCTCCTCCGCGGCATACCACCTGTCGCGTGAAGAGGCCAACGAAGTGACCGTGGTCGATAAGAGTGCCGAGGTTCTGCGAGAGCTACAGGACCGGCTCGATATTCGCACCGTCGTTGGTCATGCTGCCTATCCCGACGTGCTCGAGCGAGCGGGCGCCAACGATGCCGATATTATCGTCGCGCTGACAGACGCCGATGAGTCCAACATGGTTGCCTGCCAGGTTGCTTATACGCTATTCCACACGCCGACCAAGATCGCCCGCATCCGTTCGGCCGACTACATGAACGCACGCGCGCTCTTTGCCCAGGACGCGATCCCGGTCGACGTGCGCATTAGTCCCGAGCAGCTCGTGTGCGAGTACATCGAACAGCTCATCCGCTATCCTGGTGCGTTACAGGTACTCGATTTCGCCGAGGGTCGCGTACGCCTCGTCGGTGCACGCGTGGATAAAGGCGGCATGCTGGTGGACCAGCAAATAGCGACCTTGAAGGAACACATCCCGAACACCGAGGGGCGCATCGCTGCGATTTATCGCGACGGCAAGTCCCTGCAACCGGACGGCGACACAGTCATCCGCGAGGCCGACGAAGTGTTTTTCGTCGCCGCACGCCAGGACGTTCGCGTCTTCATGAGCGAAATGCGCAAGCTCGACGATCCGGTGCGGCGAGTCGTCATCGCCGGCGGCGGCAATATCGGCGTTCGCCTGGCGCTCGCGCTCGAACAGACGAACCAGGTCAAGATCATCGAGCGCGACACAAACCGCGCGCGTTCAATTTCCGAGAAACTGAACAAGGCGATCGTCCTGGTCGGCGACGCCGCCGACGAGGAATTGCTGCTAGAGGAAAACATCGACAATGTTGACGTATTCTGTGCCTTGACCAACTCCGAGGAAGCCAACATTCTTTCCGCGATGCTCGCGAAGCGCCTCGGCGCGCGCAAGGTGATGGCCCTCATCAACCGGCCGTCTTATGCGGATCTAGTCGAAGCAGGATCCATGGACATCGCCATCTCGCCGCAACAGATCACAATAGGCTCCCTGTTGGCGCACGTGCGTCGCGGAGATGTTGTCAAGGTACACTCCCTGCGCCGCGGCGCCGCGGAAGCGATCGAGGCGGTCGCGCACGGCGCACCAGAAGAATCAAACGTTGTGGGCAGGAAGATCGAGGAGATCGACCTGCCTCGTGGCACCAACATCATTGCCATCGTGCGCGACGAGCAGGTCATTATCGCGCATCACGACACGGTCATCGAAACGGACGACCATGTCATACTCTTCATGACCGACCGGCGAAAGATTGACAAGATCGAAAACCTGTTCCAGGTTGGTGTGTCGTTCGTCTGATACGTCCCGGCTGACAATGCGAACCGGCAAATGAACCGTCTAGTTGTACAACGCATCCTCGGTCTGTTGCTGATGATGTTCAGCATCTCCATGGTGCCGCCTGTAATTGTCGATCTGATCTACAACGAACAGTCTTGGCAGCCATTCGTGGAGAGTTTCGGCATCACGCTGTTCGTCGGGCTCGTCCTCTGGTACCCGGTGCGCGATTCGCGCAAGGATTTGCGGCTCCGCGACGGCTTCCTCGTAGTCGCATCGTTCTGGCTCGGTCTCGGCCTGACCGGCGCCTTGCCACTGTATCTCGCCGAAGTGCCTGTCATGTCGGTGACCGACGCGATATTCGAGTCCGTTTCCGGACTCACGACGACCGGGGCTACCGTGTTGATCGGGCTCGATGCACTGCCGAAGGCGATCCTCTATTACCGCCAGCAAATGCAGTGGTTGGGCGGCATGGGCATCATCGTTCTCGCCGTCGCCGTATTGCCGATGCTCGGCGTCGGTGGCATGCAGTTACTGCGCGCCGAAACGCCCGGGCCGGTCAAGGATTCGAAGCTCACACCGCGTATCACCGAGACGGCAAAAACGCTCTGGTATGTCTACGTCGTCTTCACCCTGATGTGCCTGGCCGGCTACATGCTTGCCGGTATGGGATTCTTCGATGCACTGTGCCACGCATTCTCGACCGTCGCCATCGGTGGGTTCTCGACGCATGATCTCAGCATCGGGCACTTCGCCAACCCGGCTATCGACCTGGTGGCGATCGTTTTCATGTTCCTCGCAGGCATAAATTTCTCGCTGCACTTTTTCGCCTGGCAAAACGTATCCATCAAACATTACAGGCTGGATCCCGAGTTCAAGGCTTACGGATTCATGCTGCTGTTACTGGCGCTTACCGTCACCGGAGCTTTAATTTATCAGGGGACCTACGCGAACCTCAGCGACAGCATCATCAACGGCCTGTTCCAGGCCGTCTCCATCGGCACGACCACCGGATTCACGACGGCGAACTATGCCTCGTGGCCGGGGGCGTTGCCGGTGCTGCTGATTTTTGCAAGTTTTATTGGCGGTTCGGCGGGATCGACCGCCGGGGGCATCAAAGTCATCCGCTGCCTGCTGATCGCCAAGCAAGGCCTGCGCGAGATCATCCGGCTGGTTCACCCCAACGCCGAAATTCCCGTCAAACTCGGGCACGACGCCGTGCCGTTCCGCGTCGTCGATGCCGTGTGGGGCTTCTTCTCCATATACGTCATCGTATTCGCCATCATGCTGATACTGATGATGGCGACCGGCCTCGACCAGGTGACGGCATTCTCCGCCGTCGCCGCCACGCTGAATAATCTCGGACCGGGGCTTGGCGAGGTCGCGGCCGGCTTCATGGCCCTTGGTGACGGCCAGAAGTGGATCGCGATTACCGGGATGTTGCTCGGCCGCCTGGAGATCTTCACGCTCCTCGTTTTGATCACACCGACATTCTGGCGTCACTGATTCCCCCAACCCGATGAGCGAAAGCAAAAGCGACCTCGGCGCAGGTATCGATCGTATAAGCATTGTTACCGGACGTGCCGTTTCCTGGCTGACGCTCGCGATGGTGCTCGTCACTTTTGTCATCGTCGTGTTGCGTTATGTTTTCGATATCGGTTTCATCTGGCTGCAGGAAACCCTGACGTGGTTCCACGCCGTCGTCTTCATGCTGGGTGCCGCTTACACCTTGCAACAGGAAGAACACGTGCGGGTCGATATCTTCTATCGCGACATGTCCGAACAACGTCGCGCCTGGGTAAATCTTCTCGGGGTCATCTTTTTCATTTTCCCGATGTGCGCGTTTTTCATCTGGGCGTCATGGAGCTACGTCATCAGTTCCTGGTCGATCGGCGAGGTGTCGATCAATGCCGGTGGCTTGCCATACCCGTTCGTGCCACTCCTGAAAAGCATGCTGCTCGTCATGCCGGTCGC
>JABAOH010034764.1_pt1 | contig 10622 bp, 7 predicted proteins | sample 7062181 | NCBI WGS metagenome assembly JABAOH01 (sample SAMN14538630, study PRJNA623070) | marine sediment metagenome | biome: marine biome [ENVO:00000428]; feature: marine pelagic biome [ENVO:01000023]; material: deep marine sediment [ENVO:00002113]; isolation source: pool of 5 deep marine... | reverse complement strand
AGGCATTTAATAAAGGCCAGCCATGGGTTAGCGGGGGGCTATTGCATGGCTTCAAAGTACTTAGAAAACCAGCCGGGCTGTTGCTTGCCAATAAAGGTAAAGCCTGTCCGGCTTCTTATGTCTGAATCGTCTGGATGCGAGTATCGGATGTTGGAGCGCGCCCATCAGCGTTACGTGCAGGGCACCTAGCCTTGGAGTGTGGACAAGTTGCCGAACCGCTCAGGGAAGCGGTCAAGGCATGACTCAGAGCATTTCTCCACGTCTTGAAAAGAGCAACCCGGATCCTACCGGTCTCTGTCTTTAACCACCGTGCTGGCGTCTTGGGCTCCTTAGAGGCCAGACCAAGCTGTCCGGTGAACTGACCGATTGTTATCAAGGTGCGGCCGGGTAAGCTTCGGGGGGGATCTCTCGGCAAATAGAAGCCAGAGATCAGGGCTTAGTTCCAACTACGAGTCGGAAAGTAGGAATTTAATTGCCTTTTTGGGATCCAGTTTTCTGGAACCTTTGGGAAAAAGATTTCCCTTTTGATCGTTGATAGACTCCGGCTTGCTTCAGAAGATATCGTGATTATAAGGAGTTAGAATATCTCTGGGTGCTGGCACTTGAATTGCCCAAAGAGAGAGTCCTGAGCCGGAAAGCCCGCTGAGAAATCGCCATGTACGAATCTTTTTTCGGATTTAAGGAAAAACCTTTTAACATTACCCCTGATCCAAGATTTCTCTATCTCAGTGGGAAGCATAGGGAAGCTTTATCTCAATTGGTTTATGGCGTTAAGGAGAGAAAAGGCTTCGTTGTGCTTTCGGGCGGAGTCGGAACGGGCAAGACAACACTTATTCGGGCTTTGCTCGACCGGCTCGATAAGAGCTGCCAGGTCGCGTACATCTTCAACCCTAAACTCTCGGTGCCGAGTTTTTTCAAGTACGTATGTCAGGATTTCGGTTTCCAGGTGAAGGGCAGGTCGAAAGTCGATTATCTTACCCAGCTTCATGATTTCCTCATTGCGTCTTTCAATAGCGGCAAGACCTGTACGTTGATTGTCGATGAAGCGCAAAACCTCGATGCCCCCCTATTTGAAGAAATCAGGATGTTGACCAATCTCGAAACAACAGACCAAAAACTCCTCCAAGTATTTCTCGTGGGGCAGCCGGAACTGGATGAATTACTAGAGTATGAGGAACGATCGCAACTGAAGCAGCGAATTAGCGTGCGATATCATCTTCTGCCATTAGATCGAAAAGAGACGAAGGAATATATTCAAACCCGCATGAGTATCGCAGGGGCAGAAAACCTGAACTGTTTTACCGACGAGGCTATTCAAAGGATTTATGAACACTCTGGGGGGATTCCTCGGCTGATCAACAATATCTGTGACAATGCGCTTTTGATCGGCTATGCGACAGATGTCAGAACGATCGGCGTCAAAATTATCCAGGAATGCGCTGAGGACCTTAAACTAAAGACGGCTGCCAAGCGCGGCATTCATGGACGAATTGTAGATGGTATCAGAGGTTACTCAGGCAATTATAGACGATTCTTAGATGGCATCAGGAGTTATTTAGGGTCTCACAGAGAAATTGTAGATGGCATCAGGAGACATTCATTTGTTTACTTGGCTCTCGCTGGTATTCTGGCTGCGCTTGTGGTAGCTGGAATAGTCCTGCTAATATCAANNTAATATCAAGCAAAAGTACTGTCCCTCGAACCCGTGCAGAGCCGCAAGTGGAATCCAGGGAGACACCCCTCGTCGCAGACAAGATTGAGACAGGTGGCTCGAGAGAGGAGATGGGGGAGGAATCTGAAACACCAGATACGCTCGAGATCGTGGATGTTACACAGGGAGATGTCATAGAAGGAGATGTTAGCGGAGGAGATGTTACCGCAAGAGATGTCAGCGCAAGAGATGTTACAGGAAGAGATGTTCCTGAAAGAGAGGAATTTGCTACGGTCCTTGCCGAGGAGGGGGATACTGTTGGGCAGATTCTTCTCAGAGAACTCGGAAGGATGGACGTGGGCTTACTCGAGACAGTCCGAGAGCTCAATCCTGAGATCGAAGACATAGACAGAATTGCTGTCGGGCAGGAAATTAGAATCCCCTTGGAACACGAGGGGTCAAAAAGAGAACCCTGATTATTGGGCGGTCTTGAGGCCGATTCGGGCGTTCTCATTTGTCGGATCGCGGGGCTCACAGAATTTTGAGCTTTCCGAGTCGTTTGGAGTGACCGGTGCTATGGGTTAGTCAGTCAGACGACTTGGGGTTTCATAGATCTCCTTGTTTCAGGTCTTCATCAATTCCTGCGCCCTTTCTGTTGGGAGCCGAGGCATTCCACGAGTGGTGGGAGCCGCAGGATTCCTCAACGGCGGAGCTATGAGTAGATCTCGCTTGCTTCACAAGATTGGAAACCCTCTCATTGGATCGAATAGGAACGGGTTGAAACCTACACGAGCCCTCCATAATGACATTGTCCGAGTTGACTTGTTTCCTCGAGTCACTCAGCATGAACAAAGGGACTCAGTTGATGCCGTTGATGGATCGATCAAACGCTGGTATGTGGTTTACACAAAGCCCCGTTCAGAAGACGTGGCCCGGGAGGAGCTGGAGATGAAGGACCTCTCAGTCTTTCTTCCGAAGATCCGCTACGTTAGCTTCCGAGGACGCAGGCTGACTGATAGGATCCAGCCTTTGTTTCCCAACTATCTCTTTGCTCGGTTTGCGATTCCTGATGATTACTACTCTGTGAAGTGGGCGAAGGGGGTGAAGCGTATTGTGGGAAGCGGTGACATGCCGATCCCTCTCGACGATTCGGTCGTGATTTTTCTGAAAGGGAAGGCCGATGAAACAGGGCTCATCCAACCCGAGCTCGATCTGAAAACCGGGGACCAGGTCAGGGTCAGACAAGGGCCTCTGGAGGGTCTTTTGGGCATCGTTCAGGGGGTTGTTGGCGCGAAGGGGAGGGTAAGAATACTCATGGACATCCTGCATGCTGGGGCAAAACTGGAACTGCCGCACTCGTTCATTGAGAAATACGGTTAACCGATTGAACTGGAGGAAAAGCTCAGCCAGAGGAGACTGCTTCTGGGAGTTTTACCCGGAACGTTTTGGTATAAAAGAAGTTGTCGAATGACTCGGACGATCTGAACTTCGATGGCATTTGAGAAGAAAATCCTTTGTATCGGTGCCGGTTATGTTGGCGGGCCGACCATGGCCGTCATCGCCCAGAAGTGTCCACAATATCAGGTCACGGTCGTCGACATCGATCCGGTAAGGATTGCTGAATGGAACTCGGACGATCTACCGATCTACGAACCCGGGCTGAGTGAGATTGTCAAAGAGGTTCGTGGCCGAAATCTATTTTTCAAAACCGATATCGGAGAAGGGATCAGAGAATCCGACATCATTTTTGTCAGTGTCAACACACCGACGAAAGACTATGGTCTGGGGGCAGGCAAAGCCGCTGATTTGCAATACTGGGAGCAAACAGCGAGACAGATCTTCGAGTTCTCAGAATCACCGAAGATCATCGTTGAAAAGAGTACTGTTCCTGTTAAGACGGCTCAGGCCATGGAGAGAATTTTACGATCCGAAAGCAATAACACCAGGTTTGATGTCCTCTCAAATCCCGAATTTCTCTCCGAAGGCACGGCGATAAACGATTTGCAGAACCCTGATCGGGTTCTCATCGGTTCGATGGAGACGGAGAGTGGCTTGAAGGCTCGGGATACGCTTGTCGAGCTCTATGCCAATTGGGTGCCGAGAGAACGGATACTGACGACCAATATATGGAGCAGCGAGCTTTCAAAACTGGCAGCGAATGCCTTTCTGGCACAACGGGTTTCTTCAATAAACTCGATCTCTGCGCTTTGTGAAAAGACCGACGCGGATATCACTGAGGTTGCCTCTGCCATTGGCATGGACAACCGGATTGGGAGCAAGTTCCTTAATGCCAGCGTAGGCTTTGGAGGCTCATGCTTCAAGAAAGACATTATGAATCTGGTTTATCTGTGTCGGTATTACGGCCTGGACGAGGTCGCCGACTATTGGGAGCATGTCGTCAGGATAAACCAATATCAACAGGAACGTTTTATCTTCAGGATCCTCAATGCGATGTTTAACACGCTGTCTGGCAAGAGAATCTGCCTTTTGGGGTTTGCTTTCAAGGCGAATACTGGAGATACGAGAGAAAGTCCGGCGATATTGATCGCCAAAAAACTTGTCGAAGAGAATGCAGCGGTCGTCATTTCTGATCCTGAGGCTTTGAAGAATGCGAGAGCAGATCTCAAGGATGTCAGTGGTCAGATAGATTACATCAAAGATCCCTATGAGGCGGTCCGTGGTTGCCATGCCATTGCGGTAACGACAGAATGGGATCTCTATCGAAATCTCGATTTCGAGAGGATCTACCAAGATATGGCAAAACCGGCTTTCGTTTTCGATGGGAGGAACATTCTGAATCATCCGAAGTTGTTTGAGATCGGATTCAATGTTTTCCCGATTGGCAAACCGGCAATGACGCATTTCTAATCTGGGGGGATAAATGAGAATTGAAGCTAAGATCCTGATACTCTTTGCCCTTTTTTTGATAATCAATCCAATTGGGTCCATTGACTCAATCAACGAGATCAACCCAATTCATCTCATCAAAACGACCTGGGCCCAGGAGAAGGACCGGAGCGACGTGGTTCCAGTCCCAGAACTCAAAATATCCCGGCACCCCAATAAAGTCCTCGAGCTCGACACTTCTGACAACTACGTGATCGGCCAGGGTGACGTTCTGGAGGTTTTTGTGTGGCGAAATGACAACCTGTCTCGCCAAATTGTGGTCAGACCTGACGGAAAGATCTCCTTGCCGTTGCTTCAGGACGTTCAGGCCGAGGGACTGACGGCTCTTCGGCTGAGAGACGAGATCGCAGAGCGATACAGCGAATATGTAAACAACCCGAGAGTGACCGTGATCGTAAGTGAAATCAGAAGTTTTAAAGTGAGTGTCCTCGGTCGGGTTACCAATCCGGGGGTCTATCCCGTTACTGGGAATACGACGCTCATTGAAGCCATTTCGATGGCCGGAGGGTTTACTGAATGGGCCAATAAGAGAAAGATCACCGTAATCACGCGCGAAGGGGGGAGAGAGAAGAAGATCAGGATAAATTACAAGAAGATCATCTCTGGAAAAGATCCTCGTCAGAACATCATCCTCAAACGAGGCGACACGATCATCGTTCCATAAACCGCCTCTTATTGTGGAGATCTCAAGTGATTGGAACTCACCCAAGGCGGTTCATCAGTTTTGAACCGGAAGCGAGCAGAGAAGGAAGGCCCTGATAGGTTCTGTTTTGGCACGTTCAAATTTAATATCTCTGATTCTGGTCATCTTGATTGTCTCGATTCCCACCCTTGGGGAGGCGAAATGGTCCCTCAAACCTCGCCTCACCATAGGGGCAGAGTATGACGATAACATCTTTTTGACCGAAACGAATGAACAAGACGATTTGTTCACGACGATTTCTCCAGGGGTTGAACTGATGTATGAGACCCCCACAGAGTTCATTGACCTCGACTATGAGTTTCGGAGATACCTCTATGATGATTTTTCGGACCTCGATTTCTCCGAACACCGCGGGCGGGTGATGGCCAGAAAGGATTTCGGACCAAGGTTTTCTGTCGGAGTCATGGATTACCTCCTTTTTTCTGAGGACCCCATTGAATTGACTGGCATTTCTGAGTTTGAGACCCCATCGATAAGAATCGGCGCGAGAAACCGGTATACCCGGAACATCGTTGAACCAGATGTGACTTTCCGATTGGATGAGAACCGCTGGATCCGGGTTGGGTATCGGAATCAGATATTGAGAAACGATGTAGATGATGTTGCCGATCTCGACGAAAATGCGATCAATGCGCTCCTTTCCTACCGCTTCACTATCCGTGCTGGCGCGGAAGTATTCTACGCTCATTTTGACCGAAACTATGAACAGACCGTTCCCCCTGAGCCTCCCAGAGATAATACGGAAGATGTAATCCGGGGAAGATATACATTGTATTTCGATCCGAAAACATCTGGCTTTCTCCAATACCAATACCGACACATCGATTTTGACCGCGAAACCCAGGCCTTTATTGACTATGATGTTCATGAACCAAGCCTTGGCTTTGCTCGAGATCTCCGCGAAAACGTCTCCCTAACGGCTCAAGCTGGCTATGGCGCCCGCGATGCAGACAGGGGGGAAGATAAAGATAGATTCTTTGCCGTGGGAGATCTCCTGGCGACCTATGATCGCCTGAGCCTTTCTCTTCATGGTGAGACCGGCCTCGGCGAAGATTTGACCAGCGCCGAAAGTCTCGGATTTAACGAATTCTGGCGATTTGGGCTAGACGGGAGTTATCAGGTCCTTGAACGGCTTTGGGTGGAGGGGTTTTTCTACATCGACCGAGACCGGTTTACCGATATTCGGCGCCGAGATACCTACTATAACGCGAGAGGGAGGCTAAGGTACGAATTCTTGAGGTGGCTTTCCCTATCCTTTGGTTATGAATACAACGAGAGGGATTCCAACAGACCTAATAGCAGCTATAAGGACAATCGATTCTTTGGCCGTGTCACGGGATTCTACGACCTTGCTGAACGATACCAATGAGAGGATGCTCAAAACGTTCGAGTTGTTCAAGTCGTTCGATTCACTCAAACCTATAGACTAACCAACGGAACTGACTCAATTGACGTAATTAACCTCATAAGTCAAACAAGCGGAATTACCCGTGAGAGGAGCTGAAATGCAAGACCTAGCCGTAACTCCCGTTCAGATCCGAACGATCCTCTATATGATCAGAAAGCACAAGTGGAAGATTTCAGCGGTCTTCCTTGTGTCCGTGATTGCTGTAACCATCAGCACGCTCATGGCCACGCCCATCTACCGGGCATCATCAAAATTGCTGGTCAAGGCCGGACGGGAAGATATCTATGTTTCACCAGCCACGAGTTCACCAGCCGTAGTTGATCGTCTGAGAGATGGGGGAAGGGTCGGCGCTGAAATCGCTATTCTCAAAAATCTAAACTTGGTGGTCGATTTTGTCGACCGTTTTGGCGTGGGGGCCCTCTATGACTATCCAGATCGGACCCTGAAAGGAAAGCTATTCAAGGAAAACAGGGAACGAGAAATCCCCTCTGTCAGACAGGCCCAAAAATCAGTGTTGAGAAACCTTGAAGTTTCCAGTGTTCCCAACAGCAATGTGTTCAATGTTGGCTTCACCTGGCCTGACCCTGTGATCGCCGCGGACGTGGTCAATCAGCTGGTGGACTTGTATCTCGTTAAGCACTTGGAAGTTCACACCAATCCTCAGACGTACGCACTGCTCAGGCAACAGGCAGAGAATTGGGAGAAAAAGCTGAGGGAAGCTGAAAATCGAGTAGAGATCTATAAGCGGCGACACTCCATTACCTCCCTCCCCGAGCAAAGAACAATTCTCCTCGGGAGGCTTTCCGAAGCGGAGTCTCAAAGGAGACAGACTGAAAATGAGATCCAGGAGACGCTTCAAATGGTTGCGACCCTTGAGACCCAGCTCTCCAACCTTGAACAGAACGTCCAGCTTCAGCAAAGGGTGGATCAGCAGTCAGAAGCGCTTGCTGACCTGAAGGCTAAGCTGGTCGACCTCGAACTCCAGGGGCTGAAAGACGAGATCAGCCGGGTAAAGGAAATGATTGCTGAAGAAGAGACGAAGAAGCAGGTGGTCGTGGTATCCGGCAAAAGCCCGGTCCGTGAAAATCTGGAAAGTGACTTGGTCAAAGCAAAGGCTACTCTCGGGGCATTGAAAGCCAAGGAAAGAAACCAGAGGTACCAGATTGGTTCTTATGAGAGGGACTTATTGGCCCTTGAGGGGCTTGAGAAAGAGATGAATGAACTTACGAGACAGGTCGAAATCACTGAGGAGAACTATAAGCTTTACCTTACAAAGTTCGAAGAAGCCAAGATCTCGGAGAGCATGGATGAACAGAGGATCGCCAATGTCCGGGTGATTGCGCCGGCGGTTCCTATCATGCAGCCGATCAAACCAAACAAAAAGCTGAATGTCCTTGCCGGAGGGTTCCTGGGTCTCTTGACCGGGATCGGTATAGCCTTCTTAATTGAATTCATTAACCCCGTTTATCGCACCCGTGAGGATGTCGATCAGTTCCTTGGCCTCCCGGTACTTGCCATCCTTCCAAAGGAAAAGACTGCTTAGTTTTCTTGATGGGTAAACAGTTGGGACCACGTGGTCTGACTTTTGTTCTAAACTCAGTCAATCAAATCTATTGAATTGCACCGATTGCACTGAGCAAGGTGAGCCAAAAACCATAGCCGTCGAAAGTCGAGAAGGGTGGCGTCACCGTGTCGAACGATCCAAACAAGCTGTGTGATCGAACGATTCGAAAAACTATCTAATCGACTCAATCAACTTATTTGACCTATTCTGGGAGATCTTATGGCCAAGACTTATGAAGCCCTGATGAAGGCCCAAAGGGAACAGGTGGCTCGTAAAAAAGCTGTCATCCCAGCTGACACCCTGCTTGAACCACAAGCCACTGAGCCAAAAGAGAAAGATGCGGAGGGGAAGCCGCCCGAGAAGAGGGCGAGAAAGGTGGTAGAAAGACCTCCGATTCAGCCCGAGAGGATCGTCAGCCGGGTTTCGGTGGGAAGTTATATTGCGAAATCAGATTCGGTTTTTGCGGAGCAGTTTCGGAAGCTCAGGAGCGCCATCACCGTGCACAATGTCGCTTCGTCTCTGCGTTCCATTCTCGTGACCAGCTGCATGGCAGGGGAGGGGAAGACCACTGTGGCGCTGAATCTATCAGCGAGTATCGCGCAAGGGCTGGATGAATCGGTCATCCTCATCGAGGGAGATCTGAGGAGAAAGAACCTAACATCCCTTTTCGGCTTGCAGAACACCCCAGGGCTCTCAGATGTGTTGGAAGAGAGGTCAAAAATAGAGGGGGTCATGATTGAGACCGAGATCCATGGGCTCACCATTGTGCCCGCCGGCTCCGGTCTTTGGAACCCCGCTGAGCTCGTCGGATCAAATAGAATGAAAACGTTAGTCCAGCAATTGAGAAAAGAATACAAAGATTCGTATATCATCATCGATTCACCACCGATCATTTCGGCCTCCGAAGCAAATATTCTCAGCCAGATGGTTGACGGAATCATTGTGGTGATTCTGGCAGATAAGACTCGAAGAGACGTAGTGAAGCGGGAACTCAGGACAATCAATTCGGAGAAAATCCTGGGCGTCGTCCTCAATTGTGCGGAATTCGAAATATCTGATCACTATCACAAGTACCAGACATCTACGGGAGAAGAGGGAGGCTAAGGACAAACAACCTAGTCGTCCTCAACTTTCAATCATATCCAGATAGCTCCCGCATCCCGCAGTCCGATCATGAAGGTTTAGTCACAATGGGTTCCTACAAAGAAAAGATCATATTGCGGCTGTCTAAGATTACCGATATCCTCATATTTTTGCTCTCAATTGGCATCGTGGCGCTTATGATCTCGGTGGGTAAGACAGGACGTAGTGTCCTGGAGTTTATGACAATGAGGATTCAATTGCAGAACTTAATTCTGCTCTTTGGGATGTCGCTTATTTGGTATTTCATCTTTTCTGTTTTCAAACTCTATGAGCCCAAGAGACTCTCTCGTCAACTTGATGAGATTGTCAATACGATCAAAGCCACCTCCATAGGCGCAGGGTTTATCTGGGTTATGGGTGTACTTTTTTCCATCAGTGTGCTCAAAGGGATGGCGGTCTTTTGGTTTTGGCTATTCTCTACTTCCATCACGGTTTTTGTGAGGATGACCCTGAGGTGGCTTCTCAAGAGGATCGTGAAATCCGGGAAAAATATCAGAAATGTTCTTGTCATAGGAACGAACTCTCGAGCGAAAACATTTGCAGAAAAGATTGGCGAAAACCGTGAGTTAGGGTATTCGGTGGCTGGTTTTCTCGATGACCTCGACTACACACCCGATACGCCGATAGAAATTATGGGAAGACTTGATGACTTTTCAAGGGTGATCAGGGAGTCGGTTGTGGATGAGGTTTTTGTGTTTCTCCCGGTGAAATCATACTATGACAGGATAAACGAGATTACCGTGTTATCCGAAGAGCAGGGAATCACCGTGAGATTCTCAAGTGACCTGTTCAATCTGCGAGTTGCCAAGTCGAGGGCGGATAATTTCGACGAAATGCCAATGACGACGCTCTACTCTGTCCCTCCAGAGGGTGTCCAGACAGTTATCAAGGAATTCATGGACTTCGTGATTTCAGGAATTTGCCTGATACTATTTCTTCCCGTTTTTCTGGTGATTGCCCTGGCCATCAAGCTGGATTCCAGGGGCCCTGTCTTTTTTGTGCAGGAGCGGGTGGGACTTAGCAAGAGGAGATTTAAGCTGCTCAAGTTTCGGACCATGGTAAATGAAGCCGAGGAAATGCAGGCAGAGCTTGAGCATCTGAATGAGATGGACGGGGCCGTATTCAAAATTAAGGGTGACCCGAGGGTGACCTTTGTGGGAAGAATCCTCAGGAGAACCAGTCTCGATGAGCTCCCCCAGCTTGTTAATGTCTTGAAGGGTGACATGAGTCTCGTCGGGCCAAGACC
>JABAOH010010149.1_pt1 | contig 10624 bp, 10 predicted proteins | sample 7062181 | NCBI WGS metagenome assembly JABAOH01 (sample SAMN14538630, study PRJNA623070) | marine sediment metagenome | biome: marine biome [ENVO:00000428]; feature: marine pelagic biome [ENVO:01000023]; material: deep marine sediment [ENVO:00002113]; isolation source: pool of 5 deep marine... | reverse complement strand
GAACTGCCACCACAGGCCCGAATATTTCTTCTTTGGAAACACGCATAGAGTCTGAGGCATTGGAAATAACCGTGAAATTGAAAAATCCATTATTTTCTTGTGATTGAGGCATTCTTGCCCGGAATACCTCTGCTCCTTTTGCTCTTGCATCCTCGATTAATTCATTCAGCCTGGAGGTCCGAGAGAGATCGTTTTTGCCTTTCTTGGCATTGTCCATCATTTCCCTCTGGAAATGGGTGACTTTCTCTTTGAATAGGAGGATAAATTTTTCGGATATTTCCTTATCTACAATAATTCTCTCAGTAGATACGCATGATTGTCCGTACGTATAGAAACTGCTCCAGGCCAATCCTGTTGCAGCCTGTTCAATATCTGCATCTGCGCAGACAAAAGCTGTGCTTCCTCCACCCATTTCCAGAACAAAAGGCTTAAGATGCCTCATGCAGGCATTGGCCACATCCATTCCTGAGGGTCTTTGGCCGAAAAAGAAAATCTTTTTTATCTTGGGATGTTTGACCAGCCACTTTCCTGTCTTTGTATCTCCGGTTAAAATGGATGTGGCGCCTGAGGCTAAAAGTCCGGAATCTCTTAATAAATCCTCGATCACAGAGGGGACAAGAGTGGATCTCTCAGAGGGTTTAAGCACCACAGTATTTCCGGCAAGGGTGGCGTAGATGAGAGTCATCATGCCCAGAGAAAAGGGGAAATTTTGGGGCGAGAAGACAGCAACTGGGCCAATCGGTTCGTAAAAAAGATAATTCTTTTTTCGCCAGAAGCCGGGTCGCCTGTAAGGCAGTCTTCGACGAGAGAGCCATTTTGGAAACTTCCTCTCGCAGTATTTTGCCATTTCAAGGACAGGGAGAACCTCTTGAGAGAGCGCCTCCATCAAGGGGCGTCCACATTCTTCCGATATGGCCCCGGCAATTTTTCGGGTATTCTTTGAGACGGCTTTCCGAAGCCTCCTGATCATTTTTATGCGGCTTTTCAGACTGAGATGGCTCCATGTTTTGAAGCCGAGATCGATCTTGGATAATGTTCTTCTGGCTTCTTCAAGAGGAGTCTTTTTCTGAATTTGCATTGTCATATTCCTATTCTATAAACATCCCTTTTCCCGTTATTTATAATAAATCCCTCTGATAGAGATCCTCAAAAGTCTCTCTCCGTCGTATGAGTCCTGAGCCTCTGCCATTAATCATGAAGATGGCTGGACGTGGACCGGCAAAATTGTTGTTCATGGGAACAAAATAGGCTCCTGCATCAAGCAGAACGAGCCTGTCTCCTGGATGAACAGGAGTGAGAGGAACAGAAGAGGTGATTTTATCCAGAGATGTTGGCAGATTGCCGAAGACCGTGTAATTTACGAGTTTCTTATCTTGGAGTTTTAGAGGAATGATTTTATGGTATTCTGTCAGCAATAAAGGAGAGATGCTCATAGCTCCTCCATCGCAGATCAGAAATCTCTGCCCATTAAAGCGCTCGATAGCTTCTATGACCGATAGAATGATTATCTGAGAAGGCCCAGAAAGAATCCTCCCTGGCTCCACAAGGACCTCTTTAATCGTGTTCCCTGACCGATCGAGGCGATCAAGAAGTTGACCTAAACTTTCGGCTACTTCCCTCAATAAAATGGACTTTTTATTTGATTGAAGTTTTATATGCTTCTTCAGAATAGCTGTTTTTGCAATTTGAGATATGGTCAACAACGGTGCCGTGGCCACCCCGAATCCGCCGCCAATATCAATCATCCGGCTTTTCAATCCAATCTGGGCAGCCTTTTTGATAAGATCTTCGAGGATCAAGAAGGCCTTTTTGTAAGGACGGCTATCCCTTATTCCGGAGCCGAGATGCATGTGGAATCCCACGAATCTCAGCTTCTTGGATTGGCTGATGTCTTTCAACGCCTCCCAGAACTCTGGCGAATCAGGAAGAAAGCCATAGGGTGAATCTTTGGCACTGCTGTTCAGAGTGGGCTTCATTCTGGCAAAAGAAAATCCAGGACAGACTCGAAGCCCTATATTCATAGGACGGGACATTTTTTCTGAAACGGCCTTTACCTTAGAGAGTTCCCCTTGGGATTCGACAGTCACCATTTTCACCTGGATATCTTTTATCTTTTCTAGAAATTCCCCGGTCTTCGAAGGGCCATTGACAACAATATCCTTCCCTTTGAATCCGACGAGTCTAGAGATCTCCAACTCATGGTCAAAGATGACCTCCACACCCAGGCCCTCCTGTTTCAGGATCTTCAAAAAACCCGGGACAGGATTTGTTTTTACCGAATAGTGGATTTTCACAGGTAGATCGCGGGCCTCAAACTCTGCCAGAAAACTCCTTATAGACTTTTGCACCGCTTTGCTGCTTAAGACATAAAGCGGAGTTCCGAACTCATCCGCAAGCCTGGAGAGAGGCCAGTTTTGGCAGAATAATTCACCGCTTCTGTATTCCAGGTTCATGGTATCCTCCTTGTTTTTGTTTATGAGTTATCCCCAATCTTCCCCAAGATCCTATCTCGTAGCGGTGATAACTAAAGACAAACGTGGTCAACAGACCCATGCCTATCACAAGCCATGTGTATAGCTGGCTAAATATCTCTCCCAAAGAAACTCGGAAAAGTGGTGGGTGAAAACCTGTCTCCATAGAGGGAAGAATCCATCCGAGATGGAAGACTCCGAGTAAGACCAACGCCAGACTCACTATCTGGGCTGGAGAGAGAATCCTGGCAACCATTCGTTTCTGGTAGCGGAACCATTCTTCGTAAAACCTGAAGATTCCATACAATATGCAGCATATCGAAGTCGGAACTCCAACTCTGATGCTGGTCGAACTCCACAGGGAGAAGACTATAGTGAAAGTAAACAAGCCGTAGAGAGAGGAGTATAGCTGGGTTGGGTATAGAGTCGTTGTCTTTACCAGCCCTTCTCTTATAGCCTTCAAGCGGGGATGGGTGTAATGGATATGAAGGGCTGATCGTGTTTCCTTGCCGTAGCAGCATCCATAAAACAGACAGCCAATCCGGCCAAAAAAGTGGTTGATCATCAAGCCCATGAAGGCCGCATCAAACCAAAAGTAGAGCGACCTTTTGGCAAGCACATAGAACAGACCACTTGAAATGATTGCGGCCAATAAAGTCCCCCAAGAGACAAAGCCCACACGATGCCATGCTTTTTTCAACGATTTCTTCTCCAGGATCATGAGCACGATCATGGATACGAATCGGCTACCGGCAAGGGAGGCTACAGTGAAAAAGAAGATCATCCAGGCAGTTGTCGAAGCAGAAATATCGTCGGCCACAAAGGCGATGTTTAGTGCAATTAGCCCGACGAAAACTCCGAATCCTACCCAAAGACCGTATCCAAGAAACATCAGGTGAGAACGATATTCCAGAATAAAAGGCCTGTTTACGACATTTGATATCCAGCGAAGAAACTGATTAACGAGAAGGAAAAGAGTTTTGCGTAGAGGAAACTCCCAGAGCATAGGCACGTTTTTTCTATAGATGCGATAATCTTCATTGAACCTCTTTTCCAGGATTGGTTCTTCTACACGATGGGCATAGGCAATAAAGAAAAGGCTAAACAGGGGCCAGCCGAGGAAAGTGCTCCAGAAAGAATGCAGGAACAAGCTCCCACCGAGAAAGCTCAGGGAGGCACCGAAATAGATAGGGTGCCTGGACAATCCGTAAAGTCCCTCTGTTACCAGAGTCGTAGGGGGGACAGGAGAAACGGGTAAACCTCTGCCAAATTTCCCCAGATCAATCATTGCCATGATCATGATGATTCCGCCGAGTCCGAAAAGGATTATTCCCGAAACCTCAAGAGTGACGAGGCTGGTGGAGAATGGATTAATCACCTTATCCAACACATGTCCGAGGATGTAGAAAAAGGAAGGAACAGCTATGGCGAAGATGGTGACGTAGAGACTCACTTCAAAAGTTTTCTTTAGAATCAGGACACTGTTATGCTTTATGGTTATTTCCATGGTAGACTCCTTTGATTTTGATTAGGACCGCCACCAAGAGTGCGGCGAAAAGAACCGATGCGTAAACCAGGCTCATGAGCAGAGCCCAGAGGTTTGTTTTTCCAGAAAAAACCGAGGAAAAGATAAACTGACAGGGGAAGAACGCTGGTAGCCAGCGAATGAACTCAGTCTCCTGTGATGTGGAATAAAAAACTGGATTCTGGAGCCAGCCAGCGTCGATGTTTGCTAAAAGAACCACGAATAAAATTGCGACCATAAAATCTTTGCTCAAAATTCCGACGAATCCTCCATAGGCCCCGTAGATTAACCCCAACAGAATAAAACCGGTCAAGGCTGCAGCGATGTTTTGGAAATGCATCATTCCTCTCATGATCAGGGTGATGAATGCCGCCATAACAGCAACCAGCGTGAAGAAAAAGCTAAAACGTGAGGCCACAAAGGTTAGAGGAGAAAGTCTCATCGAGATGCAGTATCGGTAATATTCGAAATCTTGCTGAAAGAGAAGAATGGCATAATAGGACATAAGGAATCCTCCGACAGCAGCCGACATAAAAACGAGAGAAATCTCTCTCTGGTTCAGAAAAAGCTCATCGATCTGTTTGAAAAAATATAACTTTATCGGGAGTAAGCCCTTCCCTGATGTCCATTCGACTACAGCCAGAAAACAGGTTGGAATGACAAATAAAAGCAAGAGTCCGAGCTTATTCCTGAGCAACTCTAAGGCAGTAAGCCTGTAGAGCAGGAAAAATACTGATGTTTTATCCTTTTGTTTTTTCAAGGCGACCCTCTTTCAATTCAAAGATTTGGTCAAATTTCTCCCGATCATAGATGAGATGGGAGATCATCAAGATAGCTGCACCCCGGGATTTAAGATCTTCTATGATTTCCCAGAAAGCGAGGTACATCCGCCAATCAAATCCATCATAGGGCTCATCCAGGATGATCAACCTGGGAGAATGATAAATGGAGGTCAAGAACTTCACTTTTTGATAGGTGCCGCTGCTCAGGTCGCTGATGCTGGTCTTGAGAAAGGGGCGAAGCTTCAGACGGTCAATGTTTGACTCAACAAAATCATGATCGATGGAGTTGTATTTGCCATAAATGGCTTCGATTAGCTTGAAATGTTCCAAGACCCGGTACCGCCGATTGAGGATGTTGTCCTGGGGACAGTAACCCACAGGACCTTCAAGCCTTAAGGTTCCAGAATTTGCCCGGGTGAATCCTAAAATACAGCGAACGAACGTGGTCTTTCCTGAGCCATTTTCTCCGACTAGCCCCACAAATTCGCCTTCTCTGAGTTCGAGCGAACAGCCTTTCAGGACTTGCAGACGGCCAAAGGATTTTTTTATGTCAAGACAGACAAGGCGTAATTTGTTATTCATGATACCTCACTTCCTCCATTATTCCGTGGTAAGATTGATTGCGAAATCTGGAGACCATTTCGTATTTTTCATCCCTCCCAAAGGAGCTCAGTATCCTCCGGATGCTTCTGGGCAGGATCCGCAAGGTGCGGCCTTTGCTCAGGATTTCCTGGGATTCGAGGATTTGAGTTACATAACTGTCAAAGTTGAGTTGGTTATTCGGGGAGCCTATGGTCCAGATCATGCTCTGAGCCTCCCCGAGTTCATTGCGTTTGAGGGAGACGGATACATCTTGAGCCGTTGTCTTCGGATCAAGATAGAGCGAAATATTTTCCTCCTTAGTCTGGAGGCATAAAAAGACGCTCCAAGAACGCGGGCTGTGCATCCGTCCCCACAAGAGAGTCTGAAAAGGCAATTTCCAGAAAGGAAGGGTTAATCTCACAAAATCGATATACCCTGTTCCTTTGAGTGTTGTGGTTTTCTCTCCGTTGCGGAAAATTAGCTTAACGTCGGCCAAAGGCGTCCAGACCTTCCAGTCAACCCAGCCATTTGAATTCCGNNTTTTTCCATGGTCGATTTGGAGTTGTGCCGAGTTGATGCTTGAGGAAAGATTGGCGTTGGAAAGCTGAAGGTTATGGAAGGAGAGAAGTTTTATTCTTGAAAACTTGAAGTTCTGCACAGACTGCGATGAATCAAAGTGGTTGATCCCGGAATATCCGATTTTGAATCCTCCGATGGTTACGCTCATGATGTAGTAAAAGCCGATCTCATTCCCGGATGTGAAATCCAGATACCATTTCTCGAGTTTGACTTTCATCTATCTTTGCTCCTTCATCTGTTATTAATTTCGGATAAATAAGAAATTAAGTTGTCAGAGATTTGTTAAGAGTTTGTTAAAAGTCTGTTAAGATTTAGCCTTTTAAGGAGAGGTATGCTTGTTTAGAAGGCACGGAAATTTTTTCTGGGGGCATAATATTTTAATTTCAGCAATTTTCAAAAGGATCAAAAAGAGACACATCATGAGATAAATTTTTATGAGGTGTCGACCCGTAATGACTTTTTAACGTATTACATATATGATGAATCCTGAATCGGAAATGGATACGAATGACAAGTTGGTCCTACTGTTGGCAAAAGATGGAAATGAAAGTGCATTCCGGGAATTATACGAAAATTATTACGAAATGATCTATCGACTCGCCTACCGTTATGTAAAATCTCAGCAGGATGCCGAGGACATCATGCAGGAAACCTTCATAAAAGCTTTTAAAGCCATCGACAAATTCGATTTTAGAATCAGCACCAATTTTTCAGCATGGATTTATCAGATTGGCATCCATTGCTCTATTGACTATCTGAGAAAAAGAAAAAAGAGAAAAGCGGATCAGACTGACTCCTTCTCAGACATTTACAGCGAACCGGAAGCACAGGATGTTTCCCCTGAAAAATCTGTTATTGCGAACCAGACAATTTCTCAGGTAAAGAATGCTCTCTCCCTATTGTCTCCAAAACAGCGGATTATGTTCGATTTAAGACATCTTCAGCATTTGGCCATAAAAGAAATTTCAGATCAATTACAGTGCAGTCAAAGCACTGTCAAAAAACAGCTTCAAAGAGCGGTTTCAAAACTGAGAAATCAACTTGAACCGCTATGGGGGGAAAAATGAACTGCGAAGAAAGCAAAAATCTAATGACCATAAGTATATACGGAAAATTGACTTCATCAGAAAAGGCCCAACTCCAAACACATCTCCAGCAATGCTCTAAATGCGCTAGCCTATTTGAAAGGTCAGCAAAAGTGAGTAATCTTTTTAATGATAAAGAAGATATTCCCCTTCCGGATAAGGAAAAATCTTGGCAGATCATTTCGTCTAAAGCTTTAAAAAGAAAAGGTGGCTGGCTCGAACGCTTTATACCCAGAAAACCTGTCTTTCAATTTTCCTTTGCTCTTTTACTTCTTGTTGTAGGTTTTACAGCTGGGTATTTTATCCAAACAGGCTGGCAGAGGGGTGGTGAAATTAGCCAGCTCCGCCAGGAAGTGCTCCAGATTCGGCAGATGGCAGCGGTCTCTCTGCTTCGACAGGAATCTTTGAATAAAAGGCTGACAGAAATAGGCATGAACTCTCTTTTGAGACAGCCTGACGAAGAACCCCTGGGATTTCTGCTTCGAGCATTAACAAGCAAAGCCGATGTCGATTTACCTCCAGCCTCATTAGATGATCCATACCTCTTTCTCGGCGATCCCACTATCAGGCAAGATTTTATCCAGTCTCTTTCAGACCAGACCTCGCCTTTGGTGGAAATTGCCTTGGCCCTTGCTCGTCATATAGACCAGACGTTCACTGATCTAGAGTAAGAAAGCTTTTTATGGCATTTAATCTATGGAATAAAAAAAATATGGAAAGGAGAAAATAATGAATAAATTAATTTTGATTGTCATTCTGATTTTAGTCCTCGCTTTATTTCTGAGCGCTGATGTTTATATGAAAAATGTGGAGAGGACTAAAGAGTTTGAATTGATGGGAAAAAAGCAACCTGAAAAAGTAGAAATCAAGGAGCAGTGGCTTGCCAAGAACAAGTTCGCCCAATTCGGTAAAAAGGTGAGCGTTATCGGCGATTATGATAAAGAAAAACTGTATATAATCATCCACAAACCAAAGATCTATTATGAGCTTCCGACAGGCGTAGATAGGGAAAAGTTTCTAAATCTCATCTTAGGCCTTTCTCCTAAGGCTGCTAACGTTATAAAAACAATGAAAATAACCGATGCCAAGGTCAACCTCAGCCGCGAAACGAAAAAGATCGCAAATTGGAAAAGTCATTCAACTGAATTTGAGATGACCTTCATGATTCCGGCATTAAATGTCATTCCGAAATTTAAAATGAGGATGTGGATGACAAAGGATATCCCTTTTAATCACAAAGATTATACAGGAGGGATGAGTGAATTTTACGGAAAATTTATTATGGGGGTCTTAGATATAGAAGAAAATTCAAAAAAAGAGCTGGAAAAATTGGATAAAGTTGACGGTTTTCACGTCGCCTCTGAAGTTACAGTTAGTATATTTGGCTCTGAGATAAATATTGATTCACAGTGCCTTGAAGTGACGGAGAAACCAGCCCCGCCTGGCACTTATTCTGTTCCTGAGGGATATAAGAAAAAACCTATCAATATTCCAAAAGAGTCGGACTAGTTAAAATCTGTAAAAAGAATTTTAACCCACAGAAGATATCAAGGTTATTGTTGATATAGTCCGATAAACGATCAGATCATCCTATAGATGACAAGCATCTTTTATTCCTGCAAAAAAAGTAAAATCAACAAGAATGATCGAAATACAAGCAGAAATAAAAGGTGTGAATGCAAATATTCATTTCACTTCGAAGGCCTGAGCGTCGTCAAAACCGTTTTTTGAAAAAATTTCAGTGTTTCTCTAACGACAGCCATCAACACATAAAACAGGCCTAATGTCCTGTTCATCTAGGCGATAAAAAATCCCATACCCGATAACCTGCTTGTTATCTAAGGAATCTTGGTATTTGTTAAATAACGGCTTTTAAAACCGTATTGCAGATAGAAAAAATCTTCTAATAATACTTTTAAAAAAAAATTGCAATTCGATTCAAAGTTGTAGATGATATGGAAAAATAGAAAGGAGATGATTTCATGGATTTTGATCAAATACTCACAAAAGAAAATTTTGTATATTCAGGAAAATCAAAAGATATTTATCGTATTCCAGAAGGAGAATATATAAATAAATATGCCTTCGTCTTTACTGATCGGGCGACAGGATATCTTGATGAAAATAACCAGCCTTTCTTCGACCCTGGATATGATAACGTTGTCGGAGAAATTCCAGGTAAAGGAGCAATCGTTAACAAGTTTGCCACCTACTTTTTCAAACTGCTCAAGGAAAAACAAATTCCTACCCATTACATCGATACGGTCAGCGACAATATTATGATTGTTGAGCCAGCTACGCTCATCAGTCTTCCAGAGCAGGCGCCTGAATTTGAAGGCTCTGCCTCCTTACTGAACCTTGAGTGGACATGGAGAAATAACGCAACCGGAAGCTTCTGGAGGAGATATCCCTTTGTCAAACCGGGACAGAACCTATCCAAAGTTGTCGAAGCCTGGACAAAAGGAAAATCAGACAAACTCATTACATTCGAAGCACTGGTTGCCGCTGGAGTGATGACCGAGGAGGAAATTATCTATGCAGAAAAGTTTATCAAGGATATCGCAACAGTCATCTCCGAAGAATTTGCCTCGAAGGGCCTGCACGTCATCGACGGAAAATTTGAGCTTGGAAGATTGAAAAGTGGTGACGGAAAAATTGTCCTGATCGATGAAATATCTCCTGATGTTCTCAGGGTATGCAAAGGATATTCCTCTGATGCCGAAGGAAACTGCAGAAGTTACAGGGAATGTATAGAAACCAGCTATTCTGAAGGAGTCAGGAAAATCGTCGGGAAAAATCAGTTAACCGCAGAAGAGATGGAAAAAATTTTCCTGTAGCGATTTACAGGAGCAGCCATTATGAAAAAAGGATTAGAGATTATCTCTAGTAAAGAATATCCCGGAAGGATGATTCTCATCGGCCAGGATACTGCAGATGAAAACGAAGTTATCGTCTATGCCATAACCGGAAGAAGCCCTGCGAGCCAGAAAAGGAAAATTGTTATCGACAAAGGGCTGGAATTCGATGCCATAAAAACTGTCCCGACAGATCCAGCAGCGCTTGAAAAAGGAATACCCGCCCTCCTGATCTACAACTGCATCAGGATTTTTCAGGATAATCTCATCGTCAGCAACGGAGCTCAGACCGACATCATCTGCGACACGGTGAAAAATCTTATGAAGAATACCCCCTCGATCTCTCCCGCCGAAGTGCTTGCCGAAGCCTTTAAAAAGCCGCATGAAATTAAAGGAGACAAACAATCTCTCTCGATAGACCTCACTCGGTTCGAGCCCGATAGCCCACATTTCACGCCTAGAATCAGCGGGGTTGTCACCAGAAAAGGGGCGGCCCTTCATATCGTAAAGAACGTGGAAGGGTATCCGATCAGAGACATCTTCGAGATACCGTTGTTGGGAGGCAGAGGAAAGGGAATAACAACCTACGCTGGCCAAAATGTTCTTAAAGGGGAAAAGATCCCCTCTTTTGAAGGAGAACCTTTTGATGTGGTCTTTCAAGGAAAAACTGCTGAAGAAGTAGCCAGAGATGTTTATGAAGCCCTCGGCCCCATGGAGGAGGGCCCAGGTGTCATCAGTGCTGGAG
>JABAOH010001552.1_pt3 | contig 10625 bp, 10 predicted proteins | sample 7062181 | NCBI WGS metagenome assembly JABAOH01 (sample SAMN14538630, study PRJNA623070) | marine sediment metagenome | biome: marine biome [ENVO:00000428]; feature: marine pelagic biome [ENVO:01000023]; material: deep marine sediment [ENVO:00002113]; isolation source: pool of 5 deep marine... | reverse complement strand
GGCATAATAAACCCATAAAATCCCTGTGTTGTTTTATCTAACTCGCCCAGTAATCCCCGAGCGGCATATTCTACGATGCCCATAATATATCACTCCTACTCCCAAAACATATTAACCTTCAATTGTGACTGAAACCCACGATTCTCCTAATAGCAATAATGATGCAGTCACTTGTATGCTGCTCTAATAGCTTATGTGTGAATTGTTTGCATAAAAGCACATGTTCATGCTTATGCTCATGCTTATATACAAGACGCTAAAAGGCATAGTTTGGAACAGCTGTCCTAGATATACTGTATGTCATCATCAAATAGCATTAGAAAAAGGAAGATGCATATATATTGTCAAAGGCCAAGGAGACCAAAGCAAAGAAATAGCCTTTCATCTTTATGATATTAGCTAGCCATGAAATGTGCATGCTGTGGCGGAGACATGCTTCTTGAGAAGGATATTGGCAACTCGCTAATATACAAATGTGCAGAATGCGGATTAAGCGACAGCAGAGTAAAGAAGCAGGATAAAAGAGTTGATATTGGCTAAGATGTAGTGAATGATAAAATAGTCTATTCATTCTAATATTGATCAAGAAACACAATGAATGATTGTACTTTGTATTTTTTACTTTATAGTACTAATAGTAAAATTTTGTCACACATTAATATTTCTATTCTTAGTAAAACTCTAGCCAGTTCCTCTTTGAAATATTGAATGAATATTTGGAATCATTAAACGTTCCCAAGCAATAGGTACATCATGATCACGGAGATTGCACATTATTAGTGGTTGAAATACAATCTTTGGTTTCGACTAATTAGATGTGGACGATCAGGATATTGTATGTGGTAGGTTATCAAAAGAAGGCTATGGATCCATCATTATGTAAAAATACATAGTCAAAACATATATTGCTCCCGGAACAAGCTGGTAAAAAATAGTATAAAGTAAGTATTAGAAATGATTCATTGAACTGTAGGAAAGAAGGATACTTTGGATCTATTGCCAGAGGTACTAGTAGATTGGAATATCAATAGGGCAGTGCTATGCTACCGAAAGAGAAATGTGAATTCCTTTTATTTTCTAGACTGTTGAACAGGTCCTGCATATCAATGAATATTCTTCATCATTATCTTGCCAACTGAAATTTATTAGCTTTCTATTACACTTTGAACATCTATTTCGATTCCTTGTGCGGCTATTACGGGTTCTAACTCTAAGCTTCTTACCACAGCAAAAACAGTGAGTTTTCTCATCAGAACGGAAGAAAATAGCACATCTTGGACAGTATTTCATACCTTTATCATAGAGGCTGCCATTATGACCTCGAACAGCCACTCTTTCACACAGATTTCGACACGGGGCCAAATTAAATGGTCTCTGCCAAGCTCGCATCGATGATTGATAAAAGGTGGCCGGCACTATGGAGAGAGGGGGGAGGAGAGTAAGTATATGCCAAGTACTTGTCCGCCTCTAGCATAGACTATATAATAATAGGCTTGCTATGAGAGATAGAGAAAGGCCATAAAAGGAGATGCTATAAAGCCGATAGTATTCCTAGATTGTTTATGATCTCTACACAAAAGATACGCTCATGTAGAAATAGAACAGTCTAAAGCATCACCATCTTTGCAATGAGCATTATGTAAATATCCAGAAAAACTTTCCACTAGCGCTGACAAATGAAGATACTGCTATTATATCACAGGCGAGCATAGAGTAGTAATTTAGACTAAGTTGCCCTATATTTTTCAGGAGTTGACTATAATATTGTCACCATTACTTAATCTCTTCCTATATGGTTCATTGTCTGTATTGTAGAAGTTATTTTCAGAAATACCTTGATCGTTTATCTCAGTCACTTCTATTGTTCCTGAATCCACAATCTCTACAATATTCCTTGTCGCGGAGCCTTCTGCTGCCATTACGGCATTATCAAATTGTTGTTGTCCTCTTATTATTATACTTGAATCTCCAGATAAGCTGTATTCGCTTGATTGTATATTAGAGAACATGTTATTCTCCAAAATGTTATCATTACTTCTTGCTGCGCTAATACCATCCTCAGAGTTAGATATGATATTATTATAGACCAAATTGTCCTCTGCCAAGCCATCATATGGTGGTTCTGAGGGATTAAATAACAGTATTCCTTCTGATGTTACTGCTTCAATTGTATTGTCATAGATCAGGTTAGTTGACGATTCTGATATTATTATTCCACTAGTTGCATTATAAATTTGATTATTTCTTGCAATTGACTCAGACATGTTTCTTGAGAAGAATATACCTGCCCGTATGTTGTTCTCTACCTTGTTTCCCTCAATTAAGATATTGGAGCAATTAACTGAGCAGATTATCCCTATTGGATTGTGATGAACCCAATTATTTGTAATATTCATGTCGTGAGTTCCACTATGAGGATCGACAGCATAGTTCAAGTTATGATGAAATTCGTTTCCATCAATTGTGATGTTGTACGCTCCTGTAGAATAAAATGCTCTCCACATATGATGAAATACGCTATCTCTTATCACCATATCTCTAGAAGGTCCATATCCAAAACGGGAAGCTCCCTCTCCATGAAGATCAAACCCCCTTCGTCCTAGTTCATCATATCCAAGGTATGCAAATTCTGAATTTATTATTTCAGAACCTTCACTTGCATCAAACTGGATATACCCACGGCTAACTGAACCATTGCTATCTTGTTGAACAATATCGTTAGAGGAAACATCCCAAGATGTTATTTTTATACCATTTATCACTATTCTTCCATGAACTATTATTCCATTTTCGCCAGCAATCTTGAGGTATTGTAGATTACCATCTGCCTCCTCATTTGAACTCATTTCAAAGGTCGCACCATCAGCTATTCGCAAGTTAGCTTTTAGAAGATATTCACCATCTTCTTCAAGCTTTTCAAGTACGGATTGATAATTTACGGTGCGAATAACATCTCCAAAAGATGCATAGTCGCAGTCTATCATAATGGTGTTTTCTGTTGCTTCATATTCTATACACTGTGGCCCTTCTTCTAAGTCAAAGAAGGGTAGTTGTTGATACGATATGTTATTCATAGACAAGAAGAGAACAGCCACTGCTGCAATGGCAAAAAATGCTTTAGGGATAATCAGCATGATAGTGCTTCTTTTCACTACATATATAAGATTATAAATTTAAACAACTCTATTCTTTTTAACATAAGAAGAAATTAAATTAACTCTAAAGAATATCATATACAAACTTCTTTATAATATCCTTCTTCAAAGACGGCATTTGTCAAAGAGGGGGAACTATTAGTATTTTATGGCCTATGTACCTTCATTACACATCATTATTTCGATATGTTGCATTTGATAGAAGATAATGATGGTGAGCGTATTTTGGTTCTTTCTGAAAACTTTTTAGTGATGCCTACAATTCTTGAATATATCTTTAACTTATAGTGCAACAAGTCTTTACAAGGGGATGCGAGAAACTATTAAATAATTTCTCATAATAGCACCATCACAAATAGTGTGACTCTAAAGAGAAAAATTACTACAATCAGTCATCACCCCTCAATCATAAGGGATCTACTAAGGGGCAAGAGCAGAGCTGAAATACGTATGAAAATACATCAGTTAGATGAAAGAGCACGTAAAAACGCAGAGGATTCAGAAGTACGATCTTTTATAACAAGACTAAAGCAAGTTTCCTATAATTCTTATCATGCAGATCCAAACGGACGAATGAGGCTGAACAAACTATGTTGTATCGAAGATTGGGAGAACTATGAAGTAAAAGAGATAGTTCCAAAGCTACAAGATATTACATATTACAATAAATGCCGAGGTATACTTGCAAGAAAACCAGGGCAGATCCACAGAAAAGATTGGGAGTGGGCGCTTGGGATAATCGCTATGAAGAGATTTGGCAAACTAAATAGAAATAATACAGCGATAGGAATTGGAGCTGGAAAAGAGTTAATTCTTTTTTATCTAGCAAATCATCTCGGCCATATCTATGCTACTGACCTATATAGCACAAAGGAGTGGGAAAATTTTGCACCTGCTGATTTTCCAGAGAATCCAAGTAAATATTCGCCGTTTCCATATAATCAGAGTGCTTTGACAGCGGTAAGAATGGATGGTACCCAGCTTGAATTTCCTTCTGATAGCTTTGATATTGTATTTTCCTTTTCCTCAATTGAGCACTTTGGTGGAGAAAACTATTCTGGTGCGCTTAAAAGTCTGAAAGAAATGGAAAGAGTGCTCAAACCTGGAGGCATTGCTATAGTAGCAACAGAATATATAATTAACAACAAAAATCCACCGGATGTCACTAATCAGTTTTATAACGAGAATACAATCTATTCTCATCTAATTGACAAACTAAATGTGATGAAACTTGTAGAACCCTTGGATCTGACAATATCTCAAAAGACCTTAGATAAAGGCATTATTGATGCATCTAATGCTGTAGACTGGGATACAAGCAGAGTAGATGATGACTTTAAGCAAGCTAATCCCTACGTAGTCATCAAGCTTGGTAACATATTAGTGACATCCATAATGCTTATTTTTCAAAAATGAAATTCATCAGCTGTTTTTATAGGTGCATCACTTTATTTTGTCTTTATGTTTTCTTGCTGTGATTGTCTATTGTATGTTGTCTGAGTTCTCCTCTAGATGCAAAAGACTTATTACATATTTCGCATGAAAAGCTAGCAGATACACCCGGGGTTGATTCCTCAGACTCAATTTTGAGAGAGGCTCCCGTACCAGTCCCTCTATCAGAAGAATCCCGTGTATCTCATTCTTATTTGGCATTCATAGCGAGCATAATCCATGAGAAGCTATGACTCCCGATGAGCGTCCTAGTGTATCCATACCTTCATCTGTTACAATAGCGCAATGGTGGGGTTTGACAAAATATACACAGTTATAGCAAAAGTACCCTTGATGATGATCAGAGTCTTTAAACTCTTCTACTTCTATATAGCGTGCAGCAATCTTAGGCAGCTTTTTTTGTTGTGTTGCTTCTTGTGGTATATTCTGAGTGGACTTGAAAGTTTCAGATTCTCTTGACACAGAGAGTATATGAGACAACAAGTTATAAAATATTAACTAGCATGATGATGGCTGAACTATTCCAATAAACTAGAGATAGAGTGACTATTTGAAAAATAGCTTCAAATTTACCACAACTGTGATTTCTATTTGTGTTATCTGCTTCGTAGATTAAGTTGTTGTATCATCACTACTCGTAATCATATTATCCTTATCCTTATCCTTATCATTATTTTTATTATTATCATTGTATATTTCTAAAGCTCTTGCTATTTTCTTTCCGCCATCTGTTCTTTTCAAAAGAAAGTTTAGTTCCTCGATTCCAAGTGAATGTTCTTCTCTTGAGCCATCTGCATTTTCAAATCGTAATATTAATTCGTTTTTCATAGGGCTTTTTTCCTTTAACTTCCTTATAATTGGCGAATAGTATTTGGCAGTAATTTCTAAAAATATAGTCACCAAGCTTGGATCGTATGCTACGATGTTGCTGTTGCCTAGGCTTATAGAACTTTTACTTTCATCTACTACCAGAGCATCTTTATCATCAACTCTGATTGAAGATAACTTGCTGTACAATGCTAATTGGGATGGTTCATGATGTAGTATGAGCTCAATCTTATCAAGAATAGCCCTGCCAAGAAGCAGTATCTCTGGAATATCAGTAGCTTCAGCTATATCTTTGATTCCCAATATGTCTTGTACTTTTCCTTGCTCGCTTGAAGTAAAATCAATTCTTGGCAGTTTATTATACTCCAGATAATGTGTTCTAGGCTTTGCAGAAACACCTGCAGCATTTGTAGTAGTACTAGCAGTACTAGTAGTCCTACCATCGTGGTGGTTTAGTTCTGATATTCTATATTTGATCTGTATCAAATTATCATCTGGTTTGGATGGGTTATCTGCAAGTACTACCAAAAGATTCTCTTTGCCATCGGTGTTTGCCGAGTATAGATAGTAATCTTCAACATTTACAAACTTTGGCGCTCTCTGACTCTTTGTCTCTTTGTCAAGTCCTGGCAAAAAATCAAGAGATTTTTTTAGTTTTTTAGTTATTGGAGTCTTTAAGCCTACAGGTATCATTATATCCTTCAAACCAAAATCTGATACCTTTCTTCTTTGGTTCCAAAATTCAATTTCTGTGCTCCTCACTGAAAGAGAATAAGAGAGAGAGGGACTGTTTTCGGATAAACTGAAACTATTTGGTGGCAATGTGTTTATCAGCAAAATATTGTAGCGTTTACTGTCCCCAAATGTATCGTCAATAGATATCTTCAATCCCTTTTGAAGATTGGATGTCATAATGTAAGGTAATTTTTCATAGCCCTTTGAAATCAATTCATTCAAAGGTTCTAATGCACTACTCAACGACCCTTCAATCCTTGAATAAATGTATCTTCGATAACTATCAGATTGTTTGAGAAATACCTCCCGAGAATGAATAATGTTACTTCTCAGGGTATTACTTGCTATTACAAATGGATCAGCTTCGCTTGGAATGGAATATCGTTCTCTTAATGGCTCATTATACCTGACACCAAAAGTGCCAAAGATATCCACAAGGGCGCTGGCCAATTGATCTATCTTGGAGACTATCTCAGATTCCAAAGACTCTGCATTAGCGAGTACCGATCTTAGATGTTCAAAGTCATTGTGTGCTTGAAAAATGTTATTTGAAAGACTAGAAAAATCCTTGAGTTGAGATAATAAATCTATATTTTGCTCTAATGGAGTATAATCAGCATAAAGATATCTTCCTCCTTTTCGAAAGTTATTGCCATTACCTTCTCCTGTTTTCATGTTATTGTTTTGCTATCAAGTATGAGTATATCCATGTCAAGGATATAAATCAAATATTGAAATAGAGAAGAGGGGGACGATAGACCACTTAATGAGAGTTGACTTATAATGGCCAATAATAAACTCTGCGCCTATGGATAGTGATAACGTCATGAGGTTGAATTCGACACAAATCCTACTCCTATTTTATACTCCCTCTAATTGTTCCCTAATCTCGATAGCAACCTTTTTCTTATAAATGATCTGATATCTTCTAAAAAACGAACTATTCACTGGGTCATATCCGACCTCAATTATCTTCCTGAATGTTTCAAGGTGCGAATTAGCGATTATTGTTCCAATGCCTAATTGTTTCTGTCTTATCTGGCGTGCTATCTTTCGGGGTAGATTGCAGACAAAAATCTTACTGTGCGCTCTTATGAGTACCCTATCTGAATTATTCAGTATTACAGACTCTCTATAAATTGTCTTTTTATTTTCTCTTTGTTCTACTATATTGACCCTCACTGCAGAGCCTGTGAGTATACTCAGAACCTGCTCTATGGTACCCGTCTCTGCCAGCAGAGTCTTTTGAGCTAGCCCAAGCTTGATCCCAGATCTTCGTTCAAGTTCAAAAATGTTTTGCAGCATGTAGCTTCCAAAGTCGCATTTTTTCAGAACCGCACCTGCCACAATATTGACTGATAGGGAAGAAGTGTTATGAAAAGATTATCCTATATGCAAGCATGAATAGTGCAAACGTTATCGTGCCAATACTGATAGCCTTGAGGCCATTTTCAAGCTGCCTGGCCCTGACAGAGTTACCATTTGTCCTCTTTAACTGCTTATATGGTCTAGACATCATAATCTCGACATAGCTAACAAATCCTGTCAAGCCTGCTGCCGTTAATGCGAGGACGCTAATTGAATTTGCCTGTATGATGTATCCCGCTAACAGCGGCAAAGATCCCCATGATATTGCGAACCAAAAGTCATTGTGGAATAGGCCGCCCCATATTTCATAGTTGTACGTAAACAAAAAGAAGCCTTCAAGCACTGCAATGACTGCCAGGAGTGGAACAAAGAATACAATGTAATAGAGTCCGATTGCATATGCAGCCGTAAGTGTTGCTACCATCATGGTCAACAGCTGCACTTTAGTAAAGTAGCTGCCCCAAGGTTTGGTTTTTTTTGACCCAAGGCTATCCGCTACGTGAGCGGAAATTCCCAGTGCAAGTGTGTAAATCAATGCAATCGCGCAGACCCTGTCCCATGCTATCTCACCAGCAAGCATTGAGCCAATAATGGCAAATGAAACACACATGCCGGTGTAGGGCAGAAACAGCAAGCCAACAAAGACACGAAATCTTGTAGGCCCAAACTTGGGCACGAACCATTCGTTTAGGCGCGTCTCATTCTCTGCACTCATGGCTTTTCAGCATAGACGATAGCAGAGGTATGGGCGGTATAGCGTCTGCAATTGACATTCTGAAATTTTCTATTCCTAAGTGCATATATTGTCTGATCAACCCAGTCTGATTTTTTTATAACATCATCTAGCTCCCCAAAAACAACCTTCCATGATGCAACAAACCTTCCTGCTAGTCTGAGCAATCCAAAATATGTGTGCCATAGATGACATGTAAGCCCTCTAGGATAAGTAAAATCATGAAATACCACAATACCACCGGGTCTGAGCACTCTCCAGCATTCGTCAATTACCTTTTGGACATCGACGTATTTGGCGAGATAGGAGGACACCATCGCGTCAAAGGATTCATCCCTGTAGGGCAAGACTTCGGCTGTGCCCTGCGATATGGGCATGTTCAGCTTACGCTTCAAGGTGAGAAGGTATTCAAATGTAAGGTCGATTCCTGTCACTTTTTTGCCTCTCTCTGCCAACATTGAGGATAGGATACCGGTTCCGCAGGCAAGCTCAAGAATATGGCTACTGTGGCTGACTGCATTTATTATCTCATGTTTCCAGACAATGTCCTGTCCAAACGTTGCCAGTCGCGAGATTAGGTCATAGCTGTCGGCGTTAGTACTAGTAAAGAACCGCATTGCCTTAGCATGACCCTCATGAACTAGCATCATCAGTGCTATTACAGCCCCTCACCTACTTTTTTATGTATTGAAAAGTAAATCAATGCCTTTGAGGCAATAGAACTCTGATTGTATTTTGTAAACTGGCAGCGGGAGGTGTCACTGGAGGAGCGAAATGGCCAAAAGGTCATGGTGAAGAGAAACAAGCCCACAAAACAGTTTCACGAGTTTCTCATAATCTATGCTTACTCACTTATTTCAATGCTGCTGTTCCACCCGTCTGCTCCACTTACGTTTAGCGAAATAATTAGAAACGAAGGTCACGAGATGAGAAGGAGTCTAGAAAAGATCGGAATACCTACGCCGATGTTGTTTTCGATATCTGATACTGACCTAATAGAGGAATATATTGAGGGTGGTGATATTTACAGGGCTCTTGCTTCCGTTGGCAACGTTATGCTTGCATACAAGGCAGGCTCCATTACAGGCAAAGCTCATCAGGCCGGCTATACCTTCTTAGACAACAAGGCACAAAACTACCTTGCAAGGGGTGAGTCTGTCGTAAGAACTGACCTAGGCTTTATGAGAAGAACTAATTCACACTACTCAAAAAGCATGGATATAGGGTCGTTTCTTGCGAGCGTAATGGACTTGGACAGGTACGCCGAAATCGCGAAGTCATTCCATGACGGCTACATATCAGAGGCGTGCAGCGAGTTCCCATATCTCTCAATAATCATACGTAACGTTCTGTCAGCTGGCTTTTCATCGAGCAGCAAGACAACGCTCAGGAACATGCTTCTAGATTCCCGGAACTTGATTGGTCTCTAGATTGGCGGAAGCTCTGCTTTCTTGTCAAAGCCACCTGAGCCAAACTTGCAGTAAAAGCACTGGTCAGACTGCATGTAGGTTAGCCTTTGTATCGATATTGCCCCCAGCCTGACTGCCACCTTTGTCATGAGACGGTACTTGAAAGGCATAGATGGAATCACTTCCTTGAAGTAAACTTCATAGTGGTCAGGACAGAACTTAAGGGTCACCTGAGCCTTCTGACGGAACTCTGGCGACGTCTCTTTGTTATTTTCGCTCATTGTCTTGGCTACATTAATCTGTTCTCTAATGTATTCATGCTTGGGACATGGACAGTCCTTTCCGCCTGGATGTTTATAGGCAGGAGTATTTTTCCAGTCAAAGCCTGGAAAATTCTTTTCAAAGTCATCCATCGCTAGCGTATAGTATGTATTCTACTCTTATAAAGATGTAGGACAATCTGCTGTTGTGTAAGGGTAAGTTACGCTAAAATGAATACTGATTACGTCTACACAGAGTCACAGAATGACAAAAAATATATTTTTGATGTTATTACACTCCGTAAGCGACGTGGTACGAGACAGTGACAGTGGTGGCAGTGCTATATTGACAGCGACAGCCACAAATAGCAATTCTGGCGACGACGACTTAGATCCTAACCGCAAGACTTTNNCAAAAGACAGGTGACAAGAGGATAGAAGAGATAAACAACAAGCTTGACAGCATCAAGAAGCAAATAGATGAAGAGAGAGCCCAGCTTGATGATTTTCGCTCCAAGTTAAAGCAGGTTAACGAGGAAAAGGACATTGAATATCCAAAATTTGTGGAGCTACGAGAGGGTCTTATGAAGGCCAAGAATCAGATGAAGAGCCTAGATGACAAAGTTGGCCCTGTAGCAGCTAAGTTGAGAAAGGAGCGGAGTGACATGCACAACCTTCAGAAAGC
>JABAOH010005445.1_pt2 | contig 10632 bp, 9 predicted proteins | sample 7062181 | NCBI WGS metagenome assembly JABAOH01 (sample SAMN14538630, study PRJNA623070) | marine sediment metagenome | biome: marine biome [ENVO:00000428]; feature: marine pelagic biome [ENVO:01000023]; material: deep marine sediment [ENVO:00002113]; isolation source: pool of 5 deep marine... | reverse complement strand
TTGGGTTCCTGCTGGGTCTGCCGGTCTGGTTGAACATGACCATCGTGCTCGGTGCCACCTACACGGCCATCATCGCTTGGGCGCTATTCTGGCGTCACGTCCACGAACGGGCGGCCTCTTACAGCGCCTACGCCCCCGTGCTCCTCGTTCTCCTCGTCATCGCCGTCGTCATCGCCGGCCGCTTCCTGCCCCGCCTGCTTCGCAAAATCAAGGACCGGCTGTGACGCCGTCTCATCGGCCTCATGAGTTTTGACAGACACGTTCAGTAGCAGGCAGAAGAGCGTGGCAATGACTGCTTCTGTGTCACGGCGAGCGAAGCGAAAGAATCTCTCGTGCCGGGGATTGAAAGGGATCCCAAAGGCGCGGAATTGCGTTTGGGAACCCAGATTGCTTCGTCGCTGCCCTGCTTGCAATGACATCGGAACCCTGTTCTGTCAAAGGCTCTAAAGCAACTCCGGATTTCGACCGATAGGAACTGTGATATAGAACCGACGAGACCACGAATTCGGTTGGGGACACACATGTTCCGTTATGGTGCTGTTGCCGCGGTTGTCTGGGTGATCGGCCTCGTGACGGCCGTTCCGCTGGCCGTCTATTACCTTCTATTCCATGCCCCGCGCGAGCAGTATGCTTTGCTCATCACCTTCATTATCGCGTGGCCGTTCGGCTACTGGTCCGTCGTCGGGCCGATCCTCCTGCTCCTGAAGCTGCGGTTCGTGTACCGCGGCCTTCAGCAAGCCACCTCTGCCGACGAGTTTCGTCGGAAGCTTTCGAGTGGTGAGACCGAAGAGGTCATCATCGACTGGATCGCCCACGAGTATCGCATCCCGAAATGCCTTGCCCGGCGGGCCTACCGCTACATCCTGCGCCGCATCGCCCCATCCGGCAGACCGGAACCGGGCGCCGTCGAACAGCCGCACCTGATCCCGGGCTGCCCCTNNGCCTCGACTCCGTTGTCGCTTCTGTCGTCAGGGACTAGCTGCTGCGGGCACCCTGCAAATGACTGATCTTCGACAGTCGAGAGGCCCGTGCGGCCACCCTCTCAGAAGATCCGGCGGTAGAGGTGACAGTAAGGAGTGTCGCCTTTCTTGTTGTGGTAGTCCTGGTGGTAATCCTCGGCGGGCCAGAATCTGCCGGCGGGGGTGATCTCGGTTTTCACCTTGTAGCCCTTTCGACGCAACTGCCGCACCAGCCGCTCGGCGACTTGCTTTTGCTCGCCGTCGAGGTAGAAAATGGCCGAACGGTACTGTGGACCGATGTCCGGGCCCTGGCGGTTCAACTGCGTGAAATCGTGGGTCTCGAAGAAGAGCCGGGCAAGCTGCTCGTAGGTGACCTTCGAGGGGTCGTAGAGGACCTCAGTCGTCTCGGCGTGGCCGGTCCGGCCGGTGCGGACCTGCTTATAGGTCGGGTTCTCGACGTGACCGCCGGTGAAGCCCACGGTCGTCGAGATGACGCCGGGGACCCGCTGGAAGTGATACTCCGTGCCCCAGAAACACCCCGAGGCAAAGAGCGCGCGTTCCGGCGCCGGCGGCTGGGGGGTTGGAGATGGCCCCGATTGTGGATTGTGGATTGCGGATTGCGGATTCGCGGCGGTGTTGTCCGCTGTCCTCTGGGCGCGCTGCTCGGGGGTGAGGAAATCCATCGAGATCGAATTCACGCAGTAACGCGTGTCCTTGGGCGTGAGCTTCTCGCCGCGGAAAACGTGTCCGAGGTGGCCGCCGCAGTTGTTGCAGATGATTTCCACTCTCCGGCCGTCGGGGTCCGGCTGCTGTCGGACCGCGCCGGGGATCTGGTCGTCGAAGCTCGGCCAGCCGCAGTCCGAGCGGAACTTGGACGAGGACTCGAACAGCTCGGCCCCGCACCGCCGGCAGGTATAGACGCCTGTCTCGAAGTGCTGGTTGTACTTGCCGCTGAACGGCCGCTCCGTGCCTTTATGGACAATCACCCGTTCTTCTTCCGGCGTCAGGTTCCGGTACATGTCTCGCTCCCGATACAATGCAATTGCGTCGATATAAATGTCCGCCTTGCCTTCCTTGGCGGCTGCGACGACCGCCAGGCTCACGAGGCCGGCCCGGTCCAGAGGCCGCCCCAGCACGGTCGAGACGAAGCTCTCGAAGGGCAGTTTGATCTCCTGCCACTGTCCGGTCGTCGGGAACTGCGCCTGATAGCGCTGCCCCGGAAACCGGGTGTCTTTCGTTCGTAGATGAATAGCATAATTCTCACCATTTCCTTTCACCGTCAGCCGCAGACCGTCATACGCCTGGGCGTCGAGCGGCCGACGCTTGGCCAGCAAAGAGCGCCGGGCCTGAACGAGTGAGCCTCGGCTGTTCGGCGCGACGGTCCCCGTCAGATGCAGACACTTCCGACCCTCGTGTTCTTCGAGCCGGGCTGCGCCGGTCGAAATCCCGCCCGTCGCCCGGCCATTCACAAACTCCCACCGGGCATCGGGCAGGCTGTTCGCGTCACCCGTTGAGAAATCGTCGATCGACCATCTGTCGCCCGCCCGCGGCGGCGTTTGCACTTGACCCACGCCGCTGGCACCGCTCAAAACGAGCAGCAGTACGGCCCCGGCAGCCGTACCGAGAGCCACTCCCCTTGGCACGTTCAACCGTCTCGTCAACAGCATGGCCAGCCCGTTCATAGCCGACATCTTACCATTCTATACACGGATTCCCCACCGATTGTTTCCCCGAAATCCACGCGAGTCACGCCATGTCACAAGGTTGGCCCGCCGCAGGGGCTCCCAGTCAAAAAGGGTGGTTCCTCCGAGTTAAGGAATTTCCTTAGAAACCTCTCATCAATTCTCCATATAGAATTCGGAGGAATGCGTGTGGATTGTTTTTGCTGTTTGACTGGCTGCACCTGTGGATATGGCGCTGTCGAGCAACGCTGGATGGGCGGCAAGAGACGGAAAAACGCAAACAAGTCATCGTGCATCGGATATACACCTTTTACGACGGCGGGCGCCCGTCAGGCAGAGCGGCGCCGGTCGCCGCGCCCGAGCAAGGGAATTCCCGATGGTGAAACAGACTCAAAAAGACAAGCAATTGGAGGGTATCGAGAAGTGCCCGACCGGCATTCGCGGGCTGGATGAAATCACCTTCGGTGGCCTGCCGCGCGGGCGACCCACGCTCGTTACCGGCACCGCCGGCACGGGCAAGACCAGTGTGGCCGCCGCCTTCGTCGCTGCGGCCTGCCGCCGGGGCGAACGCTGTCTCTACATCGCTTTCGAGGAAGTGCCGGCGCAGATTATCCGGAACATGGCTTCGGTCGGCTACCACCTGGACCGCTGGGCCGATAAGGGGCTGCTGCGCTTCCACGCCGTGCGCCCGACGTTCTGCGGCCTGGAGCAGCACCTGGTGAGTATTCACAACCTGGTGAACAGTTTCCATCCGTCCGTCGTTATCGTAGACCCCATCACCAATCTCATGGTTGTGGGCGAGCCCGAGGAAGTCAAGTCCACGCTGACGCGAATGATCGACTTTCTGAAGAACGAGGGCGTCACGGCCCTGTTCACCAATCTCACCCGGCGCGGCGGGCCGGTCGAGCAGACGGAAGCGGGCGTCTCGTCGCTGATGGACACTTGGCTGCTGCTGCGCAACGTCGAAATGAGCGCGGAGCGCAACCGCCTGATGTTCATCCTCAAGAGCCCCGGCATGGCGCATTCCAACCAGGTCCGCGAATTCGTCCTGACGAACCAGGGCATTCAACTCACCGACGTTTGCGTCGGTCCCAGGGCGGTCCTGGCCGGCTCGGCCCGGGTCGCCCAGGAGGCCCGCGACAGGGCCCAGGCCACAGCCGAGCAGGCGGCGGCCCAACGCCGGCGCGAGTTGGAGCAGGAGCAGGCGGTCGCCAGAGCGCAGTTGGACGCCCCGGCGCTCAGGAATGCCGCTCTGGCGGAAGAAATCAAGACCCTCAAAAGCGAAGAACAGGCCCGTCTGATGGCCGCCGCCCACGAGCGGGCGGAACTGGGCCGCATACGGAGTGCAGAACCAGCGAAGAGCAGAACCAAGAAAGGAAACAAGACCCATGCCAGCCAAAACAAGTGAGGCCCGCACGCCGCGTCCCGGCCCGCGCCGACCCACGGCCGCCGAGTTGGAGCGGTGGGAGTTGCGGCTCTACGTGGCAGGTCAGACGCCGCGCTCGATTGCGGCCCTGGAGAACCTTGAGCGACTCTGCGAGGAGCACCTGGCCGGAAAGTACAGTATCGAAGTGATCGACCTGCTGAAGAACCCGCAGCTGGCCCGCGGCGACCAGATCCTGGCGGTGCCGACCCTGGTTCGCAAGCTGCCCGAGCCGGTCCGCAAAATCATCGGAGACCTCTCCAACGCCGAGCGCGTTCTCGTGGGCCTGGATCTTCGCCCGCGCTAAGCGGGAATGTGGAGCAACATATGAATGGGAAGAAACAACCTCAGTCAGCCCAGAAGGCCCTGAAGACGGCGGCGGAAGAAGCCAAGGAACAAAAGTACGTTCTGCGGCTGTACGTCGCGGGCATCACGCCGCGCTCCGAGCCGGCCATCCGCACGGTCACGGCCGTTTGCACGAAACACCTGGCGGGTCGCTACGAGCTGGAAGTGATCGATATGTATCAGCAGCCGACGCTGGCCAAAGGCGAGCAGATCATCGCCGCCCCGACGTTGGTCAAGAAACTGCCCGAGCCCCTGCGCAAATTCACCGGCAGCATGGCCGACAAAGACAAGCTGCTGGTGGGATTGGATCTGCGCACCAAGGAGACGTAGCATGGGAATCCTGCCCATAACCCCAAGAGCAGCATGGGCATCTTGCCCACGGTCGCAGGGCCGTCCCGGCCCTGCGAATCAAGAAAACGTGAAAGACTCTCGCGGGATGGATATGGTTGGAACTGCAGGACTGTGGTCTGCCGAACCGACGGGGTCGCCCTCCGTCATGTCGAGCGACGCGAAGCGGAGTCGAGATATCCGGCCACGAATCTGGCGTGTTATCCTTCGCGGTCGGATTGCCGAGGCGGGTTCTCCGCTGCGTGTCTCCACTCCAGCCTTCGGCCTCCGGTCGAAATGACAAGAGGCCGGAATCCACCCGCGAATTATGATTGGAAGTATGAAAGCAAAATCGTGAACGACGCCAAGGAAGAAGATCGTCGCACCCAGGCCCGGTTGCGCGGAGAGAACGAAGAGCTGCGCTGGCGACTCGAAGAAGCGGAGCAGACGCTGGAGGCGATCCGCACCGGCGACGTCGATGCTCTGGTAGTGACCACCCCACAGGGCGAGCAGGTCTGTACGCTCACCGGTGCCGAGCACGTGTACCGGATAATCGTCGAGACGATGAACGAGGCCGCCCTGATCGTGGACCTGGATGGGACGGTCCTGTTCAGCAACCAGCGGTTCTGCGACCTGATCAAGACACCCATGCACGAGGTCCTGGGCCGCAAGGTAATGACCTTCGCCGCCCGCCCGCAGCATCCGTGCTTGAAAGAGGTGCTGGCGGACGCCCAGGCAGGCCCGGTCCAGCAGCGCGTAACGCTGCGGGCCGCCGATGGNNAACGCTGCGGGCCGCCGATGGCGCCGCCGTGCCCGTCCAGGTCTCAGCCAGTCTGCTGGCGACCACCGGCAGCACGAGCATCTGCCTGGTGGCCTCGGACCTGACCGAGCTGGAGGCCTCCGCCCACTCGATCCGCGTTTTGCGCGAGCACCAGCAGGCCCTGGAGGAGAGCGAATCGCGCTTCCGCACGATCTTCGAGGCCAGCCGGGACGCCATCGTCATCGCGGACGACGAGGGTACCTACGTCCAGGCCAATCCGGCCGTCCAAACCATCTTCGGCCTGCCCCCGGAGAAACTCATCGGACATCATCTCTCGGAATTCGTCGGCGACCACATCGACGTCCCGGTCGTCTGGCGGAACTTCCGGGCCACCGGCAGCTTCCACGGGGAGATGCCGTTGACCAGCGCCGATGGGCAGGTGCGCTACGTGGACATCTACGCCGTCGCCAATATCCCGCCGGGCCGGCATCTGTGCGTCATTCGCGACGTCACCGAACGCCGACGGGGCGAGGAGGCCCTGGAGAATGCCAACGAGCAACTCCAGGCACAGGCAGAAGAACTGCAGGTACAGGCCGAGGAATTGCGAGCCACCAATGACGAGCTGCGGGAGAACGAGCAGGCCCTGCAGGAGGCCGAGGAGCACCTGCATCTGGCGATGGAGGCCGGGAGGGTGGGCGTCTGGGAGTGGGAGGNNAGTGGGAGGTCGGCACAGAACGTGTGAAGTGGTCACAAGGCATTTACAGGCTTCTCGGCTGTAAACCCGGTGAGGTAACGCTCACGCGTGAGGGGTTCCGGCAGCGTATACACCCGCAGGACCGCCAGCGCCAGGCACAGGCCCTGCGCGAATCGATGGAGCGCTGCGAGGACTACTCCTGCGAATTCCGCGTTGTCTGGATGGATGGGTCCGTGCATTGGGTCGAGGATCGCGGCCAATACGTCTACCCTGACGACGGCAACGGCACTATCCTGCGGCTGCGCGGGGTCCTCTCGGATATCGACGCGCGGAAGCAGTCGGAGGAGGCGCTGCGAAGTGTGGCGCTGTTCCCCGAGGAGAGCCCGGCGCCCACCTTGCGAGTGGCCCGTGACGGCACGCTGTTGTTTGCGAACAGCGCCAGTGCGTCTCTACTGAGGTGGTGGGATTGTCGGGCGGGCCAGGCCGCTCCCGAGCAAATCCGCCAGTACGTCGTGCAGGCGTTGGATTCCCAGGAAATCGTCGAAGCAGACGTGGTGTGCGGCCCGATCACATACTCCTTCTCCATCGCTCCGATTGCGTCGGAGGGCTACGCGAACCTGTATGCGCGCGACATCACCGAGCGCAAACGGGCCGAAGAGGCCCTGCGGGAGAGCGAGCAGCGGAACCGGCGGCTAATCGACAACCTCAAGGGGTCTCATTTCATCTACAGGCATGACACGCAGGGAGTGTTCAACTACGTGAGTGAGTCGCTCACCGACATCCTCGGCTATACGCCCGATGAATTCATGGCTCACTACAGCACATACCTGACGGATCATCCTGTCAATGAGGCCGTGCACCGACATACCGAACTGAGCATTCAGGGGATCCGTCAGCCGCCCTACGAAGTCAACGCGTGGCACAAGGACGGATCGAGCCGGTGGCTGGAGGTCCAGGAAGTGCCGGTCTTTGACGTGGAGGGCAAGGTGATCGCGGTGGAGGGTGTGGCCCAGGACATCACCGAGCGCAAGCGGGCCGAAGAGGCCCTGCATAGTATAGCGCTCTTTCCAGAGGAAAATCCGTGGCCAGTGTTACGCGTGGCCGGGGACGGCACGTTGCTGTATGCAAACGCCGCCAGTACACAACTGCTCGAATTGTGGAACTGCCAGTTGGGCCAGCCAATCCCTGACGAGATCCGCGGGCAGGTCGAACGCACATTGGATACCGGCGAGGTAATAGACGCAGAGGTTGTATGCGGCGAGGTCGTATACTCGTTTTCACTCGCTCCGATTGCGTCGGAGGACTACGTCAATCTGTATGGGCGGGACGTCACCGAGCGCAAGCAGGCTGCAAAGGCGCTGCGCGAGAGCCGGGAATGGTTGGAACATACGCAGGAGATCGCACATCTGGGCAGTTGGGAGCTGGACTTGACCAGGGATGAGTTGACCTGGTCGGACGAGGTCTATCGCATGTTCGGCCTGGCACCGCAGGAATTCGGCGCGACCTACGAGGCGTTTCTCGACTGCGTATACCCGGAGGACCGCGCGGCGGTGGACGCCGCCTACACCGGCTCGTTGCGCGAGAACCGCGACACCTACGAGATCGAGCACCGCATCGTCCGCAGGAACACCGGCGAAATTCGGTTCGTGCATGAGAAGTGCGAACACTTCCGCGACGACGCCGGCCGGATCGCCCGCTCCGTCGGCATGGTCCATGACATCACCGAGCGCAAACGTGCCGAAGAGGGCCTGCGCGAAAGCGAGCAGCGTTACCACCGTCTCTTCGAGGACGACCTGACGGGGAATTTCATCTGCACGCCCGAGGGGCAAATCCTGCTGTGTAATCCGTCTTTCGCCCGAACGTTCGGGTTCGCCCGGCCCCAGGAGGCGGTCGGGACGAGCATGCTGGATCTCTACCTCGATCCCCAGGAGCGGGAAGCACTTCTGGAGAGATTGAAGCAACAAGGGAAGATCGACCGTTTTGAAGTCTGGCGGAAACGCCGGGACGGCGAGCCGATCTACATCGTCGAGAACCTCATCGGCCATTTCAACGAGCAAGGCGAGCTGTACGAAATCAAGGGCTACGTCTTCGACGACACGGAGCGCAAGCGGGCCGAGGAGGCGCTGCGCGAAAGTGAGCAGCGATACCGCACCGTCGGGGAGACGATCCCTTACGGAGTCTGGCTCACCGATGCGAGCGGCTACTGCACCTATGTCAGCAACTCGTTCCTGGAACTCGTCGGGATAACGATGGAGGAGGTCCAACAGTTCGGCTGGCTGCACCTGTTGCCCTCGAAAGATGTCGAGCCGACAAGAGAGCATTGGCTTCGCTGCGTCGCGACCGGTGAACCGTTCGAGCAGGAACACCGTTTCCGAACGAAAGAAGGCGACTACCGTCATGTGCTGGCGATTGGCAGGCCGATACGGGATGAACAGGGCCGGATCATCTCCTGGGCAGGGATCAATCTGGACATCACCGAGCGCAAACAGGCCGAAGAGGCCCTGCGCGAGAGCGAAGAGCGGTTGCGGCTGGCCCAGCAGGCGGCGCGCATCGGCACATTCGAATGGAACGTTCAGACCGGTGTGGACCGATGGACGCCGGAGTTGGAAGCGATGTACGGCCTGCCGCCGGGCGGCTTCGGCGGCACTCAGGAGGCGTGGGAGCAGCTTGTCCATCCCGAAGATCGGGAGGAGGCGAAGCGCCGAGTGGCGCGAGCCTTCGAAACGGGCGCACCCACAGAGTGGGAATGGCGCGTGGTTTGGCCCGACGGAAGCGTCCATTGGGTGGCCGGACGCTGGCAGGTCTTCCGAGACGAGTCCGGCGACCCCCTGCGCATGACCGGCATCAACATCGACATCACCGAGCGCAAGTGGGCCGAGGAGGCGGTGCGCGAGAGCGAAGAGCGGCTGCGACAAGCGGCACAGGCAGCCCACTTCGGCGTCTATGATGCCGATCTGGTGGCCGACCGTGTGTATTGCTCGCCCGAGATGCGGGAGATTCTGGGCCTGCCCGCCGACGTGCCGATTCCCCCGACGCTGGGCCGGGTCCCAAGCTTCGTCCATCCGGACGATGCCGGGCAACTGCAGCAGGCCCTGGACGCCGCCTGCGATCCAGCCGGCACCGGCGTCCTCGAGAACGAACACCGCGTCATCCGGCCGGACGGCACCGTCCGCTGGATCCTGATCAAAGGACAGGTCCAATTCGACGGCCGGGATACCGACCGGCGCCCCGTCCGCTCCAGCGGCATCATACTCGACATCAACGACCGCAAACAAGGCGAGGAGGCCCTGCGCGACTTGAATAAGACCCTGGAGGTGAAAGTGGCCCAGCGCACGGCGCAGTTGCAGCACCGGGCCCGGCAACTCCAGCGGCTGGCGCTCGAGGTCTCGGAGGCAGAGGACCGCGAGCGCAAACATTTAGCGGAGGTCCTGCACGATGATTTGCAGCAGCAATTGGCCGCGGCGAAGTTCCACTTGCAGATGCTGGGCAACCGGATCAGGCGCGACCCGCCGAAACAAGCAATTGTCACCAAGGTCGATCACATGCTCAAGGACGCGATTGAGAAATCCCGCAGCCTGTCGCACGAGCTCAGTCCGGCGGTGCTGTACCACGGGAACCTGGTAGAAACTCTCAACTGGCTGGCGGGGCAGATCCAGGAGAAGCACGGCCTGATCGTCCATGTGGATGCCGTCAACGAGGTGACCGTGCGGTCGGATGCGCTCAAAGCCTTCCTGTACAAAGCGACCCAGGAACTGCTGTTCAACGTGGTCAAGCACGCCCGGGTCAACGAGGCCCGGATTCGGCTGCGGCGCATGGGGCGGTGTGTCTGCCTGTCGGTCTCCGACCACGGGCGTGGGTTCGACCCGCAGGAGCTGCGGGAGACCGCCGGGTTCGGCCTGTTCAGTATCCGCGAGCGCATCGAGCTGCTCGGCGGACGCATGAAGATCAAGAGCGCCAAGGGCCAGGGCAGCACGTTCCATATCGTCGTCCCCGACGGACAGGAAACACAGGACAGAGGACCGTGGACGGAGGACCGCGCTGGCCTCCGAGGTTCGTCGTCCGTCCTCCGTCCTCCGTCTTCCGGCCCGGTCCTGCGCGTCCTGCTGGCGGACGATCACGAGATCGTGCGGGAGGGCCTGGCGTCGCTGCTGGCCGAGGTGCCCGGCATCGAGGTGGTCGGCGCGGCGGCCAACGGCCGCGAGGTGATCAACCTGGCCAGCCAGCTGCGCCCGGATGTGGTGGTCATGGACGTGGCCATGCCCCTGATCAACGGCGATGAGGCCACGCGCCAAATCAAGCTGCACCTGCCCGGGACGCGCGTGGTTGCGCTGTCGATGTACGATGAAGCGGACTTGATCGAGAAGATGCGGCAGGCCGGGGCCGAGGGTTACATCCTCAAGACCGCGCCCGCCGAAGACCTCGTCGCCGCCATCCGCGGGCGA
>JABAOH010031323.1_pt1 | contig 10635 bp, 13 predicted proteins | sample 7062181 | NCBI WGS metagenome assembly JABAOH01 (sample SAMN14538630, study PRJNA623070) | marine sediment metagenome | biome: marine biome [ENVO:00000428]; feature: marine pelagic biome [ENVO:01000023]; material: deep marine sediment [ENVO:00002113]; isolation source: pool of 5 deep marine... | reverse complement strand
GAGGCAACATCTGCCAACACATGGGCAACCATTATGGGTAACAACCGACCCAAACGCCAGTAAAGCCAGCAATAGAACACTGTCAAGGGAAGCAAGCCGATGAACCACCCCGCGACAACCTGCCAGGCCAAGCTGGTGAAGGGGACAAGAACGTGCTGCGAGGAGAGGAATAGCCAAATAACAATCACAGCCAACCACTTTCTTCCCCCTGTGAGCGCCTCGATACGTGGCAGGCTGTAGCCTAGATAGGTAATATCTTCCGTAACTCCCCAGACTATCGGCCAGATGAAGAGGATGAAGAGCGTTGCCCAGGTCGGAAGATGCTCGACTCCCGCGGGGAGATCATACCGGAAAAGAGCCACAATGGTCATGATCCCACCCATCCCCAGCAGCAGAAAGGGGATAAACAGCCCCAAGCCAATCAAACAATCACGCAGCCAACCNNGGGACAAAGCCCAGGCCGATCAGCGCGCTAAACACCCTCCACCATGGATAGGCCTCCGCCCAAGGATCCGCACCGCCTCGGAAGAAAATGGCTGCCACCATTGCCGTGATGATCAATCCGATGACTGTCCGCGATGACAACATGATGAGCGGTCCTGCCCATGTGATCTTTCCATTCGCAATGCGTTTCTGGATCTCGACTTGTGAGTTGGGTGATGCGGTTACAGATGTGTTAATAGTTGCACCTCCTCTTGATTTTTTGCTGGCTAACGGTCTTGAGTTGAGCGTCCCCGCTTCGTTACCCCACCTGATTTTCGCGCCTCGTGCGGGGTCCGCTCCAGCGAGACGTTAGATGGCATCACAGATTGCCTGGTTGAAAGTTTATTTTTCCTACCAAGGGTAAACACCCTGCCCCTGTATCTCCTCTCTGATATTCTCAAAACGCACGAAATTCTCATATGGAGTAATGAACCTGTTGCGATCATCTTCAGGTATCGGTGCGCCGAATCGATCAGCTACACTTTCAAAGGTGACCAATCTCTCGGTGAGCTTCTCACACACATAGTCTGGGCAGTGCGCGCAATTTACCAACCCCTTTTCACTGACTCAAGATCTCACAGGGCATGCCTTATCAATGAGCTGCGGATCTTCAGACATGCATCCGTAACAAATGATATTCTCGGGGGCCATGCGGAAACCGAAATATCTATACCAGCCATCACTTAATATCTGCTGGTTTGACGGGTTCGCCTCAATGTTTGGACGGTATGCTAAGCAAAGATCACACCGGTATCCACATCGCCTCACGATCTCAGCCATGCCAAATCCTTATCTAAGCAAATTGATGCCATCTAACATTTATTATATGGAAATCCTTCCCCTTTTCCTCCCCAATTACAAGGCTATAAGGAATTCGTTCTCGATTCCGAGGGAAAAGGAGGATGTTCGAATGTCAACCCCTCGGATGCAAGGCGCCAGCCACCTCCTCACCAACCGGTAGCAAGATCATACATCATGAGCCGGGTGTCTACAGCGACAGACCCAAGCTTGCATCCCATTATCGACCCTCGATAGCCTCGCTACCAGGCCGCAGCGCTGCTCACTGAATGCGCCACACGTGCACTATAGGCGTGGCACCGTCGGTGAGCAACTCAAGCACGTAGAGCAGGTCGTGGTCACGGTCGTAGGCCACCGCTCCGATCCTGTGCAACCGCTGGTCTCCGTTGCCCAGCATGTCCGGATGGATTCCTGATGGGTTGAGAAACAGGTGCTCTTCGGTGACGATCGCGACGTAGTCCTGATCTTCTCATGGGTGGATATCGATGACTTTTAGGGTTTGACAACATACCATACCGTATGGTATTATTTCCATAGGTCGGTCGCACTGGAGGGCGAGGATGCCAAGAAGAAAAGAGGATTGGATGGCCGAAGGCCTGAAAGTTCTTGCCGAATCCGGCGTGAGTGGATTAACCATCGATGCATTGTCGTCTAGGCTTGGCCTGACAAAGGGTTCCTTCTACCACCACTTCAAAGATGTCCAGGATTACCACGAACAGTTGATCGCCTACTGGGCGGATCAGTATTTGTCGACTGCCGACTCTTTCCCGCAAGATCCCTTCGCAGGCCTCGAGCTGCTCGACAACATCATGAACCGGATCTTCAAAGCCATCACGGAACCGGAGCTGGCAATTCGTATTTGGGCGCATGAGAACAATATGGTGCGGTCATATGTGGAAGAAGTGGAGAGGGTGCGGAATGGTTTTGTCTTGCATGTCTTTCAAATGGTGACGAAAGAGACTGATCAGGCATTACTCATGGCTGACATGCTTTCTACGATTATGCTCGGCAGCATGGCCGCCTTGCCGCCCATACCGACGCAACGCGTGCTGAAGTTGTACCAAGAGTTCAAGCGCCTCTACGGCCTGACGGACCTTCAGCTGAATTCTGTGGATGAATCTGGCAGCCCTGCTGAAGACAAAACAAAGGAGCATTCGCAATGAAGACAAAGAAGATCGGCATCTTGGCCCTGATCGCAGCACTGATCACATTCATTTGGGGTGTGCAAAAGGTGATCGGCGAACTGGCGAATCCTCCGGCGGAAACATTGGCAGGGCGTATTGCAGCGATTGAAGGAGGCTTCGGCGTGTTTTCCTTGAACTATGCCCTGGCGGCGCTCCTCACCATTGCTTGCGGAATGACGCTTGCGGCTTTTTCCTTCTATACCCGGTCTCGCTATCCTCTTTGGTCCACCATAGCGATGACGTTCATTCCCGTTTACATGCTAGCAAATCTGTTCGCCTATCTTTCCCAAGTTTTCGTCCTTCCGAGGCTGCTTGAGCTTCATCATCAACCAAGCACCGCTGCACTCGCGGAAGGGCTGATACGGATGTCTATCCACACTTGGACCGGATCTGCGATCGAATTCATCAACCAATTGGCCTACGCTGTCTTGGGGATCCCCTCCATCATCCTAGCTGCACAGCTGTTCCGAATGGCAAGCTCCTTGCGTTTCGGCGCCCTGTGCCTGGCTCTAAGTGGGATGCTCTCGATCCTCGCCTTTTTTGGCATTGCTTTCCAGTATTCCGAAGCCATAGGGCTATCCATGGTGAGCGGAGGGATTTACACCCTCGCGATCGCTGTGCTCGGGTGTAGATTCCTGTCGCTGCCGGCACACATCCCGCAGGCGTCGTGATCGCGACCCGCTATGGATGATTACGACAAGCATAATCCATTGAGGAGGTACACGAATGAGAATCCTTTTTTCGGCGGCCGTGATCCTGGGAGTATCAATGATCACCGGGATCGTTGCGTTTTCGTTGTCCGAAGCGTTCGCAACGCCGGAGGCGATCAAGAAGAAGGGGCTCCGGCGCTGCGGTCAGCCTTCACATTTCGCTTCATCGGAGTTGCGATCGTGGTTGGGATGGCAGCCGCCTTCGTCTATACCTCCTTGGCGCGGCACTTCCCTCATACGGCCATTCCCCTCTTCCTTGGCCTCGGCCTCGGATTGCCACTTGGGATGAGTCTTGCCGCACGGTTCGTTCTGCCGAAGGTTGGAATAACCGCGGATCTCAATGCGACCTGGGGACGCATCATGCTCCTTAATGTCGTTTGGGGTTTGTCGTATGGGATGATCAATCCATTGATCCTGCGCTTCGCATAGTTCTCGAAACAGATTGGCGCCTTCCTTGCTCTGAGGATTGCCGATGCCTCAATCTCAAACCCATCGAATAGGCGCCTTTCTGTTTCTCACCTTCCTACTTAGTTGGTTGCGATGGTGGGATTGCGGAGTCAGCAATCGACCAGGGGAATGCTCGCAGCGCTTTCGCCCCAAGGGATGGCCATCCCTGCGTTTGTCCCCTGATCGTGCGGATCTTCCATTGGAAGGATAGCGGGATCGATTTCCCATCTTTCTGTGAGCCAATTCAGTGGGTCGAATTCAGCTTCTTCCTGGTCACACTGCTTGCGCCAGGGATTTGTGGCGCATGATTTGGGTGTTGATGTGCTGACGGCTGAGGTGCTTGAGAGCAGATGAAGCCCGTCGTGAACAGTCTGGAAAGGGAATATGAGGACCAAGTCACGTTCCAGCGAGATATCAGGCAGCTTGCGCCGTTGAGTACGGCAGCTCCAATCCCATCACGCGATAGGATCGTGCAAAGCCCGAAATGAAAAGCTCGTCTAGGAGCACTCTCCAACCTTTGTTTAGGTAAAGTCGATATGCGGCCGAATCGGTCGACATCGTGGTCAAGACGGCTCGGAAATGTGAAAGACTCTCGAGGAGGCGATCGTGCAGCCTGCTACCAACGCCCTGCCCCTGTGCGGCCGGGATCACCGCCATCTCAACAATCTGGTACGCATCCTTCAACCACTCGCCGAAACCCGCCGATCGCAGCGGTGTCTTAACTAACTCATGCCATGGGAGTCGCGCTGTGACTGTCCGCCCGTAGCTAAATCCAATCGTCTTCTCCGTCTCTACCTCGATGGCGACTACGAGGCGGAAGCCCGACTGCGCTGCATGAATCGGCAAGTAGCGCAAGAACTCATTGACCTCGGCGCTTGATTTCGAATATAGTGGCACTCGGAAAGCCGCTCGGTATACTTCGAGCAGGTCGGCCTTAAGCGTTTCGAGGTAATTTGAAAAAGCTAGCTGAATCTTGATCGACGTGGGGCCTAAATCTCTTGACAGCTTCGACTCTGTAATAACAAAAGAGAGGAGGCTGCCTAACGGTTTTGAGCTAAGCGGCGCCGGCAAGCTCCCTCAATTTATTATTCGTTCATCCTTCGGCGTCCGCTTCAGCGATTTGTTAGGCGGATCATCATAAATAGCTGTATCCGTCCAATCTCGTTTCCCCAACTAAGGCTCCTTTGATATACCCCATAGATAAACCTGGTTGTCAAAGCACCCGGCGGCCAGTAATTTTCCATCAGGTGAAAATGCTACTGTCACCAATTGTTCATTATGAGGCAGAGAATGCAAAAGTCTTCCACTCTTGACATCCCACAATAGAACCGCATGTTCGTACCCTCCAGCTGAGGCTAAAATCATGCCGTCAGGGGAAAAAGCCACACTCATCAACGCATCTCGAAGTCTGATTGTATTGGCCAATTCCCTATTCGGAACATCCCACAATTGCACTACGGCAACCCTGCCACCTGATGCCAAAATCCTTCCATCGGGTGAAAACGCGATGTCATGTATGTCAGTTTCTCCGATATATTGTAGACTGTCTACTAATTCTCCATTCTCAATGTCCCATAACCTTATAATGCCGCCCTTTACACCGGCAGCTAACAGAGCGCCATCTGGAGAGAATTCGATATGGATTATTCTATCTTCCACCTGTTCACCAATCATCTGTACAACCTGCCCACTTGCTACGTCCCAAAGTTTTATCGGTTGATCAAAAAGGGCCACAGCAAGTATTGAGCCATCTGGGGAGAAAGCAATGGAAGCAGGAATTTGACTCCCCCGCTCAAGCGTATGTATTTCCCGCTTGCTCTCTACGTCCCATATTGCTTCAGCCGATGCAAGCAAGTTTCCAGTGGGCGAAAAGGAAATATCCGGCATATCTACCGATGTCATTTGGAAAGTGTGCACTTCTTGCCCGTTTCTAACGTCCCACAATTTGATCTTTTTATCCTGACTGGTTGAAGCAACGTATGTACCATCCGATGAGAACGCAACTTTTAGTATCCTGCCAGTATGACCATTAAGAGTCTGAAGTAGAACGATTTGTTCAACCGTGTTGATAGTAATCGCGCTCGGATCAAATGTGTTACTAACTAATGTTGAAACGGGACCATCGTATTCGAGCACAGAAGTTGAAATGACAGTCTTATCTTGTAACATCGGCGGGGTTTCTGGAGCCTGACCACAAGCATTCATGGAAACAATAAACATTATTGTGAATAGCGCCTTGATTATGTAGTTTTGCATGATCAAATACTCTCTCAAGGATAAGGGCTATCCGCCTAACGGCTGCGAGCTGAGGCGCCGCCTGGTACTAGGAATTGAAGCGGCCCTACCCGCGGGGTCCGCATCAGCGACACGTTATCTGATCGCTCATCTCAGGAGCAGGGCGCCCAGGTTGCGGGTGAAGATGGGGAAGTTCTCCGCCGAGCTGGCCGGATAATAGCTTCTCAGTTTGCGCGACAGCGCTTCCAGAAGCGCTTCATCTGCATCTCCCCGCAGGATGCGATCCGTTTCTTCCTGGGTGACGGCTTCCAATCTTCCGCTGCGCTTGAGAGGCTCGCGGTTGGCGGGGCAGTTGAGCTGGCAATGCATGCATCCCATCAACGCATTGTGGGTGTGTTTGGGCATCCAGTCTGGGAATTCGCCATGGATCTCGTTGTACAGCGTCACGCAACGGCCGATGTCAACCACGAAATTCTCCTTGCGGATGGCCTGCGTGGGACAGCGCTTGTAGCACAGCTGGCAATTCTCACAGGAGGGCATCATGCCGATGTCTGCCCAATCGTAGACCTCGAACTCGTAGTCGGTGAAGTAGGCATACAGCGTGAGCAGGCTTCCCATGTCGTCGACGTAGCAAATGTTGTTCCTGCCATACCTTCCCAGCCCGCTGCGAACGGCCAGTAGCTTGAGGTGAAGATGCGTGGCGCACAGGATCTCATAGCCGGGTTCCGGGAGAATGTCTTCCTGAATCATGGCTTCCAAGTCCTCGAGACTGACACCGTCGTCGTAATACTGTGGCGGAAGCATCACTTCCAACGGCTTCCCGTTGACGTGGAAATCGACCAGCATCAGAGGGTTGAACACGGCCATCACGATGATCGATTTGGCGTTGGGCATGTCTTCGGGGAGGGTGAATTTCTTGTTTGCCAGGTAGGAGCGGAAGGTCGGATGATCGCTCAGGCTCCCTGCCCGATCATGGCGGTCGAAGTCCTCCTGCAGCTGATCGAGGTGGTCCACTGATACGGTCTTGTACTTGTACCAGATGTCATTCTTCTGGGCGGGGTCGGACGAAATGATGTCGGACATCGATGGCCTCCATTCTCATATCCATTAACTGTCGAGGACGGCCGCGCGTTCAAATGTCCCCCAGGATGCGCGCTGCAGTGGATATCGACGGAAGCTGCCACTTGGGATTACATTGATGCATCATGTCGAGCAGCTTGCGTGGTCCCCACTTCGGATACGCCTTGCGGAGTTTCACCAGCTCATTGGCGATCGCTTGATCTGTTTGCCAGGGGCATCTATGAGGGCGACGAGATAACTCCTGGTAGCCTGCTTGACCATGCTGCTTGTCTCGGTTGATCCACTTATAGGAAGTTGTTCTTGAGATCCCGAAACGCTCGGCCAGCTCGGTTATGGAGTAGTAGTTCAGTAGGTAATCTTCGATAAACCGCTGCCGTTGTTCGCTCACGGTGACACCTCTCCAGGGCATGGACCACCTCCTCGATGAGGAAAGTGTTAACCATGTCTTGAGAATTTGTGTCAACCATGTCCTGAGAATATTTTGTAAGCTATGTCCCGGTTTGGTTCACACCTCGAGCCTTTCGTGCCAGTTCAAGCGCGATGAGAAGCAGCCAGGCTGTCCAGAGCACATAGCATACTGCAATGATGAAGGCGATGAGCAGCGACGGGGCCAGCGCCGCCGTAGCGAAGTCGCCTAGAACGAGGAGCGTGGCACTGGCAAGCACTCCGGCGACGGCAGTCGCAGGAGCACCAAACCCACGGCGGAAGGCAAGCACGGATGAGATGAGCCCCGCCAGCAGGACAGCGCTACGGCCTGCCGTGGCCGTGATTAAGAAAACTGGGACTCCAACGAAAGGAAGAGCTACCGCAATGAGAGCCCACGTCCTGCTAGCAGACCTGAGAACGGGATACATGCAGGCCATCAGCAGGCCAAAGAGGAGCAAGATGCTGGCGTCAACGAGGGAGAATGTGCTGAGGGCTGACGCATTGGTAGCGAGAGGTCGGAAGTTGAGATCGAACAGAGTGACGAGCCAGTTGACACCGACGGGGATCCGTTGCCCCAAGAGGGGAATAAACCCGACCAGGAACGCCGCAAAGAGGGCCGCACCGGCCGAGGCACCAGCTGCAAAGAGCCGGCTGTGGGTTTTTGCACTCTTGGGCTGGGCGGGCATTCTCATCTCCACGGTCACGCTGTCTGCGCGAAGGTCTATCGTTGCGGCGGGCTAACGGTCTTGAGCTGCCTGTCCCCTGGACTGACTGGCGTCAGCCAGGACAGGCTGGCTGGCCGCCAGGCCAGGCCAGGGAGCAACCTGCTTTCACTACCGATCATACTCCATCTCTAGACAAATTTCCCTGAATTTCGGGGGCGTTTATCCTGAGCCCTTCGACACAGCTCAGGATGAACTCCGCCGAAGGGCTCCAGCGAATGGTTAGGCCGCTCAATTAACAGCATCTTGGTAAACAGAGAGTAGTTTGAATCGATTTCGTAATATTGCCAATAATACAAGCCCCCCTATCCCAAATATTGTATCCACCAACCTCCAGAACACTGGAATTCCACGAATTGCTCCAAAAACAATAGCAAACGGAAAAACAGCTATACATGCAGCTATACCATATTCAACAACCCATGGAAGACGTATAGGATCTCGAATGGCCATAATAAAAGGAATAGAAATGATGAAGTGACCAAATGCAAGCCAATCATATCCGTATGCTAAAAATGGGTAAGTTGTATAAGTTGCCTCGACAGCTAGATAAACAGTATTCAACCATTCAGCCATCGATGGCCATAGTCTATCGAGGATTGAGCCAGCGGAAAATAAAGGATACAGAAGCTGCAAGCCTTCTCGGGCAAAGATTGCTGTAAGTCCACTGGCTATAAGAGCTATCGAGAATAAACAGAAGATAATCCTGATTTGTGTGAGGGCTTGTGATTTTGCCATGGGATCAAAATATATGAAACACAATACCATATCCCATCAGAAAACTATCACAATCTATCAGATGAGCGGCCTAACAGGATATTCACCTGCCTGCCGGTGTCTGCCCCGAATCATCTTAGAATTGTGACCAACTCTGGCTTTTCGCGTTGTGTACCATCCTGCCGATAGGCAGGTCAGGTGTAATTAGGGTTATGTTGCACTATAATTTCAAACACTACATTGAAAGATAATCACCGTTTCTGTAACCGTGACGTCAACAAAACCACATTATACGGATTTTGGGTTGAAAGCAAATAGTAGAGGGTTATTTCTCCATTCTCAGAAACTTCTAGGAATTTTTCAATTACCCAGGCCCCATATACCCCGCCGCCATCAGCTTCATGACCATCATCATGAATGCGATCACAAAGCGGATGGTGTTCTCCACCCGCGCAGTCACCGGGCTTCAATGTTTTTCCATCAGCTAATTCTGGATTATGTAGGAATGTACCAAAAGCAGGGCCATAACCATAGTCCTCCCATGGCACAAAAATAGTAATTGGATCCGTCCAAGGTCCCCATGGTGAATTGGCGGTCCTCAAACGAACTGTGAAAAGATCAGTATAAACTGCAAAGTAAAGGTTCAATTTTTCTACAAAAAACACATTTGGTTCTGTTCCGCCCCATGGACTATGAAATGGTCCCATAGTGAAATCAAAACCATTGCCCTCGATTTCAAACAACCTCACGGACTTATCTTCATCCTTACTCCAGTTCAAGACTGGCTCTGACTGACTAAAATCATATCCAGATAGGAAATAAACTGCATCACGATCACCTTCTCTCAACCGATCACGCGGGGTTACAGCCATATAAACATGCTTGTTCTTAACGGTTCCACTGCCGTAGAATAATATCCAATCCGTTCGACCATATTCTTCCAACCCTGGGATTTCTATGTCGTTTTGCCCAACAGCATCCACGTTGATAAAATGACTATCACCCAAATCATAAACGATCTTGAAAGGTGCGGTTGGATCATCTGTCTTCGATAACACCGATCTGGACATGAAATCTTGTGACCAGAGAACATAGAGGTCGTCCCCATCGCTAAATCCATCCAATTGTGTGTTGAATGCTTGTAGGTTCTTTTCCTGGCCTTGGGCATCAACCAAAATTGGTGCCAACCATACAGTCTTGCCAGGTATTCGTTCCGTATCTGTAAGAAATTGTAGTGTTAGATTCTCTGGGTCCTCGACTGTGGCCCAAGCCATAGCGTTGAGGTTCTCCATATCCTCCGATACAGGAAAAATATGATCGCTATCTCCAAAGAAGAACCAGAGCTTGCCATCATATTCAAACGAATTACCACCATCAGTTCCCATGAGGTTATAGCGAGTGATAGTTTGATTTGGTGTTAGTTGTCCACTCTGAAAATCATAATCCCCGGCAATTTGAGATATTTTGCGTGTTGATCCAGAAACCAGTTCATACAGTGGTTCCACCTCGTGTTGACCTACAACTTTTGATGAACTCTCTGTACAACCTGTCCACATTAGCAGAATTAACAGATAGATAACAACTTTTTTCAATTTGACCATCACGCTCTCATCCATCATATCCATATCAGGTAATCTGCAACATAACAGCTGCGAGCTGAGCGGCGCCGCACATATTCTGCTAATATATTTTCGCACTGCGCGCGGCGTCCGCTCCAGCGAGTTGATTATATAAAAGGGTTGCACCCCTCGCTACACTGGGATTGAACATATCCCAATTCGTGCACAGGAGGTGCAAGATGTTCAACTCCAATTATAAGCTCGGCTGCGACGC
>JABAOH010210768.1_pt1 | contig 10638 bp, 10 predicted proteins | sample 7062181 | NCBI WGS metagenome assembly JABAOH01 (sample SAMN14538630, study PRJNA623070) | marine sediment metagenome | biome: marine biome [ENVO:00000428]; feature: marine pelagic biome [ENVO:01000023]; material: deep marine sediment [ENVO:00002113]; isolation source: pool of 5 deep marine... | reverse complement strand
CGGTCGAGGAGCCGACCGAAGAGCCCGTCGTAGCGCCACCGCCGCGAGTGGTGACGACGCCGACTGTGATAACGGGCGGGGAGCCGTCGTTGGTCTCACGCGCGATCGGATGGTTAACGACGCCGCTCGTGTGGATGATCGTCGGGCTTGCTGCGCTCATTGGCGCTGGCGTGGTCTACCTGCGCACACGGCATGTCATTGCCGAAGAAGATCTGACCGGGCGCTGGGAGGCGCTCGACGAGGACTCCGAGGAGGATCTCGAGACGCGCGAGGCAACCGAGCGTCTGCGCAGCCAAGTTCGCGTCGACGACGAGACCATCGTCGTCGAGGAGCAGCATACGCAGGAGCTGCCCCAGCGCGAGCATGTCGCTGATGAGCTGTTCGACATCGGTGAGGCCGAGGAGGAAGATCCGACCACGCTACCTGACGTCGTGCCCGAGGTTGAGCCCGAGGTCGCTGCGACGCCGGAGCCTGAGCCTGACCTTGAGGCCCCACCCGATATGCCGGCTGCGACGGGCCAGTTCGCCGCCACCGAAGAGACCATGTCGAGCCAGACGGTCATCAACTTAGATCAGGCTGATCCGATTGCGGAGGCGGATTTCCACATGGCCTACGGGCTCTATGACCAGGCTGCCGATCTCGTCTCGAAGGCGTTGGAGACAGATCCCGACAATCGGAATCTACGTCTGAAGCTGCTCGAAGTGTTTTTCGTCTGGGGCAACCGCGAATCGTTTATCGAAACCGCGCGCGTCCTGCACGCAGAAATCGGCGCATCGGGCAACTCCGACTGGGACAAGGTCGTCATCATGGGCAAGCAAATCTGCCCGGACGAGGCGATGTTCGCTGATGCCACGGCTATGGCCGATTCCGTCGACCTCGACCTCGCCGCGGGCGAGGAGCCGGCGCTCGATCTCGCGTTCGAGGACGAAGAGCCGGCTGCCGTGGATCTAGACCTGAGCAGCGGCGAGTACGACGTGACACTCGAGCTCGCTTCAACCGGGGGGGCGGGCGAGGCCACCGGGAACGTCGATATCGGCGAGCAAACAGCAGCCGGTCTTGAGGCCGCTTTCCTACCGCCGAGCGAAGACAGCGAGGCGAGCGATCAGAGTGCCAAAACCTCACCGAATATCGATCTCGAGGGCGGCGACACGCAGGAAGCACCGACACTGGAAGCTACGGCGATCGACAGTCCAACCACGGAGCTCGGTGGTCCCGATGCGCCGACAGTTGAGATGCTCGGTTCCGAGGCTCCGACGATGGAATCGCCAGAGCTCGATGTCGATTCTGAGGCTTCGGTAGAGCTGCCAACGTTGGAGCAGCCCGGACTGGCTGGCGAGACAGGTGATACGAGCGAGCGCACGGCTGAGATCGATCTCGATGATTTAGGGCTCAACGTCGATGACCTTCCCGATCTCGCCGACGAGCCGACTAGCGAGGAGAGCCCGCTCGAGGCTGCAGCTCCTGTCGAGGCGGCGGACGTCGATGACGACGTGCTTTCTGCCACCGGTGTTACCCAGGTGCTCTCGGCGGCTGATGACGTGCCCGAGTCGGCCGACGAGCAAGGTGGGGACGCTGCCGACTACACGCAGACTGAGGTACTTGAGCCGCCCGGAACCGATAAGAACACGGCTGCTACGGCGAGTTTCCCGGGATTGACTCCAGAGGCGGCGGAGCAGAGCAGTGGTCTGGATTTGGACCTCGATGAGTTATCCTCAGCGCTCGATGGTGGCGATACGGTTGAGCAACCGAGCGTCGGCGCCGTTGCGGGCGGCGGCGCAGGCGTTGACCTTGATATAGGCATCGACATTGCCGGCAGTGACGATCCGACGGCAACTGAGCAATTACCCACGGCAGACCCACAGATCATGACCGAGGTGGGCACGAAGCTCGATCTAGCCCGNNATCTAGCCCGTGCCTACATCGATATGGGAGATCCCGACGGTGCGCGTAGCATTCTCGAGGAGGTGCTCGACGAGGGTGACAGCGGTCAGCAGCAAGAGGCTAAGGGCCTCATCGACGCGCTCTAGCCGGCAAGCATCGCCGGACCTCCCATGGCGCGTGTAGCCCTGGGGCTCGAGTACGACGGTACGGAATTCGTCGGCTGGCAGGAGCAACGCAACGGTCGCAGCGTCCAAGCGAGTCTCGCAGCTGCGGTTACCAAAGTCGCAAACGAGCCCATTACCATCCACGGCGCTGGTCGGACTGACGCGGGCGTGCACGCGCAGGGCCAGGTTGTCCATTTCGACTCGCACGCGCAGCGATCTGCACGCCAATGGGTGCTCGGCGTGAATTCGAACCTACCGGACGATATCTCTGTGCGCTGGGCGCAGGAAGTCGATGTCGATTTCGATGCGCGTCGTTCGGCCGAATGGCGCCTCTATAGATACCAGGTGCTGCAGCAGGAGATGCGCTCCGCGTTGGTGCGACGCCGTTCGTGGTGGGTGCGTGAGCCGCTCGATCCCGCCGCAATGACAGCTGCAGCCGTCGCGTGGCTTGGCGAGAATGATTTCTCGTCGTTTCGTGCAGCAGGCTGTCAGTCACGCTCGCCGATGCGCCGGCTCCTCGGTGTCGGCGTCCGGGCCCAGGGGCGTATGCTGGTGCTCGAGTTTCGCGCGAATGCCTTTTTGCATCATATGGTGAGAAATCTCGTCGGTGTGCTCGTTGAGATCGGTCGTGGCAGCGTGCCCGTCGAATGGGCCGGTGAGCTCATGCGTGCCGGCGATCGCACGTTGGGCGGCGTCACGGCGCCCCCTCAAGGACTAACACTCGTGCAAGTGCAATACCCCGAACGCTACGGACTGCCAAGCGGTGATGCGTATGCGTGACTCGAGCGTTGCCATGGCCGCGAGTGAGCGCTCAGCCAGCCATCGAGCATCTTGCGCGGTTCTGATTACGGTGACTGTGCCGTCGCGAGCTTTTCGCTATGATGCGCTGCACCTGAAGCGGTTGGTGAGCTCATGAGCTGGTTCGACAAACTGATGCCGTCGCGGATCAAGCCGGGGCAACGGACTCGGTCGGTCCCGGAAGGACTCTGGGTGCAGTGCGACGGTTGTTCAGCCCAGCTTTATCGGGCCGAGCTCAAGCGCAATCTCTATGTCTGCCCGAAGTGCGAGCACCATATGCGAATTGGTGCGCGCGACCGCTTGGAAATGTTCCTCGACCCGGATTCGGGCCAGGAAATTGCCGACGGCATCATGCCGATCGATCCGCTGAGGTTCAAAGACAGTAAACGTTATCGCGATCGTCTGTCTCAAGCGCAAAAGGCCACAGGGGAAGACGATGCGTTAATCGCCATGGCGGGCTCTTTGCACGGAATACCCGTTGTCGCAGCCGCGTTCGAGTTCAGCTTTATGGGCGGATCGATGGGCTCTGTCGTCGGTGAGCGCTTCGTGCGTGCCGTGGAGTACTGCGTCGAGCACGATCGACCGTTTATCTGTTTCTCAGCGAGCGGCGGCGCGCGAATGCAGGAGGCGCTGTTCTCGTTGCTGCAAATGGCAAAGACAAGCGCTGCGCTCGCACGCTTAGCCGATGCAGGCCTACCCTATGTCTCGGTCATGACTGACCCGACGATGGGCGGCGTCTCCGCAAGCCTTGCGTTGCTCGGCGATATCAATGCCGCAGAGCCCAAAGCGCTCATTGGCTTCGCCGGGCCGCGAGTCATCGAGCAGACAGTCGGCGAGACGCTTCCGGAGGGCTTTCAGCGCGCAGAGTTCTTGCTGGAGAAAGGCGCCCTCGACTTGATCGTCGATCGGCGTCGTGCGCGCGATGAGCTGGCGGGGCTGCTCGCTAAGCTGCTGGACCGGCCGCTGTCCGCTTGAACGCAGCCTCCGACTCAATGACAGCCGAGACACAGCTCGAGGGCTGGCTGCGACGGCTCGAGATTTTACATCCGAAAAAGATTGATCTCTCCCTGGATCGGGTCGAGACGGTGCTGTGCGCGCTCGGAATTCGTCAGCCGCCGTATCTCATACTGAGCGTGGCGGGAACAAACGGCAAGGGCTCGTGCGTTGCGCTGCTCGAGCGCATCTACGACTGCGCGGGTTATCGTGTTGGCAGCTACACGTCCCCACATCTATGGCGGTTTAACGAGCGAGTTCGATTAAATGGTGTGCAAGCGAGCGATGCCGAGTTAGTGGACATGTTCGCCGCGATCGAGTCGGCTCGCGGGCAGACGACCTTGTCGTATTTTGAATTCGCGACCGTAGCGGCGCTTTTGTATTTCGTTCGCCAGAACGTCGAGATTGCGATACTCGAGGTCGGACTGGGCGGGCGTCTCGATGCCGTTAATGCAGTGGATGCTGATCTCGCACTGTTAACGAGTATTGACTTGGATCACGAGCGTTGGCTCGGCAACACGCGCGAGGAGATTGGCGCAGAGAAGGCTGGTATCTTACGCAGCGGCAAGCCCGCTGTCATCGCCGACGGTAACCCGCCGAACTCAGTTCTCGATCGCGCTGCAGCACTGGACACCAGCGTGTTGCAGGCGGGCGTTGATTTTGGCTACCGCATTCATCCCGACGGTAGCTGGGATTACCTCGGCAAGGTCTCGGCTATTGAACGACTGCCGCAGCCGTCGTTGAAAGGTCAGGTTCAGTACGCGAATGCGGCTGCCTGTCTTGCGGCGGTCGAGGCGCTGCGGGCTGAGTTACCGGTCGAAGATGACGCCCTCGCTAGCGCGATTTCGACCGTGCAACTGCCGGGACGCCTTCAGCGAGCCCAGATCGTCGGTGTGGATTGGATTTTCGATGTGGCACATAACCCAGCAGCCGCTCACGTGCTCGCCGAAGAGCTCAGGCGCGATCCTGCGACGGGTCGCACGTTCGCGATCGTCGGCCTCATGGCCGACAAGGACCTTGCGGGCGTGTTCGAGCCCCTTGCGGAGCTTGTCGATACGTGGCTCGTCACGTGCGCCGAAAGCGAGCGGGCGAGCGAGCCACAGGCGCTTGCCGCAGCACTTAAAGAACTAGGCTGCGTGGACGTTCGCGAGGTCGTCGACGTAGCCGGGGCGTGTACGCTAGCGCGCCGTGAGTCGAGCGCGGGCGATCGTGTCGTAACGTTCGGGTCTTTTCAAATCGTCGGTCCCGCCATGGCGGCGCTTGAGATATACTTGCCGCCTTCATCGGGCGAAGATTCCGCCAAATGGACCGGGGCTTGAAGGAACGACTCGTTGGTGCGGCGGTGCTCGTGGCAATAGGCGCGTGGCTGATCCCCTGGGTGCTTGACGGCCCCGAGCAGATTGGCGAGCCGGTGGCCACAGCGCTCGACTTGCCTGTGCCTTCCGCAGAGAACCCGCCCATCAGAACAGAGACGGTCAGACTCGACCGCCGCGAGTTGCCGGCCGCGAGTCCTTCGCCGACCACTTCTGCTGCCGGCGCAGTAGCCGCGACGCGCGAGGATGCCGGCGCGGCCCCGACTGCCGAACCTTCAACCGCGCCGGTGCCAGCGCAAACGACGGAAACGATTGCGGTCGAACAGTCAGCGGAAACCGAGCGTGAGTGGTACATCCAGATCGGCGCGTTCGGCGATGCGAGTAATGCCGAGCGTCAGGCAGCACGTGTCGACACGTTCGGATACGATGCGCACGTGACGGCGTTCCCCGCCGGAAGCGGCGTCGTGCATCGTGTACGGATCGGTCCGCAGAGTACCCGAGAGCGTGCCGAAGCCATTGCTTCTTCTTTGTCTGCACACGGTTTTGTTGCCCAGGTTGTCTTCGAATAAGCGGAAGATAGGTTCCACACGTCGTGTCATGGATTGACCTGCTCATCATTGCGATCTGCCTCGGGTCGGCCGGCTTCGGCTTCTGGCGCGGCTTCGCGAAAGAGGCACTCTCGATTGCAACCTGGCTCGCGGCGATCTGGCTCGCTTGGCGATTCAGCTGGGTCATCGAACCGTTGCTCGGCGAATGGGTCGTGGCGCCGGAGCTTCAGATTTGGGCCGCGCGAGCGTTCGTTTTTGTCATCGTCGTGATCTTGGGCGGTACGATTGCCTGGCTCGTACGCGGGCTCATCCGCGCCTCCGGCTTGAGCGGTACCGATCGCATGCTGGGGTCTTTGTTCGGGCTGGGTCGTGGAGTTCTCATCGTCGGCCTATTGGCCATCGTGTTCGAGTACGCTGGGCTCGATGCCGATCCCTGGTGGCAGGACGCCAAGCTCAGGACGGCCAGCGACCGTGTTGCGGATGGAATTCGCTACTATGCGGCACTCGGCAGCAGCTATATCGAGGAGGCCGAGGGCTGAACTCGGCTAACCCTCGTCTGATAACGGTGACATCGAAATGTGCGGAATCGTAGGCATCGTCGGGCAGTCGCCCGTCAATCAGGCCATCTATGATGCGCTGACGAATCTACAGCATCGCGGCCAGGATGCGGCCGGCATCATGACCGAGCACGCGGGGCAATTGCACCTACGCAAGAGCAATGGTCTCGTGCGGGACGTGTTCCAGCAGAGCCATATGCTCCGGTTGCGCGGCAACGTCGGTATCGGCCACGTACGTTATCCCACTGCGGGCAGCGCGAGCCTTTCCGAAGCACAGCCCTTCTACGTCAACTCGCCGTACGGTATCTGTCTCGCGCATAACGGCAACCTCATCAACGCTGAGGAGCTCAAGCGCCTGTTGCTCGAGAGCGATCGGCGCCATCTGAACACAGGCTCCGACTCCGAGGTGTTACTCAACGTTTTCGCGCACGAGCTCGGTCGCCTATCCGCAGACGAACTAACGCCGGACGCGATTCTCGGTGCAGCCGAGGCCGTTCATCGGCGCTGCTCTGGCGGATACGCGGTCGTTGCGATGATCATCGGGTTCGGGCTCGTTGCGTTTCGCGATCCGCACGGTATTCGCCCGCTCGTGCTCGGGTCGCGCGAGACGGAGCAGGGGCCGGAGCGCATGATCGCATCCGAGAGTGTCGCGTTGGACGCGCTCGGCTTCGAGCTCGATCGGGACATCATGCCCGGCGAAGCCGTGTTTATCGACACAAAAGGCGTCGTGCATCGGCGCGAGTATCAGAACGGCGCAGTCTATTCACCGTGTATCTTCGAGTTTGTTTATTTCGCACGGCCGGACTCTGTCATCGATCGGCTGTCCGTGTACAAGACGCGTTTACGCATGGGTGAATCGCTCGCGGCCAAGATACTGCGGCTTCGTCCTGAGCACGATATCGACGTCGTCATTCCAATTCCGGATACCTCGCGCACGGCAGCCGTGCAGGTCGCGCATGAGCTCGGCGTGAAGTATCGCGAAGGATTCATCAAGAATCGCTATATCGGCCGGACATTCATCATGCCGGGCCAGGCAGAGCGGCGCGCCTCCGTACGCCGCAAGCTCAATGCCATCGATCTGGAGTTTGCCGGCAAGAACGTATTGCTCGTAGACGATTCGATCGTCAGAGGGACGACCTCTCAGCAGATCATCGCAATGGCTCGAGAGGCCGGTGCTAGAAAGGTCTATTTCGCCTCTGCAGCGCCACCTGTGCGCTATCCCAACGTCTATGGTATCGACATGCCTGCGGCGAGCGAGCTCGTTGCGAATGGCCGCAGCGTCGAGGAGATTCAAGAGATTATCGGCGCGGATTGGCTTGTCTATCAGGATCTCGAGGATCTGGTCCAGGCTGTACGGCACGAGAACGCGGCGATCGAGGCATTCGATACGTCGTGTTTTTCCGGCGAGTATGTGACTGGCGACGTATCACAGGCCTATCTAGACCGGCTCGAGGTCGCTAGGGCCGATGCCGCCAGAGCCAAGCGAGACGCACGCGTCCTGCGTGAGGAGCGCGATGGGCTAGGTGACGATGATGCGATGCAGGCGGCCGGCGGCTTGTAGCGCCCGACATCGAACGACCAGGATTCCAACTCGATGCGTTTTCTGATAATCGACGATGACGCAGAGTATCGGCGTGTACTTCGCTATCACCTCGAGGTCGAATGGCCAGATGCGATGATTCAAGATTACCAGCCGAGCTCGGCTGGTCCGCTCACTCAGGCGTTTCCGCTAACGGATCTTGATCTCATACTCCTCGGTTATCCGCTGCAGAACGAAGAGCATTTTGCACTACTGCGCTCTATGCGCTCACGCTCCGGCTGCCCGCCTGTCATTGTCTTTGCCGCCGGCGGTGATGAGTTTCTTGCTGTCGACGCCATGAAGGCCGGCGCCGCAGATTACTTCCCCAAGACGCGCGTCACGCATCAGCGCCTCGTCCAAGCCGCGCGCATGCTTCTCGCTCACTCGGCGGAGCGCGCTACGGTTTCCGGGTCCGCCCGCAGCGACGGGCCAGCACTGAGCGGCTTGCGCAAGCACTCGTTCATTGCCGAGCTGCATTCAGGCGATCTGTCGAGCGTCTACCTCGCTCAGGAAGATGGCACGAGCGAGCGCCGAGTTTTCAAAGTGCTCAAGCACATGCCCGACACCGGTGTCAGCCATTTGTTCGACCGCTTTCTGCAGGAATACGAAATCATTGCCAATATCGAGCATCCGAACGTCGTGAAGATCTACGATCTCGGTATTGCTGATGATCACGCATTTATCGCGATGGAGTATCTCGCCGGCGGTAGTCTTGCGAAGCGGCTGAGGCGAGGGCTGGGACAAGCAGAGGCGCTCGACTACGCGCGTCAAATTGCGCTGGCGCTCGGTGCTATCCACAGCGCAGGGATTCTTCACCGCGATCTGAAACCGGCGAACGTCATGTTTCGGGACGACGATTCTGTGGCGCTCATTGATTTCGGGCTCGCCAAACAGATGAAGCTCGAGGCCGCGATCACCGGAACAGGACAGATCTTCGGTACGCCTTATTATATGAGCCCCGAGCAAGGGCATGCCGAGTCGCTGGACGAGCGCTCGGACATCTACAGCTTGGGTTGTATTCTTTATGAGATGCTGACGGGTAGGCGCCCGTTTGTCGCCGACTCACCGATGGCCGTGATTTATCAGCACACGCACGCCGCCCGTCCGGCGCTCGTGGACGCTTTCGACACGATCCAGCCGCTGCTCGATAGGATGCTGGCGGTCGATCCAAACGATCGGTTTCAGTCCACCGCTGAACTCGTCGAGGCGTTTGACGCCGATACCGTCGCAGCCGAGCCAGCCTAAGCGCGCGGCGGCTGCGTTCTTAAGCTCGCGCGAGGGTCTCGAGTGAGAAGCCGGATTCGCTCCAGCGCAGCACGCTGCCGCTGTCGTACCAATCACCGAGAACGATCCGCGTCGCGGATTGGCCCTCGACGATAAATTCATGCACGGCGGGACGGTGTGTATGACCGTGCAGTAGCATGCTCACGCCGTGTTGTCGTAGCGCCGCCTCAACCGCCGTCTGATTGACGTCCATGATCTCGGCTGGTTTGACCGCCGTCTCGGATTTGCTGCGCTCGCGAAGATCGGTCACGATCGCGCGTCGCTCATCCAACGACTTGGCAAGAAACTCGCGTTGCCAGGCAGCGTCACGGACNNACGCGTTCGCCCGCGATCTCGGCGACATGCCATTCATCGAGTAGCACGCAGCCTGTCGCAGCTGCGAACCGTTTGCCGATCAGGAAATCTCTATTGCCGTGCAGGAAATAGCACGGCACGCGTTCTCGTCGCAGCTCAGCCAACGCGGCGATAATGGGCGCGTGTCCCGGATCGGTATCGTCGTCGCCTATCCAGACTTCGAACAGATCCCCGAGGATATACAGCACCGACGCTGCGCGGGCGTCTGTGCGCATGAACCGCAGAAATTGTTCGATGCCATCCGGTCGCTCCGCTTGCAGATGCAGATCCGAGATGAACAGGGCAGTCACAGTCTCCTACTCGGAGAGAATTTCCGCGCTTTGTATAACGATCGTTTCCAGAGGCACATCGCGAGCGAACTCGCCAGCTGCCCCGGTTGGTTTCTGGCCAATCTCGTCGATGACGCTCATGCCTTCTATCACCCGTCCGAACACCGTATAGCCCCAGCGAGTCGGGCGCGGGTTCAAATCCATGTTGTCGGCCAAATTCACGTAGAACTGCGAGGTACCCGAGTGTGGTGCGCTCTGGCGCGCCAATCCGACCGTACCTCTGAGGTTGCTGAGGCCGTTGCCGGATTCATTGACGACGGACTGGCCGACGGGCTTTGATACGAAGTCCGTCGTAAAACCGCCGCCCTGCGCGACGAACCCGTGAATGACTCGATGGAAAATCGTTCCTGTGTAGTGGCCCTGCCTGACGTAGTTGAGAAAGTTGTCGACAGTGAACGGTGCGCGCTCTCGGTCGAGCTCCATTACGAAGGGACCGAGGTTCGTGTTGATCTGAACGCGCGGGCTCATCGATTGCTCAACGGCGGCCTGCGGAAGCTCTTGAGCGCCGGCGACCCCGCATAAGAGCAGGATGTAGGCCAGAGTCTTGATGATGCGCATGGTTGTTCCTGATCCATGACGTGTCAAAGCCAGGATGATAGCCAATTCGACGTCCCAGTTGCAGGCCTTCAGTGCCCGCTTCGGTCCGCGGCAGCAAGCGTGTTCGACATAGGTATCGCTTCAGTCATCGGCTAGGCGCGATATGCCGACATCCACGATGGTGCGGGATCCTGTCGTTTGACGCGTTCTCGAGACCACGCTTAAGATGCGCTCTTTGGGCCTTGAGCACTCGGTCCCCGGCGGGGCATGGCGCAGTCTGGTAGCGCATCTGCTTTGGGAG
>JABAOH010011734.1_pt1 | contig 10638 bp, 6 predicted proteins | sample 7062181 | NCBI WGS metagenome assembly JABAOH01 (sample SAMN14538630, study PRJNA623070) | marine sediment metagenome | biome: marine biome [ENVO:00000428]; feature: marine pelagic biome [ENVO:01000023]; material: deep marine sediment [ENVO:00002113]; isolation source: pool of 5 deep marine... | reverse complement strand
GGCAGATGGCTATGATGAGACCATTGTGCCGCACGATAGTAGGGATAAAAAGAAAAGAGTAATCGATATTCCCGATGATAAATTAGGAGAATTGCTTGGCAAGCTGACCCAAAAGTGCAAAAACGTTACTGTTATGTTTGATTGTTGCCATTCCGGATCCGGAGTTCGAGGGGAAATTGCCAAACCAAGACAGCTACCAAAATTAGAGCTCGAAGGACCGAAAACAAGGGCTGAGGCGATCACAACAGATGGACCGTCAGGATTTCTTCCACCCGCTTCAAATTATGTCCACATTTCCGCATGCAAAGATAGGGAATACGCCTTGGAGTATGCAGGTCATGGAGTTTTAACGTATTTCTTTAATAGAGTTGTCAGGAACAACCCGAACGCAACCTATCGAGAGATCATGCATAAAGTCCGTGAAGATGTGGCGTTCGATCACCCGACTCAAACTCCTCAATTAGAAGGAGTGCGACGGGATGCACCTATCTTTAGGGATTTGGGGCATGTTGAGGAATTTATTGAAGTGGTGGATGTTAAAGAAGATAAGGTCCAATTAAGTGCCGGCATGGCTCACAACGTTACAGAAGGCTCAATTTATGCCCTGTATGAATCCGGAACCACGACACCAGAGAATAACGAGGATAACTATCTTGGTGAAGTTAAAATTACACAGGTGAATCCGTTTACATCATGGGCACAATTTGAGGAGAAAAAAGGAAGTCACTTTAAAAATGCTGCTGCATTTGAAACTGCCCACCATTATGGGGACATGCAAATGGCGGTTCGTCTTAACTTAAAAGATGAACCTGATCTACAGGCAAAAGTTGAACAGGCTTTTGCAGAACACAAAGATAAAGAGGACTTGATCAAGGTCGTTTCCGACAAAGCCAAATACGATATCAACATTCGTTTTGAAAATGACAAGCTTATTCTGGAAAGACCTGATCTTACCCAATTGAAGAAATTAGAGCCTGATGACAACAGCATTAAATACTCATTGATCGATATTTTGACAACGGAAGCCCGTCGAATGAATGTCTTTAAATTAGAAAATCAAAAATCAAAACTAACGGTCGACATGAAACTGGAGCGATGGGAAGATGTGGATGAAAATATCACCCCGGTAAATAAGTTGGAAATCGAAGAAACTGAAGGGGGACAGCGGGTACTGAATGAAGGCGATATTATCCGGTTGACGATCAAGAACACTTCTCGAAAAAGCCTCTATCCGTATTTGCTGGATATTGGTACCGGTGGAAATATCAGCCTGTTATTTCCCGCGGAAGGAGCAGAAGATAGCCCACTTAATCCGGGAGAATCAATCCAAACATCTCTCATGCAGATTACTCCTCCGGAAGGACTTAATGCTTTAAAACTGATCGCCACAACAATCCCGACTGATTTTTCGGTTCTAACCCAACAAGGATACAGGAGTATTGATCCTACGCAGACGGCACAAAGAGGATTAGATTCCCCCCTGGGAAAATTATTGAGTGCTGCCTGGGGTGGTAAACGAGATGTTAAAAAGCTTCAACCTAAAAAGATTGAAGATTGGACAACGGACATGATTTCGTTTTATATTCGTGCTGAGGAGAAATGAATTCCTAAGAAGTGAATTTTTTGTCCAATGGGCAAATATATTTTGTAACAGTTTAACTACATGAAGAAAAGCCGTTGAAACAGCTATTGATCCCATTTGCTTTGAATAAACACCACAATTAATTCTGGTGTTTTTTAAAATTATGAATCTTTTAAACCGTTTTAACGGTTTCTTATGTGGACTTCACTTAGCTGAGCAGTTACGATATTTTGACTGAACCTTATGCGAATTTCATAAGTTACGTGTACTAATAATTGTCGAAATTCTTTTATTCTTGAAATTAGCAGTTCAATTTATTTTCATCAAAATAGGAGGTATCTATCATGTCAAAAGAAAAAAATACAGCATTAGTGGTTTCAGGGGGAGGTTGCAAAGGTGCATTTGCCGTAGGTGTTGTGAAGTATCTTTTCAAGACTTACCATGATACGGGCTGGTTCAAAATTGTCGGCGGTACTTCAACCGGTGCGCTCGTATCTCCTATGGCTGCGCTTATGGCAGCGCCTGAACCGACCTGTATCGAGGCATTAAACACACTGGAACATATCTATTCAAGTGTAGGCACATCCGACATTCTTGAAAAACAAAATATATTTGAATTAATCAGGCGGCAGGATTGCCTCTACGAGTCTGATCCGCTAAATGATTTAATCCACAAGTTATTTCGACCCGAATGGTTCGATTGGTTACAGGGACCAAATGCCCCGGAATGCTATGTCGTTTACGTCAATTATCAGAATGGCGAAAAAGTGGTGGCTTCTCCACGGGATGAAAATATGACACATGAACGGTTTATGCAATCGATGATGGCATCTGCAAGTGTGCCGGTAGTTATGGAAGCAACAAAAATCGATGAACAGGTCTGTTATGATGGCGGTGTGCGAGACTTACTGCCATTTGGAAAAGCGATCGAATTGGGCGCAGATATGATTATTCCCATTTTCCTGGATCCAGAAAAATTTCCGGAAACAACAAGCCGGTTCAGAAGATTGGATAAAGTCCTTCTCAGGACACTCGAAATTTTGACTGATGAAGTTGGACGAAACGATTTCTCAATCGCACAGCATGTTAACACTGCGATTCAAGCCAAAAGTGAAATAATGAGAACTTTCAAAAACAATCCCGAAGTATTTAATAAACTGGAAGAAATTTTCAATAAGGATGAATTTAAAGGACTATTTGGGAAACGAGTGGTAAACATTGTTTCCGGAATCAGACCCGATATGGTTTTGACCCAGGACTCATTGACTTTTGAGGCGAGCAAAATGAGCCAGTGGGTAGCCTGGGGTGAGAAAAAAGCCAGCGAAATTATCACGGAAAATCCTTTTGTTTTAGCTTCTAAATGATTGAATTCGTTCTGTCATTGCAAGGGATTGAAACGTGCCATGCACTTTAAATTTAATCTTCAGTAATAAGCACTTAATTTGTTGGAAATTATTAATGCAGGTAAACGACTTCAAAATTTTAAAAGTGCGTGGCACGTCCTCTTTCCCGACAGACTACTCATATTTCTCCAATTTTTTATAGGTTTTTCGAAGCACAAAATCAGGGAATCCCTGATTGAATTTAAATAAAAATATGATATATTCATAAATTAAAGTTGTGAACTAAATACCTATTCATTTTATTTTGTGTATCGAATAGTAAGAATGAATAGAGAGAATTTAACCATGTTTCATAAAAAGCTTTTTGTATTTATATTTTTACTCATCAACTAATTTATACGCTCTGACGCTTTTGCTAAAAAATAAAAACTCGCTGTCCAAACTGGACATTCATCTATGATTAATATTACAAGTTTTAGCCCCAACGGCGAATGCATCGTTACAGAAAGTGAAGATAAGACTGCCAAATTCTGGGATGTTAATACAAGGATTGAAAAAATACATCTTCCCCCTTATCATTCCGTACGTTGCTTCCTGTGTGAGGGGAAAGTTAGAGCCAAAAAACAAAAAAAATATCGTAAAGAGAACCATAATTCCAGCAGTGATGAGCATTGTATATGAATTGCAAGGAAAAGGTTATAAAAGATGGGCGGAAACATTATCTTCAAAGGTTTCCGATATCGCTGCAGAGATGGTTGAAACCTTTAGAAAGGATAATATCGATTTGTATGTACCGCTCATGATCGATTTTGAGTACTGGTTCAAAAACACTGCTGATGTATCGATAAAGTATCAACTCGACTATATTTACCGTAGAATAATCCTCCCTTATAAAGGTACCATACACCCATTTGTCTCATTCGATCCTGCCCGGGAATTGGCGTTTCGAAGAGGAAAAAACGATCCTGATGGAAATCCAGAAATCTATGGCTATATGGAATTAGTGAAAGATGCCATAGAAAACAAGGGATTCATCGGTGTGAAATTATACAATGCCATGGGGTATAGACCTTTTAATAATAGTGTTGTGGACAAAAATCGTCGGAAGATCGCTCTCCATAAGAAAGCCTATGTCTTCAAGGGAGATGAATACGACGAAGTATTGGCTGAACTGTATGATTAATGCATTAATAATGAAGTCCCCATTACAACCCCTTGTTGTATGGATGGAAGTGAGTCTTATAAAGATGCCAGCTTTTATTTTGGTCAGGCTGTTTTTTGGCGTGAAGTGCTTGACCAGGAGAGACTTAAAAACCTTCATCTGAATCTTGCCCATTTTGGGTGGAACCAAAAGCAAGGGCACAAAGGTGATCGAAGTTGGGTGCAGGAAATATGCAAGATGATTTCTCAATATGATAATCTCTATACCGATGTTTCACACCATGAAGTATTGAATGAAAAAAATCGCACTAAACTCAAATTGGCTTATGCTGAACTATATAGTGAATACCCAAAGATCAAACAAAAGCTCCTATTCGGCATCGATTGGCATGTGATAAAACGAGTCGATCACTTCCCGGAATTCAAGGAGCGCTATCTTGAAGTATTGACAAATAACAATTTGTTTAGTCTTGCAGAGATAGAGGGTTTTCTCGGGGGAAATGCCCTGCGTTTTCTTGGTTTGACTCCGAACGGGCAGAATCGCAAAAGATTGTTAAAGTTTTACCAGGCTGAAAAAATCGATCCACCGAAGTGGTTTATAGATTCTGGGAAATAATGAAGGTGAGCGAGTTAACGCAGCGTAAATCTTTGAGATGAAATTCAATATAGATTTAGTTGTACTAAGCGCATGTGAAACAAGGCTGGACAAAATTAGTGGTAATGATGTAGAAAGTATTGCTCGTTCATTTATGGTCGCTGGAGCGCCTTCAGTATTGGTCAGTCTATGGAAAGTGCACGACGATGCTACTCAGGAGCTGATGCTTGCATTCTATGATAATTTGAATGGAGGTATGGATGAATTCGAGGCATTACGACAGGCGCAATTGAAGCTTATAAATAGTGAAAAGCGGGGGCATCCTAAATATTGGGCAGCGTTTGTGCTGTATGGAGAAAGGTAAGCAATCATTTTGGAATCTTTGTTAATTACGATAATAATCGTATGGCATTCAAAAAAGCCCAGCAAAAGATTTGGGATAAATATCTCCAGCTTGAATATTGGGGAGCGTTTGTGACGTTAGGAGAATAAAATATATTAGGATGCAGGAGATGATTATGAGGAGATTAACAACAGCTCTTTTGTTGTTTTTCAGTATTGCCTTTCTTTCTGTCGCTCTTTCCCAGGAGCAACAAGAAGCCACAGATAAAGCTGAAAAACTTTTTCAAGAGGCAATTGATTATTCTAATTCAGGAAATACCGAAAAAGCCATAGAGCTTTATACCAGGTATATCATACTCCAGCCTGATTCTGCCAAGGGCTACTGGGGTCGAGCAATACTATATGGTGAACAAAAAAACTATGATTCTGCCATTGCCGACCTGCGCAATGTGAACAGATTGGCCCCACATTTTCCAATTGCTTATGGAAATTTGGGCTGGTATTTAATTCTGCTGGGCAAATTTGCTAACGCCAAAGAGCCCACAACAGAAGCGATGGAGTTGGACTCATCATCCATGGCGTGGACATTGAATATGGGACATGTGTATTTATTAACAGGCGATCAATCAAATTCCCGGATTTATTATGAAAAATCCCTTTCTCTAATCAAATCGGCAGAGGAATTTAGCGCCGGGCCGGAAGCTGATTTTAGCTTATTTATTGATAAAGGTTGGCAGGTAGCCGCTTGCCAGGAATGGATGAAATGGATGAGAGAGGAGTTTGAAACCAGATATTTATACTATATCAAAGCGGATAGTTGTTATAATCAGGCAAAAGAGCTTTTAAATCAGCAGAAATATCGGGAGGCAGCCCGGTTATTTGAACAATCTGTTACTACGGAAGAATCGGGATCATCACCGCGACATCAAAAGCTGGCATTCGCATTAAATTGGGCAGGTTATTCATATCATTCAGCTGGTGAGTATAAATTAGCAGCGCCATTGTATCAACGCGCGCTGGCGATTCACCGCGAGTTAGGACAACGTACCCAGGAAAGTAAGATTCTCCATCAATTGGGATTGATCTATTACGATCTTGGCCAGTTTAATCATGCGCTTGCCTGTTTCAAACAAGTTTTATTCATCGCCCTTGATTCAGGTAATAGCGCCACAGTGCAGACCATGCTTCATAACATCGCCGGTGTATTTCAAAATTCAGCGCGACCTGACTCCTCCCTTACATATTTTAAAAGGCTGCTGCAAATCAATCGCGCCCATGATGACTGTGCGGCGCAAGCAACGACACTCAACAGCATCGGACTCGTTCAGCACCAACTTAACCAACCAGATTCCGCGCTTTTTTATTTTGAGCAGGCATTGACGCTCAGAAATGAGTTGGGTCAGCCTCGTGAGATCGCGACAATATTGAACAACATTGTCTCAATCTATGAAAGCCAAAGCCGTCCGGACGCTGCCATCTCATATCTTAACAGCCTCATGAAAGTTCAGGCAGCCTTACAGGACAGCGCAGGTCTCGGCAATACTCTGAATCGAATCGGCGCTATGCGGTTTGCCAAAGAACAAATTGATTCTGCACTCATTTCATTTTATAAGGCGCTTACCGTTCTGCACTATATAGATGATTCTGCGCTTAAAATAAAGATCATGAACAACATGGGTGTGGTTTATCAAAACCTTTGTGAAGCTGATTCTGCTTTGTTCTATTATGGAAAAGTTCTTGCCCTTCAGCAAGCGATTGCCGACTCCTCGGAATCCGCCACTACCTATCTAAAAATTGCCAAAATACACGAAAATCAGAACCAATACCAATTAGCCCATCGCCATTATGAGCTCGCGCTGCAAATCCAGCGAGAGCTTCATGATGAGCACGGTGAATTTAAGAGTTTGAGTGGCATCGGATATATTTATCATTCCACTGGTCGTCCGGATTCAGCGCTGATCTATTATCAACAAGCTTTGGCTATAAGCTCAACCCCTTCTGAACAAGGCACTGCGCTCAACAATATTGGCGCGGTTTACGAGTCGATGGGGAATTATGGTCAGGCAATTGCTCATTTTAATAAAGCCCTCGCCATCAAAAGGAAAACGAACGATCGCCAGGGTGAAGCGATTACGCTGAACAGCCTCGGACTCATTCTGCATCACCTCGGCCATCCAGATTCCGCTCTGGTGTGCTTAGAAGAAGCACTGAAGATCAATCATGAAATCGCAAACCGTTCAGGCGCCGGCACTTCTTACAATAACCTCGGACTCGTTTATGCCGGAGTCGGACGAACTGATTCGGCTCATGTTTACTTCCAAAGAGCGCTGTTGATTTGGCGCTCTCTCAAGGACATCAAGGGCGAAGGCACGACGTTGAACAATATCGGCCAAATTAAGTACAAGCTCGGCCAAAAAGATTCTGCAAAGACGTACTACCAAAGGGCATTAGCCATAAAACGAGAGACTGGCGACAAATCGGGAGAAAGCACAACGCTAAATAATCTGGGCGAGCTTCATTCCACTACAAGACGTCTGGATTCAGCGCGGCAATATTTCTCCCGAGCCCTGCTCATCCAACGATCGATCTCTGATCTCGCCGGTGAAGCCACGACGCTTAACAATATCGGTTATGTCCACGACATACTCGGCCAGCCGGATTCTGCACTATATTATTACAGCCGAGCCGTATCTATACGATCTCGCGTTGGTGATCGCTCCGGCCTCGGTGCGACCTACAATAACATCGGACGTGTACTCATGGCCACTGGCTCTCCTGATTCGGCGCTCGAATATTTTAACAATGCACGAAGGATTCAGCGCGAAGTCAGTGATCGCTCGTCAGAAGCAACAACGCTCAATAATATTGGTTCTCTTTACCTTGATATCGGAAGAATTGATTCAGCTTTCTCCTGCTTCAGAGAAGCGCTGCTTCGCAGTCGCGAGACAAAAGACCTGGCAGGCATAGCCACAACGCTCGGGAATATTGGTACCTGCTATCAGATCGTGGGAAAGCCGGATTCGGCAGCAATTTATTTGAATTGGGCGTTAGGAATCTTTCGAGAAATCGATGACCAGCAAGGGGAAAGCACGGCTCTCAACAACCTCGGCTCCTTTCATAAAGAGTTGGGCGATCCCGAAACAGCACTACGATTCTATAATCTATCGCTCGCCATTAAGCGTGAAGCAGGTGAGCGCGCCGGCGAAGCCACCAGTTTGGGAAATATCGGCCTGGTGTACAGAGATTTTGGCTATGCGGATTCGGCCCTGGCTTATTGCCAGCAAGGGCTTGAAATCGCTCGCCAGGTCGGTGATCGTTCCGGCGAAGCGACTATGCTCACAAGTATTGGATCAATCTATCATAATGTCGGCCGCTTCGAGCTGGCGAAAGCATATTATACGCAGGCCCAGGCGAAAAGCCAGCAAGTGCATAACCGCAGTGCGTACGCGACGCTGCTGAACAATTTGGCGCTTTTTCTGAATGAAACAGGACAACCTGACTCGGCCCTTATTTACCTGAAGCAGGCCTTGACAATTCAAAGGGATATACAAGATCGGCTAGGTGAAAGCAATACCATGATCAGTTTGGGACTCATCTATACCTGGCTTCGACGAATCGATATTGCCAGTCGATATTTCAACCAGGCTTATGATATCCAGCGTACGGTTGGCGACCGCTCGACTGTGAGCGCAATACTAAATAATCTCGGCTACATTTACCAGGTCTCCGGTCAATTGAATTCAGCGCTGGCTTCGTATAAAGCCGCGCTGGCGATTCGTAGAGAGATTGACGATCGTTTTGGCGAAAGCACGACGCTCACTAATCTTGGTTACTTTTATCATCGCACCAGTCAAACGCCACAATTGGACAAAGCCGTTGCCTATTATGATTCTGCTTCCCAGGTCATAACGAAAGTTGGCGTCCGGGCGGGCGGTGACCCGAATAGGATTAATCTCGCCGAGCAGGAAGTACACCTTTATGAAGAGTGGACATTAGCCTGGTTGGCGCGCCAAAGTGAAATCGGAATCAAATCGGCAGCGCTGGCAGCACTCGCAACTGCCGAGCAAGGTAGAGCCCAGGCACTCGTCGAGTTGATGCGTCGCTCACCAGCGAGCAAGAAACCAGGTGCGTTTCAATTTGCTAATCTAGATTCGATACTCGTTGGCTCGGAATTTGATCCTATCACACGAGGAGCCAGGTTGCTGAAATCTCTTACTGACTCCAACGTGGTCATGCTTTCTTACATGATGACCCGGGACACATTGATTGCATGGCTAGCGTCTCCCCATGAAGAAATCTCACTGGTACGACAGGCAGTCACAAAAGATTCCCTGGTGAAGATTATTGGCGCGTTTCGTTTCAGCATGGGATCAAATGGAGACTTTGCCCGTAAAATCCCGGCGTTGGAACGCGGTGTTCGTCCTATTCTTAAAGGTGATGATAGCCAGGCCGCAAGAATACTTGCAAAGCTCATTTTGCCTGAGACAATCCTTAAGCAATTGCCGAAATCCGGTGAGTTGGTCATCATTCCATACGGATCGCTAGCGCTCGTACCATTCGCTGCGCTACTAATCGATTCATCTGGGGAGTATCTCGGCTCCCGTCTTGCCATACGTTATGCCCCTTCTTTGACTGCTCTTATGGAAGCAGAACGAAAAACAGAATTTGGCGCAGGGAAGCAAAGGCAAACGAGACAAGCTAGGGCGCTGGTGGTAGGTAATCCCTTAATGCCAGAAGTTACGACATTGACAGGTGAACAGTTTCATTTAGATCCGCTGATTGGGGCAGAGGAGGAGGCAAAATGGGTTGCGCAGAAATTGGGAGTCAATCCTCTTATCGCTGCTGCGGCAACTGAAGCTGCCGTCAGGCAGAAATCGGCAGATGTATCTATCATGCACCTGGCTACCCATGGTTTTGCCTATTCTTCAGAGGCGCAAACAAGGAACTCTTTTGTCGCGTTGGCACCTGGCGAAGGGTTCGACGGTCTGCTAACCGTTGCCGAGGTATTAGAGCAAACGCCCGATCTTTCTGCAAATCTCGTCGTGCTGAGTGCATGTCAGACCGGATTGGGTAACTTGAAGCAAACGGAAGGTACCATCGGATTACAGCGGGCTTTTCTTGCAAAAGGTGCAAAGAGCCTGCTGGTAAGCTTGTGGAGTGTGTCGGACAAGCCAACCGAAGCGCTCATGAAAAGCTTTTACTCGCACTGGCTTGATGATTCGGATCATCCCACCAAAGCAGAAGCGCTCAAACGAGCCCAGGAAAATGTTCGCGCAATGTCGATGTACCAACATCCTCGTTATTGGGCGGCGTTTCAACTGGTGGGAGCGCGATAAAATGAAACCACAACAGCAAAGTTGCTTTTGTTTTGCGATGAATGAATTTGGAGTTTGATTTTGGAGTTTTTTAAAATATGACCAAAGACAGGGCCATCTCCTCCAGTCAGATTCGTGCCTATGAACGGATGAAAGACCGCACTGGCTTGCACATTCTGGCAGGCGCTGCCGCCGATGCCGTGGCGTATGAATCCAGCAGTTACGGACAGGGCATTCTGACCTATAGTTTACTATTGGGTATGCGAGGTGCAGCGTTACGAAATGACGAATATATCGACA
>JABAOH010002777.1_pt4 | contig 10640 bp, 10 predicted proteins | sample 7062181 | NCBI WGS metagenome assembly JABAOH01 (sample SAMN14538630, study PRJNA623070) | marine sediment metagenome | biome: marine biome [ENVO:00000428]; feature: marine pelagic biome [ENVO:01000023]; material: deep marine sediment [ENVO:00002113]; isolation source: pool of 5 deep marine... | reverse complement strand
GTTCGAGCAGCTGGCCACTCGTCGGCCCGCAGGTCCTCGATCACGGCCTCAGCCGCCCGTCTTGCAGAGATCAGGCTGCCTTCGATAGACGCCGTCTCGCGGTGGTCGCCGCAGACGTATAGGCCAGGACCGAATTGGACACCGCGCGCTCGTTCGTTACCCGGTGGCTGCGCCGGTAGCGCATGCCTGATCCGGTAGGTCCGCAGATGGCGCCAGCCACGGACCTGCGCCCCAAACCACTTTGCCAGTTGAACCCGCACATCGTTCGCGAGCCGGTCATCGCCGTTCGCCGGATTCCCTATCACGGTGGCCGAGATCAACGACGCACCTGAGGGCGCGTAGTCGCCAGCGACTTGGCTGGGAACGCAGAGATTGTTTACCGGGCCGTCCTCTTCGCCGTTGAGAACCAGGATGGGCTCTTCAATTGGTGGCCGCTCGGCGGCGAAGTACAGACAAGTCACAGAGCGCGAAGCTGGCTCGACCAGACCGTCCAGCAAACCCGCGGCGCTCACGCCATCGGTAGCGACAACGACGGCACCGGCGGTCAGTCTTTCGCCGCTGCTCAACACGACCCCGGACCCGTCAACGGCCGCGACCCGCGCCCCCGTACGCAGCGCACCTTCTGTGAGGCAGCCGGCCAGCTGATCGCTGATCGCACCCATGCCGCGAGCTGGCAGGGCCGCGTCGCCGGCGGCAAACATGCGGAAGACGAACTCGAACATACGGCTCGAAGTCTCGAGGCCTCGCTCGAGAAAGACACCGCTGAGGAAGGGTCGCATGAAACGTTCGATCATCTCAGCTGAGAACCCCGCCTTCCGCAGCGCCTCGATAGTCGTGGTCTCGGGTCGCTCGAAGATCTGCTCGAGACTACCCCGCTCGACCCGGGCACGCAGACGGCCGACACGGAATTTGTCGGCGAACGAGCCTACCGGTGCCCGCAACGCTGCCGCCAGGTCGGCGGGCCGCCGTCGCGGGTCCGTGACCCGATGGAATGAACCGCCGACACGGACCATCGCACCCGGGATAAAGGTGTGTAGATCCAGCGCCTGGTAATCCAAGGTTCGCTGAGCCTCCGGGTACGCAGTAAGCAGGACCTGGAATCCGCGATCCAGGGTGAATCCATCCAAGCGGTCGCTTCGCACTCGACCACCGACACCGTCGGACGACTCGAGCAGCAGCACAGATAGGCCAGAGCGCTCCAGCCTCACAGCGCAGGAAAGTCCCGCGAGCCCGGCACCTACGACGATCACGTCGGCGTTTGCTGATTCGTTCATTGGCTCACTATCCTACACCTTCACTCGCGTGCGTACTGTGGACAAACCGCCGTCCACAGCGAATACCTGCCCGGTCACCCAACTCGTCGCAGGATCGAGTAGGAAGGCGATTAGGGAAGCGACATCCTCCGGTTCCCCCAGCCGACCCAGGGCATGCATGGCGATCGAGGCGCGCTCGGCCGCCTCGACCGCCGTGACCATCTCGGTCTGCGGCGTGCGGACCAAGCCCGGCGCCACCGCGTTGACGCGAACCCCGGACCGCGCGTAGGTCGCCGCGGCGGAGACCACCAGACCGTTGATCCCAGCCTTGGCCGCAGCGATGGCCTCGTGGTTCACGAGCCCAACACCCGCCGCAGCCGACGAGATGAGAACGATGGATCCGCCATTCTTCCTCATCGCCTGCGCGCCCGCCCTCACCGTCGCAAAAGCCGATCCGATGTTGAGCGTCAGGGTTTCACTAAACTCTTCCTGACTCGTCAGGTGGGCCGGCTTCAAAAGCACCGAGCCGACACAATTGACGATACCGTCAACGCGGCCGTAAGCGTCGCGCGCCGCGGCAACGCAATCCTCGACTTCAGCGAAGTTCGTCGCATCGAGCGCCTGCGACTGGGCTCCCAGCTCGTGCGCTAGCAGGTCCAACTTCTCCGCCTCACGGGCAGCCAGCACTAGTCGCGCGCCACCCGCCGCCAGGCGACGCGCGACGGCACTGCCTATGCCACCGCTGGCACCTAGCACGATGTGAACGGCGTCGGATTCCTTGGCTGGTCGCTGCGAATTTTCCATCGGTCTATGCCCTCCGAGCCGCGCTCAGGCGCGCGGCTGACTCGTCCGGTTGCTGAAGAGGGAGGGCGTCACCACCCTCCCCCTCACTTTTTCGACACACACGACTGATCTGTGTCGTGGTTAGAATTTTCGGAACCCTTTCTACACGCAGATCTATTCCAAACCCAGCTTACACCTCGAAGCCTACCGGCTCTCCGGCAAGATCACCGAATCGATGACGTGAATCACGCCGTTACTCGCCTCGATGTCCGTTTTGATGATCCGCGCTTCGTCAATATACGCCCCGCCATCCTTCAACGAGAAGCGAACCGACTGGCCCTGAGCAGTCTCAGCGCCCTTCAACTGTACGACATCCTCGGCCAGCAGCTTGCCGGGAACCACATGGTAGGTGAGGATGGCGATCAGTTGATCGCGATTCTCCTCCTTCAACAACTCTTCGACCGTGCCCGCCGGCAGCTTGGCAAATGCCTCGTCGGTCGGCGCGAACACCGTAAACGGGCCCTCGCCCTGCAATGTCTCTACCAGTCCAGCCGCCTGTACCGCAGCGACCAGAGTCTGGAACGAGCCTGCCGAAACCGCCGTCTCTACGATGTCCTTCTCGTAGCTATGAGAAGACATGTACTGGCCCGATGCCGGCGCCGCGAAGGCGATGATCGCCGCAAGCGCCACGATTCCTGAAAGCCGATGCTTCTGCATTGTTCTCCTCCTGATGGCTGTCTACTTCCGTTTGAATAATTCCGCCTACTCGTACCTCGCCCAGGCGAGCGCCCAGCGCTTTTGGATCGCTCGCCATGCCAGCGCCTGGTAGATGGCGCTCAGCCCGACCAGGACGAAGAAGCCGCGGCTGAGAGCGCCCTGGTAGAACGTGCCCATGAAGTCGATGCCCCACAGGCCGACAAGTCCCAAGCCCAAACCGCCGATCACCAGCGTCGTAGCGGCGGTCACGTCCAATGCCCTCATCGTCTCTTCCTCCAGTCGAACCGTTTGCAAGGCCCCGGCAGGTGGCCTAACCGGGCCGTGCGCTGCCGTGTTGCCCATCTGTTGTCGATGAAACTAATGGGACACCGCGATACTGTCAAGGGTTTGTTTATGTATGTAACTTGACATTATCTGGACATGATGGTAGCTTTACGACGTGGGGTCTTAGGCTGCACATTGATGGAGCATGAGAGACATGAAGAACGGTCGAGATGAAACGAAGAGGCACCCGATTCGGGTCGTGGCGCGTCGCACGGGGCTGAGCCGCGACGTGTTGCGGGCCTGGGAGCTGCGCTATGGGGTCGTAGAACCCGAGCGGACGACTGGGGGTCAGCGACTTTACTCTGATGCCGACATCGAGCGCCTACGTCTGATACAGGAGGCGCAGGCGGCGGGGCGGCGGATCGGGCAGTTGGCGGGGTTGTCGAGCGAGGAATTGGGGCGGCTAATAGAAGAGGACCGGGCGGCGGCGATGCCGGTCGCGTCGGCGGTGCGGGCGGAGCGCGGCAACGCTGAGGCAGCGCGAACGTTCCTGACGGAAGGCCTGGCGGCGGTTCGTGAGATGGACGGCGAGCGGCTGGAGGCGATTCTCAGCCGGGCGGCGGTGGCGGTGGGAGCGCCGCAGTTGATCGATCACGTGATCACTCCGCTGATGATCGAGATCGGCGATCTCTGGACTGACGACGCACTAACTCCGGGCCACGAGCGGATGGCTACGGCGGTAGTCCGACGGACGCTGGACAGTATTCGGGGAGCCATGCAACAGGCAGATGGACCGGGCCTGGTGGTTGCGACTCCCGCAGGTCAACATCATGAGATCGGTGCTTTGCTGGCGGCAGCGGCGGCGGCGTCTTCCGGCTGGCGCGTCGTCTATCTGGGCGCCGATCTGCCCGCGGAATCGATTGCGACGGCCGTCGACATGACGGGGGCACGGGCCGTGGCGTTGAGCATTATCTTTCCGTCCGACGATCCCGATCTCCCGGACGAGCTTCGCTCTTTGCGCCGGCAGCTGAACGATGAAGTGATGGTGATAGTTGGCGGCCGGGCCGCAGGCGGTTATCGATCGGTGGTCGAAGAGATCGGTGCGTTGTGGCTACCCGATGCGCCGGGGCTGCGAGCGGCGCTGGATCTCGTATCGGCGTCCAACGGCAACGGTCGGCACGGCTGAACTCGCTGCCGAAGCATTGGAGAAGGCGTGGACTCTCGGATTCCGCAACTGAGGATCGAGGCCTGCAACGAAGCCCCATTGCACGCCGACGGCGAATACGTCCTCCATTGGATGAACGGCTTTCGGCGCGTCGGCTTCAACTTCAGTCTGCAGCGCGCTGTGGAGTTGGCTCGGGCGCTAAAGAAGCCACTCGTGATACTGGAAGCGCTACGCTGCGACTACCCCTGGGCGAGCGAGCGCCTGCACCGCTTCGTGCTGGACGGTATGGCCGCCAACGCCAGACGGCTCAACAAGAGGGCCGTAAACTATTACGCATACATCGAGGATCGGCGCGGTAAGGGCCGCGGCCTTCTCAACGCGCTGGCTTCCCGGGCGTGCGCCGTAGTAACCGACGACTACCCCGCCTTCTTCTTGCCGCGGATGGTCGCGACCGCGGCAACCCAGGTGCCGGTGACTCTCGAGAAGGTGGACTCGAACGGCCTGCTCCCGCTGCGCGCAGCCGAGCGCGTTTTCGAGACCGCGTATTCGTTCAGACGTTTTGTCCAGAAGAACCTCCTCAAGCACCTGTCGGAGATGCCGTCCCCCAACCCTCTGAAAGGCGTGCGACTGCCGCGGCTGGAAGCGCTGCCCGCCGATATCGTGGCCCGCTGGCCCAACTCGGCCGCGGCGCTGCTGAAGGGCCCACAGCCAAGCCTGCAGCAGCTGCCAGTCGACCATGCCGTGCCGGTGACCGATCTGGCCGGCGGCGAATCCGCGGCATCCGCAGTCCTCGAGCGCTTCTTGAATCAGCGGCTCTCGGGCTACGCCGAAGATCGCAACCACCCGGATGAAAACGCGACCAGCGGCCTCTCCCCGTACCTCCACTTCGGTCACATCTCCAGCCACCAGGTCTTTTCGGAACTGATGGCGAGTGAAGACTGGGACACCGACCGTTTAGCCGGCGAGGCGAGCGGCAAGCGAAGCGGATGGTGGGGCGTCAGCGAGAGCGGCGAGGCCCTCCTTGACCAGCTAATCACCTGGCGCGAGCTCGGCTTCAACATGAGCTCACGGCGCGAGGATTATGACCGCTACGAAAGTCTGCCTGCTTGGGCGCAAAAGACCCTGGCGGAGCATGCCGGCGACAAGCGGCCGTACCTCTACACGCTGGAGGATTTGGAGGACGCCGCGACGCACGACGACATCTGGAACGCGGCACAGACCGAATTGGTGCGCGACGGGCGCTTGCACAATTACATGCGAATGCTTTGGGGGAAGAAGATCCTCGAATGGAGTCCGACGCCGCAGGACGCGTTGCAGGCAATGATCGAGCTCAACAACAAGTACGCGCTGGACGGTCGCGACCCCAACTCGTACAGCGGGATCTTCTGGTGCCTGGGTCGCTACGACCGTCCCTGGGGCCCGGAGCGCCCGATCTTCGGCAAGATCCGCTACATGAGCTCGGAGAACACGGCGCGGAAACTTCGACTCTCCGCCTACCTCGAGCGCTACGCGTCGCCGTGAGCACCTTCAAGCGCCAACTGGCCGAGCGCCAGCCCGATGGCTCGGCACGTCGCTGGCTCTACGTACCGTACGATCAGCTTTCGGACAGCATTGGGCCGCTGTCGCGCGAGGAGCCGCGCGAGCTGGGGATCGTTCTGATCGAGAACAAGTGGAAAGCGGCTCGCCGGCCATACCACAAGCAGAAGCTGGCCCTGGTGCTCGCGAATCAGCGGCACTTCGCATTGGAGCAGGCGGCGCGCGGTTTTGCGGTGCGTTACGAGGTGACGGACGGGCCCTACCGTGATGCGCTGGCGACGGTAATCGCCGAGCTCGGTGCGCTGCGAGTGATGGAGCCGGCGGAGCGAGAGCTGCGCGCCGACATAGCGCCACTCGAGGGGAGCGGTGGCCTGGAGGTCATAGAGCACGAGGGTTGGCTGACGAGCGCCGACCAGTTCGAGGCGAGCCAGCGCCGTGGTCCGCCGTGGCGGATGGACGCTTTCTATCGCCAGGTGCGTCGCGACCGCGGCATACTGCTGGAGGGCGGCAAACCCGTTGGGGGCAAGTACAGCTTCGACGCCGAGAATCGGAAGCCGTGGAACGGCGAGCCGCCGGCGCCTGCTCCGCCCCAGTTTCCCGTCGACCCGATCAAGAAGGAGGTCGGCGCGTTGATCGAGAGACGGTTCGCCGATCACCCGGGTACGCTGGAGCTGGCGGCGCTGCCTGCCACGGCGCAGGAGGCGAAAGCCCTGTGGAGCTGGGCCAAGGCGAACTGCCTGCACCACTTCGGCCCTTACGAGGACGCCATGTCCGTTCGGTCGGCGGGCCTGTTCCACACGCGGATCTCGGCCCTGCTCAACCTCCATCGCCTGCTCCCAACCCACGTGGTCGAAGAGGCGCTGGCGCTCGATGCGCCGCTCAACAGCATCGAGGGCTTCGTGCGTCAGGTCATCGGCTGGCGCGAATTCGTCAGGCACGTCCACCGGGCAACCGACGGCTTGCGCGACCTGCCGGCAGGCGCGACGCCCCTCGAAGCCGAGCCGGGCGCTGGCGGCTACGAGCGCTGGTCGGGCCGGCGGTGGCCTGCCGAGTCAGCTAAATCGACCATCGGCGGCGGTGCGGCGCCCAACGAACTCGGCGCACAAGAGCCCTTACCGCCGGCGTTTTGGGGCCGCACGAGCGGTTTCCAGTGCCTGGATCGGGTGGTATCGGATGTCTGGGCCTCGGGCTACGGCCATCACATCACGCGGCTGATGGTGCTGGCCAACATCGCCACGCTGCTCGACGTGACGCCGCGCGAGCTGACCGACTGGTTCTGGGTCGCCTACACCGATGCCTACGATTGGGTGGTCGAGCCCAACGTGCTGGGCATGGGCAGCTTCGCCCTCGGTGAGCTCATGACGACCAAGCCCTACGTGTCGGGCGCCGCCTACATCAACCGCATGAGCGACTTCTGTGCGGGCTGCGCTTTCGACCCGAAGCACGACTGCCCGCTGACCGCTCTCTACTGGTCGTTCCTCGCTCGCCATGAGGACAAGCTGGCAAGTAACCCGCGTCTGCGTCTGCCGCTGGCGTCGCTGAGGCGACGCTCCGCTGACTCGAGGCGCAACGATACGCAAGTCTTCGACTGGGTGCGGGGAACGCTCGCTGCCGGCGGCGAGCTACGGCCGGACGAGCGGCCGCGAGGCTGACAGGTGGCGGAAGGTCACACGTCGTGCGCTGGGCGCGCGCGCTCAAACCGCTCATCGGCAAGGCTCTGCTCGCCGTCGAGGCACCGTGGCGCTGCCAAAACGGACCGGAGCTCAGGCGACTCTAGCGACACCGCCCGAATCCGGCGACCCCACCTCCCGCACTATCCCTCGCAGCATGCCGCTGAAGACCAGCTTGTGGATGGGATAGAGCCCATACCAGTAGAGCAGACCCGCCAGACCCAGCGGATCGAATATCGCCGTCTGACGTAGGGTGGAACCGTCTTCGGTGCCATTGACCTCGAACTGCAGCCAGGCCCGCCCGGGCAACTTCATCTCTGCATAGAGCCTCAGCAACGCATCGGGCTCGTAGCTCTCGACGCGCCAGAAATCGACAGTGTCACCCGGCACCAGCTGTTCGGGGTCGCGCCGTCCGCGCCGCACACCGACCCCGCCGACCAGCAGATCGAGGAAGCCGCGCAGGTGCCACAGCGGATCGCCGAAGTACCATCCGACACTACCGCCTATCCGGCGAATCGGCCGGAACGCCTCGGCGCGCGACACGGGGACCGAAGCCGAGCGCGAGTCGACGATGCGCGACCCGTACTTGGCGCCACCCCAGCTGCTCGTCGCGCCCGAGGAGAGGGCATCCGACCAGCGGGTCTCGGCAAGCTCGCGATCCTCGTTGGCCAACGCGCGCTCGATCGCTTCGCCGATACCGCGTGGCCTCACAGCGAAGGCGCTCGACGCCGCTTCGTCGTTGACGACCGTCGCGTGACGTACGCTATCGATCAACTCGCGGCCTACCCGCGCATAGAGCGGGGTCACAAGACCCAGCCACAGACTCGAGAGCCGCGGACTCAACACCGGCACACGAATCATCAAGCGCTTGAGGCCGCGCTGCCGCGCGTACTCCTCCATGATCTCCATATACGAGACACGGTCGGCCCCGCCGATCTCGTATATCGCGCTACCCTCGATCTCCGCGTCGGGCGCCGCCACCAAGTACTCTATCAGATCCTCGATCGCCAAGGGCTGCGCCGGCTCGCTCACCCAGCGCGGCGTGATCATCACCGGCAGCTTCTCCACCAGCGCCCGAATCATCTCGAACGACAGACTGCCCGACCCGATGATTATCGAGGCTCGAAACTCGATCGTGCCAACACTGGACTCCCGCAGTACACGACCCACCTCGTGCCGACTGCGCAGATGCCTCGACAGGCCCGGCCCGCGTCCCAGGCCGCCCAGGTAGACGATCCGCCGAACCCCAGCCTCATGGGCGGCCGCCGCGAAGTTCTCCGCCGCCCGCCGATCCTCTACTTCGAAGTCCCCCCGCGAGCCCATCGAGTGGACCATGTAGTAGGCGACCTCCACACCCTGCAGCGCTCGCCGTAGCGATTCCAGCTCCAGAACGTCGCCCTGAACAACCTCCGTCCGGCGGCCCACCCGTGGACGTAAGAACTCAGGCCGCCGCGCCAGGCAGCGTACCCGTTCGCCACGCCCCTCCAAGGCCTTCAGCAAGCGGCCGCCCACATAGCCGCTCGCACCTGTCAACAAGATTCGCCGCCCACCTGTGGAAGAATCAGACATCTTTGCTCCCAGGCTCGTCGCGGCCCCGTCGTCCCGGCCCTGTTGAGGCCGCGAGCGGGACGCGCGCCATCTGTCCAATCATTGTCAAGATATATAGGCCCCGATTTCGCTGCTGTCAACCCTTCCCTGCCCTCTGAATCTTGACAATAGCTAGACACAAAGCTAACCTGTTGGGGTTCGTTCTGTAAGATGGTTAGTCTTTGTGCCGGTAACAGCAGAGGACGAGGGCTTGATGAGCGATTGGCCAAAGCCGGTTGTGGTTCTGAGCCGCTGCCTGGAACTGGAGCCGGTGCGCTACAACGGGCAGGTGATCCCGTACGACTTCGTGCGGGAGTTGGAGCCGTGGGTGAGCTACGTGCCGGTGTGCCCGGAGCTCGAGATCGGGCTGGGCGTTCCGCGGGACCCGATCCGAATCGTGGAGGTGGACGGCGAGGCGCGGCTGGTGCAGCCGGACACGGATCGGGATGTGAGCGACGCGATGCGCGATTTCGCCGACTCGTTCCTCGGCTCGCTGGGAGAAGTGGACGGCTTCCTGTTGAAGAACCGCTCGCCGTCGTGCGGGCTGAGCGACGTGAAGATCTATCAGGGGTTGGAGAAGTCGGCGTCGTCGCGGCGGGGCTCGGGCTTTTTCGGCGGGCCGGTGCTCGAGCGCTATCCGGGACTCGCGATAGAAGACGAAGGTCGTTTGCGGAACTATCGTATCCGCGACCACTTCCTGACCAAGCTATTCGCGCTAGCTCGCTTGCGGGCGATGAAAAGCAAGGGGGCGATGCGGGATCTGGTTCGCTTCCAAGCGGAGAACAAGATGATGTTGATGGCATACAGCCAGAAAGAGCTACGCGCCCTGGGGCGGATCGTCGCCAACCACGAGAGACTACCGTTTGACGAAGTGGTCGGGGCCTACGAGGAGCACTTCCAGTTGGCGCTGGCGCGACCGCCGCGTTCCAACTCTGTGATCAACGTCTTCGAGCATGCGGCGGGTTATTTCTCGAAGGGGCTGACGAAGGGGGAAAAGGCTTACTACCGATCGATGCTGAAGAAGTACAGAGAACGTCAGGTGCCGGTGAGCGCGGTGAGCTCGGTGCTGCGCGCCTGGATCGTCAGGTTCGAGGAGGAGTATCTGCTACCACAGACCTTCTTCGAGCCGTATCCGGCACCGCTGATGAGCCTCAGCGATTCGGGAAAGGGGAGAGAGGTTTAGAAGTCTCAGCTGAGCTGGGCGAGTATGGAGCGAAGCTCGTCCATGTTCGAGAGCTGAACGGCCTCGATCTCGTCAAGCACCTTCTTCAAGGACGGCACCGCCGCACCTCCCACCAACAGCGGCGCGTTAACGGCCAGCTGCTTGCGCAGCTCGCGCAGCTCGCTCTCCACGACCGTGACATCGGGGGCGTGAACGATGCTGAGCGCCACCGCATCGGCGTTCGTCTCGCGCGCCGCCGCGGCGATATCGGCAGCGGGCAGATCGCGCCCCAAGTACGTCACTCGCCAGCCTTCAGCGGCGGCGGTCACCGCCGCGAACAGCGCCCCGAACTCGTGGGTCTGGTGCGCCGGCGTCGCGACCACCAGGCTCAGCGCCGAGCCGGGTGGTTCGGCCGCCTCGATGATCCTGCCAATCACGCGCAGAAGAACCGCCGATGCCAGATGCTCGTTGGCCGGGCTGACGTCGCCATGACTCCACAACTC
>JABAOH010176736.1_pt3 | contig 10641 bp, 11 predicted proteins | sample 7062181 | NCBI WGS metagenome assembly JABAOH01 (sample SAMN14538630, study PRJNA623070) | marine sediment metagenome | biome: marine biome [ENVO:00000428]; feature: marine pelagic biome [ENVO:01000023]; material: deep marine sediment [ENVO:00002113]; isolation source: pool of 5 deep marine... | reverse complement strand
GCCATAGACGGTAAAGAAGCGAAGACCCGTGGTCGGTAGATCGTAGAGACTCGAATAAGTGTGCGCCATCAACTCATTGGCTTTCTTGGTCGCACCATACAGCGAGAGCGGATGATCGACATTTTGATGAACGGAAAACGGCATTGCCGTGTTCGCTCCGTAGACGGAACTTGATGACGCATAGACGCAATGCGCCACGTCATGATGACGGCAGCCCTCGAGAACATGCAGCGTGCCGACGATATTGCTCTCGATATAGGTGTGCGGGTTCTCAATCGAGTAGCGAACGCCTGCCTGTGCGGCCAGGTGGACGACCTTGTCGAACCCCTCGCGGGCAAACAACTGCTCCATCGCCTCGCGATCGGCAAGATCGATCCGCTGCATTCGGAAGTTATCGTGCTCGTCGAGCAGCGCCGAGCGCGCCTCCTTCAGCGCCGGATCATAGTAGTCGTTGAAGTTGTCGACGCCGATAACCACATCGCCACGCTCCAGCAACGTTTTTGCGGTAAAGAAACCGATGAAACCGGCGGCGCCTGTGACGAGAATTTTCATGCGTGCCTAAATCCGTGAAACTCCGCTAAGTTACCACAAATAAAGGGTTTTTTTTGTTGACAAAGATCGCAATTCAAGGCGTGACGGAGTCCCCCGATCACTGCTGTCCAGCGGCGGGATCACCACAGCTGGCTGACAAAAAAACCGAGGCGCGAGGCCCCGGTCTTTCTTGGTTCTTCCTGCCTGGTCGCTACTGCGAATACGACGGCAGCGGATTCGCGTAGAAGTCGAAGAATATATAGAAAAGGATGGTCGAGACGATCAGGGTCAGGATCATCACCGGTGAGCCCTTCTTGAACCAGAGTCCCGGCGTGATGCGATAGGCCGCATTGCCGGTTTCCCTCGCCAGGCGCTCGGAGATTGTCACAATGAAGACGTTCGCCGTTGAACCGAGGTGAGTACCGTTGCCGCCCATGCCGACGCCGACCGCCAGGGCCCACCAGAGCGGCGTCACATTCACGCCCTGCGTCTCCATGCCCATGATGATCGGGATCATCGCCGCCGTAAACGGGATGTTGTCGATCGCCGCCGAAAACACCGCCGAAGCCCACTTCAGGACCATGCAGGCCGCCAGCAGGTCCGCCTGCACGAACGGCAGGATATAGCTGCCGATGTAGATCAGGAACCGGCTGTGCTCCACGCCGCCGACGAGGATGAACAACGAGATAAAGAACATCAACAGCGATAGCTCGGTCTTGGCGAAGGCTTCATCGAGCTCGATGTGATGCGCGATGAACACGATGGCCGTCAGGCCGATCGCGGCGACAAATCACGGCCCCCAGTGCAGCTGGTGATGCAGGATGAACAGGATCGTCATGCCGCCCAGCACCCACAGCGAGGTATACCAGGTCTGCGGGTCGGCAATGACTTCCTTGTCGCTGAAGCCGACATCGGCCGGCGTCTCTTGCAGCTCGACACGGAACAGCCACTTGAGGAAGAACAGGATCACGATCCAGGCCGCGAACACGAGGCCGCCCATGTGGTAGACGAAGGTGTTGAAGCTGATGTCTGCCGCAGAGCCGATCATGATGTTCGGCGGGTCGCCGAACAGCGTCGCGACACCGCCGGTGTTGGACAGCAGCGCCGCCGCCAGCAGGTAAGGCACGGGCGTCACCTGTAGCGCCCGGCAGATCAGTATGATCAGCGGCCCGAATATGACGACCGTCGTCACGTTATCGAGCAGCAGCGACAGACCGGTGACCAGGCTACCCATCAGCGCCAGCATGAAGAACAGGCGCCCCTTGGTAATGTCGGCAATCCAGTACGCCAGGAACTGGAAACCGCCCGTCGGGATCATGATGCCGACAATCGTCATCATGCCGCCGAGCAGGAACACGACGTTTCAGTCAACCGCTTCGACGGCGAGTTCCGTGTTGTAGAAGCCCATGTACTGACCGGCGAGGATCATCAGGCCCGCGCCGCCCATGGCGAACTTGGTCCGATGGAAGTCGTGTACCGCTTCAGTAAAGAAGCCGACAAACGTGATGGTCAGGATGATTCCCGACACGAGCATCGCGTTATTCCAGGTCAGATCACTGGTGAAGTCCATAGGTAATTTCTTGTTTTAATCTCGTAACACCATGAATTTCAGACAAAAAAATAGGGCGGCAAACTCACAGCTGTCGCCCATGCCCCCATAAATTTGGCGTGCAGCATAGCATCGGGGCGGCTGCTTGCCAGCCACACTCCAGCCCGTGGCACGGCGCGAGGCGGGCTCAGGTATCGGCGAGATCCCGGAACAGACAGGGGCCGGACGCGCTCATTTTCTCGAGGAGCGCCTGGTGGGCGGCCTCCTCCTCCGCGGAGGCCCTGCGTACGACGAGATCGAGGTCATTCCGCCTGGGCCTTACGAGCGCCTCTTCGCCGACCGACTGCAGTTCGGCCTCATCCTCGTCGAGGGACAGCGCCGTCTGCCCCCCCGTCATCGCCAGGTAGACGCGCGCCAGCAGCTCGGCGTCGATCAGGGCGCCGTGCACGTCGCGCTTCGAGGCATCGACGTCGTAGCGCTTGCAGAGGGCATCGAGGCTGTTGCGCTGGCCGGGATGCATCTCGCGGGCGAGCGTCAGCGTGTCGAGCACCAGCGCGTGCTCGGCGATCGCCGGCCGTGGATGATTCATAAGTTCGAGCTCATGCTCGAGGAAGCCGACGTCAAATTCGGCGTTGTGGATGACGAGCTCGCTGTCTTTCAGAAACGCGAGGAACTCGTCCGCGATATCGGCGAACCGCGGCTGGCCTTGCAGTTCTTTGCGGCTGATGCCATGCACGCGCTCCGCGCCCTCGTCGATGTCCCGCTCAGGGTCCAGGAAACGGTGATATTCACGCCCGGTCAGTCGACGATTGACCAGTTCGATGCAGCCGATCTCGATGACGCGATGGCCCTGCGCCGTCGACAGCCCGGTGGTTTCAGTGTCGAGCACGATTTGTCTCATAGATCCTGGGCCCTGTTACGCCAACTGCCTAAAGCTCATCGATACCCCGGTTCGCCAATGCATCCGCTTCCTCGTTGCCGGGCACGCCCGTATGCCCCCGCACCCAGTTCCAGCGTATCTCGTGCCGCCCGATCGCCTCGTCGAGCGCCCGCCAGAGATCCTGGTTCTTGACCGGTTTTTTGCTTGACGTCTTCCAGTCGCGGCGCTTCCAGTTCGGCAGCCAGTTATTGATACCGTCCATGACATAGCGCGAGTCCGTATGCAGTACGACCCGGCGAGATCCTTTCAGCGCATTGAGCGCCTCGATAGCGGCGGTCAGCTCCATCCGGTTGTTGGTGGTCTCTTTTTCACCGCCGTATAAAGTTTTGCGGTGCGGTCCCGCGATCAAAACGACCCCCCAGCCGCCGGGCCCGGGATTGCCCCTGCAGGCGCCGTCGGTAAATATCTCAACGATGTCGGTCAAGGCGGATTCGGGATACGCGAGTCGTCGGTTCTGCGATGCCACCCACGACCTTCGGCCGCGAACGCCATGGCTTCGTCACGGGCGTCAGCGTGACCACCCGTTTCTGGGCGGTGAGCATATAGCATGCCGCCAGCTCCGGCCAGAAGCGGCGGCCGCGGGCTTCCCAGGCCGGCGACGACGACCCCTTGTTGCCCGGCAGCGGCCAGCGAAAGAAATAGCGGGTGATGCCGTGTATGCGCATGTCGAGCAGCTGCAGCCAGTCGCTGAGCTGCCGGTCCGAGATCGGCGCGCCGGCCCCGGGTGGCAGCTCGGCGCCCGGCACGAGGCGGCGCAAGCCCCACAGGCCGCCCGGCTTGAAGCCGAGGATCACGAGGTGTCCATGTGGCGTCAGGACGCGATCAGCCTCCCTCAGGATGGCGTGCGAGCGCTCGTCGGAATAGTCGAGGGTATGCGGGAGTAACACCACGTCGACCGAATCGCTGGCGACGGGCAGGCGATGCAGCTGGCCGACGGCAACGGCGCCGTCCTCGCCACTCCCGGGGATGCGGTCGTCGATGATTGCCGCCCGCTGGGTTCGCGCGAAGCGCAGGAACGTGCTCGTCTCGCCCCAGGAGCCCAGCTGCAGGCATTGTTCACCGAACAGGCCGTCGAACGCCTCCTCGACGATACGCGCCTCCTGGCTGATCAGGGCCTGTCCAAGGGGCGTGCGCAGCCATTGCCGTGCCTGATCCGCGGCCTGGGCCTTGTCTGGGAGCTCACTTGTCATGATCCAGTCGTCCGGAATCGGCCCGCAGGCCGGGTTGTGAAACGGGCACTTGCATGATCCATTCGGTTCCGTAGCATAGCCTGATGCTCGCCGCAAAACAGGGAAAATCGTCCAAATTCGGGCTTCAAGCGCTTGCCGTAATGCTGTTTTTCGGCCTGTTGCCGGCGCTGCCCGGTTTTGCGGCGGACCCCGCCTACTCTCGGGCTGACCCCGGTAACGCCGCTGACGTGGTCGACCAGCCGTTTGCCGACACCACGGTCTGGCTCGAACTCGACGCGCTGGCCGAACGGGTGTCAGTGCCGACCTCGGCCGGCAACGACCTGCTGGAGACGCTGCGCTACGGTTTCTCGCTCGACCCGGTCATGAACAACCGGGTCCGGGCGGAACTCAACTGGTTCGTCCGCAATCCGGCCTACCTCGAGCGGGTGTTCACGCGGGCGCAGCGCTACCTGCCGCACATTGTCGAGGAGCTCAGGTCACGCGCCCTGCCATTCGAACTTGCGCTGTTGCCCATCGTCGAAAGCGCTTTCGATCCCTTCGCCTACTCTCACGGGCGGGCCGCAGGACTCTGGCAGATGATCCCGGGCACCGCACGCCGCTTCGGCATACGCCAGAACTGGTGGTACGACGGTCGCCGCGACATCCTCGATTCGACCCGGGCGGCGCTCGACTATCTCGAATACCTGCATGATTTCCAGGACGGGGACTGGCTCAATGCCGTCGCCTCCTACAACTCCGGCGAAGGCAACGTGCTGAAGGCGAAACGCCGCAATGCGGCCCGTTCGAAACCGACCGACTTCTGGAACCTGAGCCTGTCCCGCGAGACCAGCGCCTACGTGCCGCGGCTGATGGCGCTCGTCGAGATCGTCAGGGATCCGGCACAGTTCGGCCTGAGCTTGCCGGCGGTCGTCGACGAACCGCAGTTCGCCGTCACCGAAATCGAAGGCCAGATCGATCTCGCACTGGCCGCGGAACTGGCGGGCGTCGATCTCGATACCCTGTCTTCCTACAACGCCGGCAACAACCGCTGGGCGACCGACCCGGCCGGGCCGCACCGGCTGATCCTGCCGATCGAGGCAGCCGCTACTTTCGCCGCAGCGCTGGAGACGGTCCCGGTCAGCGAGCGCATTCGCTGGAAAAGGCACAAGGTGCGCAACGGCGAAGCGATCTCGCAGATCGCCGAGGAGTACAACGTGACGGTCGCCACGATCCGCCGGGCTAACGATCTGTCCGGCAACATGATCCGGGCCGGCCACTACCTGATGATTCCGGTCGCGACCAAGCCGTTGAGCGAATACAGCCAGAGCGCCGACGTGCGACGCGACCGCAAGCAGAATACGGTGCGCAGCGGCCATCGAATCGAGCACACCGTGGCGGCAGGCGAGAGTTTCTGGACGATCAGCCGCAAGTACGGCGTCGACATGAACCGCCTCGCCGCCTGGAACGGCACCGCGCCGCGGGACACCCTCTCGGTCGGCCAGACGCTCATCGTCTGGACGAAAGAGCCGGCGCCGGCCGCGGCGTCCGGCGGCAATAACCTTACCCGCAAACTCAACTACACGGTGCGCAGCGGCGATTCACTGTACCTGATCGCGAGCCGCTTCCGGGTCACCGTGGCGCAGATTGCCCGCTGGAACAACATCGACAAGAACAAGATCCTGCGACCCGGACAGCGCCTGACCATGTATGTCGACGTAACGGCGCAGAGCAGCTAACATCCAGCGCTCACGGGTCCGGAGCCAGGCTCGGACCCGCAGCTTCTTTCTTGGGGAAACACCATGGGATTCATGGCCGGAAAACGGGCGCTGATCGTCGGCGTCGCGAGCGATCGTTCCATCGCCACAGGCATTGCCGAAGCATTCGCTCGGGAAGGCGCCGAGATCGCCTTCACCTACCAGAACGAGAAGCTCAAGGGACGCGTAGCGAAACTCGCCGAGCGCCTGGGTCAGAATACCGACCTGCTGTTTCAGTGTGACGTGACCAGCGACGAGGAAATGGACGCGGTGTTCGCGGGGCTTGGCGAGCATTGGAACGGGCTCGACGTCCTGGTCCACTCGGTAGGCTTCGCTCCGCGTGATCAGCTGGAAGGCGGCTTCACGGAGTCCATCACCCGCGAGGGATACGCGATCTCGCACGATATTTCGGCGTACAGCCTCGCCGGGCTGACAAAAGCAGCGCTACCGCTGCTCGAGAAGGGCAATAAGCCTGCCGTGCTCGCACTGACCTACAACGCCGCTACGATGGTGGTGCCCAACTACAACGTCATGGGCCTGGCCAAGGCCAGCCTGGAGTCCTGTATGCGCTTCCTGGCGGCAGATCTCGGGCCGAGAGGCATTCGGGTCAACGCGATATCAGCCGGCCCGATCAAGACCCTTGCGGCTGCGGGCATCTCGGGCTTCCGGAAGATGCTGGGTTACGCGGAGAAGGCGGCGCCCCTGCGGCGCACGGTCACGATCGAGGAAGTCGGCAATACCGCGGCTTTCCTGTGTTCCGATCTTGCGAGCGGCATCACCGGCGAGACGACGTTCGTGGATGCCGGGTCGAATATCATGGCCATGACCTTCGACGAGGATTGAGCGCGGCTCCGATATTCCTCGTCACTAAAGATCGATCCGCACTAACCCGGCGCGCAATCGCTATCCCATGCAGGCGGATCGGGCCATGACCTTTGACGAGGAATAGTCGGAGCCCCATTTCCGCTCGTCACTGAAGGTCGGTTCGCTCCCACCCGGGGGCGCCGTTCACCAGGCTACGCGAACCAGGCCAAGACCCTCGATGAAGACCGGCCAAAACAGCCGTCGTCATCAGGCGGCAGCTCTCGAACCCGCTCCCCCGATCGCCACGTTCGTCTCTTCGCCTGACAGCCGAGCAAGAATCGTCGCACAGCTGCAATCGCCCCAGATATTGATGCTGGTCCTTGCCATGTCGAGGATCCGGTCGAAGACCATCAGCACGCCGATTGCCTCGATCGGCAGGCCGATCGCACCGAGGATGATCGCGATGGCGACCAGCGACGCAGACGGGACACCGGCAACACCGATCGAAGTCAGGAGCGCGATCGCGACGATCGCGAACTGCACACCAAAGGTGAGTTCCAGGCCGTATGCCTGCGCGATGAACATTGCCGCGGCGCATTCATAGAGCGCTGTGCCGTTCATATTGACCGTTGCGCCGAGCGGCAGGACAAAACTCGACACCTTGTTCGATACGCCGACGTTTTCCTCGATCGCCTCCATGGTGACCGGCAGCGTCGCCGACGAGGATGCCGTGGAAAAGGCGGTCAGCATGGGCTGCGCGCAGGCCCGGATCGTCTTGACGGGATGCACCTTGCCGACGAACCTCAACAGCAGTGGCAAAGTCAGGAATGCATGGGTGGCCAGCGCCAGCAGCACGACGATGGCGAACACGGCCAGCGGCCCTGTCGCCTTGTAGCCGGTTTCGGCAATGACCGCCGCGACCAGCCCGAAGACGCCGATCGGCGCAAACTTCATGATCCATTCCGTCATGCGCATCATGACGTGGAACACGGCGTTCCAGAATCGGTACAGGGGGTCTGCATACTCGTTGTCGAGATGCGTCATGAAATAGCCGAACAGGATGGCGAAGAAAATCAGGCCCAGCATCTGGCCCTCGACGGCCGCCTCGAAGACATTCGGCGGCACCATCCGCTGGAAAACTTCGGCAACGTCACCGACGCCGCGACCCTCGACGGCCGCCGCAATCTGATCGACCGGCGCGTCCAGCGCAAGTAGATCGCGCGCCGGCTCACCGTCTACGATGCCCGGCTGCACGGCATTGATGAAGACGAGGCCGACCATGATCGCTGCCAGCGTCGTCGACGCATAGAAAAGCAGGGTCTTCCCGCCGAGCGCACCCAGGTTGCCGCCGGAACCTATCCCGGCAACGCCGACGATGATCGACGAAGTGATCAGCGGCACGATGATCATCTTCAACGCGTTGAGGAAGATCGTGCCGATATAGTCGAACGCGGCCAGGTACTCGACGCCGAAGAGCCTGGGCTGCACGCCGGTGGATTCGTATGCGTTGAATACGAAGCCGCCAATGATCGCAGCCAGGATGATCGCGATCAGAATCTGCCAGTGTAGTTCGAGTTTTCTCATCGGCTCCCCTTCCGACATGCCGCGCCGCGGACTATAGCCCGCGCGATCGGTCGCGGGTCCGCAACATCATACGTTATTGGAGAAAATCGGGTGTTGCGGTCGCGCTCTCGCTGCGCTCGACATCCGAGGTCCTGACGAGCTCGTTGACATAGGCGTTGAGGTCACGGGCGCCTGCGGCCGATTCGAGCAATTCCTTGCGCTGGTCGCGTTCCGCCAGATCGATATTTTCGGGGCGGCCCGGAATGACGGCCTTGACCATGAAGACGACGTAATCACCGATGGTCGTCACGGTGCTGCCGAGCCTGGCGTTACCCGGCAACGGCTTCTTCGCGCGAAATACGGCATCGAGCACGGCCGGATCCATGTCGTCCTGGACCCTCTCTACCGTCACGTCCGGCTGAAATGCAGCTTCCAGCTGAAATGCCACCTGCTCGAAATCCTGCCCTTCCTCCAGCGCCTCGCGGAGGCGCCGCGCACGGTCATCGATGATGTTCAGCGCGCGCTCCGACTGCATGGCGAAGACGATGGTGTCCCTCACCTCTTCCAGGGGCCGGCGGGCTTCTTCGTAATAGGCGGTGACCTTGACCATGATCGAGCGGCCTGCCGAGACCTCGATCAGGTCGCTGATCTGACGGTCTTCGAGAACGAGCGGATCGTATACCGCATCGATCACCGTCTGATTGGCGCCGAACGGCTCGCCGCCTGAACGCGTAAATTCACTGACAGTCAGTACTTCGAGGCCGACGCTGTCGGCGATTTCCTGCATCGTCTGCGCGTCGAAAACGGCGTCGGCGAGCCGCCGCTCGAGGTCCAGGAAGCGCTGTTCGACGCTTTGCTCACGCAGTTCCTGGAGCAGCTCACCGCGCACCTGGTCGAGCGGCAACGGGCCGCCTTCGACAATTGCGTCAACCTTCACCACGTGGAATCCGAATTCGGTACGGACGGGCCCGACGATCTGGCCCGGATCGGTCGAAAAGATGGCATCGCCGAGGGCGCCGGGCATCTGGGACTGTACGAAGGTGCCGAGATCGCCGCCCTGCTGCGCCGAGCCGCCGTCGTCGGAATATTGCCTGGCGAGATCTTCGAAGGGCTCGCCGGCCTGGGCACGTATGGTCAACGTACTGGCCTCTTCCTCCGCGGCCGCCTCATCGTCGCCGAACAGTATCAGGATATGCCGTGCCTGCCGCTGCTCGTCCTGCAGGAACCGGCTGGAGTTATCCTCGTAGTACTGCTGCAGGGTGTCCGCGTCGATCTCGATCTCCGCCGCCAGCGTGTCCTGCTGCAACTCCACATAGTCGAAGTCCACGGATTCCGGCGCGCGGAATTCGTTCGGACGTGCGTCGTAGTAGGCCTGAACGTCTTCGTCGCGGACGACGATCGTATCGGCCAGGGTCGCGATGTCGAAGGTCGCCAGCGACACAATCCGCTGCTCGGCGACGAGGTTCAGATAACGTCGGTATTCGGCCGGCGTAACGAACGCGGTCGCAGCGATGCCGCGCTGCAGCTGACTGGTCCGATAGGCGCGTCGCTGCTGCGCTTCGAAAACTCGCGCATCGATCACCATCTGGTCGAGCCACGCGTAGTAGAGCTCTCTGTTGAAGACACCGTCCGCCTGGAACTGTGGTTCTTCCTGGATCGCCCGGGCGATTTGCTCATCGCCAACGCGATAGCCGTTATCGGCAACGTGCACGTCAACCGCGATGTCCCTGATGAGCGTTTCGAGCGTGTTCCTGCGCAGCAGCTGCAGCATTTCAGGCGACAGGCTGGTGTAATCCTCCTGCTGCAGCAGCCGGTTCTGGTACGCATTCTCCAGCTGGAAAAGCGAGATTTCGACGCCGTCGACCTTGGCCGCATAGCCGGCATTCAGAAAATTGAAATTGCCGATGCCGAAAAAGACGAATGAAATGCCGAGCATGCCGAGCAGGATGACGGCGAACAGGCCAGTGAATTTTTCACGGATTTGTTGAAGCATAGGAATCTGTCGCAAGGTGTTGTCGAGCCACTGTCAATGGACTGTCAGGGCCCGCGATGGTTCGTAAGTGACCGCCACGACGGCAAAAATCTGGCGTGCGATGATACTTGAGGGGGCTGGCGGAGCCAAGTGGAGAATGGGCTTCCGGCGAATTTGTTGCGGCTTCGAGTGTGCGCCACTCCATGCCAATGACAAAAAAAGGGAACCCCAGTCCGCAGGTGAAGATCGGTTTTTTGCCCCAGGTGGGCGCGGACTGACCTTTAGTGCGTCGGACCGCACCATGCACGGCCGGTGTGCAACCGGAGATAACAAAAAAGGGGACCCTTGCGGGTCCCCAT
>JABAOH010135710.1_pt2 | contig 10641 bp, 15 predicted proteins | sample 7062181 | NCBI WGS metagenome assembly JABAOH01 (sample SAMN14538630, study PRJNA623070) | marine sediment metagenome | biome: marine biome [ENVO:00000428]; feature: marine pelagic biome [ENVO:01000023]; material: deep marine sediment [ENVO:00002113]; isolation source: pool of 5 deep marine... | reverse complement strand
TTCCCGGAGCGGGCCGCGGCGGCGCTGGCGGTGCTGGCGCAGCGCGCCGAGTATCTCGCCCGCCCTCCCGTGCCCGCGCCCAAAATTGGGGGTATCGACCGTGCGGCCGCCCGGCGGATCCTCGCCGCCGCCGGCCTGGGGCCCGGCGAGTGGATGCCTCCGGATGCCGCCGCCGCGCTGATCGGTGCTTACGGGATCCCTGTGGCGCCGCTGCGGACGGCACGAACACCCGAGCAGGCGGTGGAGGCGGCTACCGCCGCCGGGTACCCGGTGGCGGTCAAGGTCGACGCCTCCGGAATCGCCCACAAGTCGGACGCAGGAGGGGTGCTGCTGGGGCTGGAAGACGCGGCGGCGGTGCGGGAGGCCTTCGAGCAGGTCGTCGGCGGCATCCGGCGGAAGCAGCCGGAGGCAGCGGTGCGAGGTGTGCACGTGCAGGCGATGGCCGCCGCCGGCCAGGAGGTGATCATCGGGGCGGTGCAGGACCCCCAGTTCGGCGCCCTGGCCATGTTCGGATCCGGCGGCGTCGAGGTGGAGGGCCTCGAAGACGTGGCCTTCGCCCTGGCGCCGCTCACGGTGGAGGAGGCCGAGGAGATGATCGCGGCCACGTGGGCGGGACGGCGGCTGGCCGGCTTCCGCCACCTCGCCGCTGCGGACCGGACCGCCGCCCTCGATACGCTGCTGCGTCTCGCCCGCCTCGCCGCCGATCTCCCGGAGCTGGCCGAGGTCGAGGTCAACCCGCTGCGAGTGCTGCCCGCCGGAGAAGGTGTGATCGCCCTCGACGTGCGGGTGCGCGGCGGGCCCGACCCGGCTCCATCACCGTGACCGGGGCGCCCGACGGGTCCGCCGGCGGGTGCCGCGGGTAGGCTCCCGGCGTCGTCTGCGTGGAGGTCCCTGTGCTGCCCGAGCCGTCCCCGGAGGCCTACCGGCGGTTGCTGCGGCTGCGAACGGTGCGCCGCTACCGCCCCGAAGCCATTCCCGACGCCGCGCTGGAGCAGATCCTCGAGGCCGGCCGGTGGACGGGAAGCTCCAAGAACACGCAGCCGTGGGCCTTCGTGGTGGTGCGCGAAGAAGCCGGACGAAAAGGCCTTGCCGAGTGCGGGCGCTTCACCGCACCGCTGGAGGAGGCGGTGGCGGTGGTAGTGGTGGTGCGGCTGCCGGGCGGCGGCGACTTCGACATGGGCCGGGCGGCCCAGAACATGATGCTGGCCGCCGCCGACCTCGGCATCGGCTCCTGCCCGGTCACCCTCCACCACGAGGCGCGAGCCCGCCGCCTGTTGGGGGTTCCCGACGATCACGGCTGCCGCTGGGCCCTCGCCTTGGGGTACCCGCACCCGGAACTGGAAGCGGAGCACCGCCGGGCCCGCACCGGCTGGCTGCCCGCCGGACGGCGGCCGCTGCCGGATTTCGTGCACTACGAGCGCTACTGAGCAGACCATTCCCGGTGGGCTTGGGGCGCCGGGCGCGGGCTGCGCGTGTCTAAGCTGGGCGCCGGCGCCATCGACGAGGGAGGAGTGGCCGATGCCGGAAGCGGGGAAGCCGCTACGCCGCTCGAAGTCCGACCGGGTCATCGCAGGCGTGTGTGGGGGCATCGCGGCGTGGGGCGGCTGGGATCCCACCCTGGTGAGGGTGCTGTACGTCGTACTGGCGCTGGTGTCACTGGGGAGCGCGCTGGTGGTGTACCTGGTGTTGTGGCTGGTGCTACCGCAAGCCGACGAGTGAAGGAAGGAGAGCCATGGACGATCAGAACGAGAGCGGCGAGGGATTGCCGGAGCCGATGCCGCCGGCGGAGGAAGGCCCGGTCCCACAACCCGAAGCGGGGGCCGCGCCCACGGCCGACGACCGCACTTGGGGGATGCTCGCCCACCTGTCGGCGCTGGCCGGCGTCATCGTCCCGCTGGGGAACATCATCGGTCCTCTGGTGGTGTGGCTGGTGAAGCGGGAGCAGTCGCCGTACGTCGACTACCACGGCAAGGAAGCGCTCAACTTCAACATCTCCTTCTTGATCTACGCGCTCATTTCCGGTCTGCTGATCCTGATCGTCATCGGCTTGATCCTGCTGCCGCTCGTCGGAGTGGCGTGGCTGGTGCTGGTGATCGTGGCCTCGGTGCGAGCCAACGCCGGGGAGCAATACACCTACCCATTGACCTTCCGCTTCGTGCAGTAGCCGGCGCGGCTCCCTGCGAGGCCATGCCCTGCGCAACGCGGACCGGCCCGTAGAGTGGGGCCGACGGCGGAGAGGAGCGTGGCGCGATGAGCGAGCTGGCGGCCCTGGCGGCCCGGGGTCAGGCGATCTGGCTGGACTACATTCGGCGTGACCTGCTCGTCTCGGGGCGCCTCTCCGAGCTGGTGGGGGAGGGGTTGCGAGGCATGACCAGCAACCCGACCATCTTCGAGAAGGCGATCGGCGGCTCCGACGAATACGACGACGCGGTGCGTGCGGCGCTGGCCGAGGAATCGGACATCGACACGACCGGCCTGTTCGAGCGCCTCGCCGTGGCCGACATCCGCCACGCGGCCGACGTGCTGCGCGAGGTCTACGACGCCACCGAGGGTGGCGACGGCTTCGTCAGCCTGGAGGTGTCCCCGCACCTGGCCCGGGACACCGCGGGCACCGCGGCCGAAGCCCGGCGCCTGTGGGACGTTGTCGACCGGCCCAACCTGATGATCAAGGTGCCGGGTACTGCCGAGGGAATCCCGGCCGTGGAGGAGCTGCTCGCCGCCGGCCTCAACATCAACGTCACCCTCATGTTCTCGCTGGCCCACTACGAGGCGGTGGCGCACGCCTACCTGCGCGGCGTCGCTCGCGCCGCCGTTCCCGCCGGGGTGGCCTCGGTGGCTTCGTTCTTCGTGAGCCGCATCGACACCGCGGTCGACGCCGCGCTGGAGCAGGTGGGTAACCCCGAGGCGCTGGCGCACTGCGGCAAGGCGGCTGTGGTGAACGCCAAGGCAGCCTACCGGCGCTACCGGCAGATCTTCGAGGGGGACGAGTTCGCGGCGCTGCGGGACGCCGGGGCCCGCCCGCAGCGGGTGCTGTGGGCCTCCACCAGCACCAAGAACCCGGCCTACTCCGACGTGATGTACGTCGAGGAGCTGATCGGGCCCGGCACCGTGAACACCCTGCCTCCGGCCACGCTGGACGCCTTCCGCGACCACGGCGTGGTGCGTGGCGACACCATCACCGAAGGCTGGGAGGACGTCGACGCCCATTTCGCCGCCCTCGCGGAGCTGGGCATCGACATGGACGAGGTGACCGAGCAGCTCCAGGTGGACGGGGTGAAGGCCTTTGCCGACTCCTACGACCAGCTCCTCGCCACGCTGGACGTGAAACGGCGCAGCCTCCTCGCCGAGGCGGTGTCTCCCCGGCCGTGACCCGCGACTAGGCCGCCCGGGCTATGTCGACGATGGTCGGGTTGGCTGCCGAGATGTAGTCCTTGAGGGCGACCTTCATCGTCTCCTGGTGGCTGCCGCCCTTGAAGACGATGGCGTCGGCGGTGAGATGCTCGTCCATGTACAGGGGAATCCCGTAGAGCGCCCCGAACGGGGGCTCCGCACCGACGTCACAGTCGGCGAAGGTCGCGGCGAACTCATCCTCCGTCGCCAGGCGCACTTGCTCGGCTTCCAGCGCCACCTTGGCCTTGTCCAGGTCCACCTGCTGCGGTGCCGCCAACACCACCATCGCCAGCTGTCCATCCGCCATCAGGATCACCGGTTTGGCGAACTGCCAGCCGGAAACCCTCTCCATGGCGGCCACCTCCTGGGTGGTGTAGGCCAGGGGGTGATGCTCGCACTCGTAGCCGATGCCCCTGGTCATGAGATGCTCGCGTACGCGCTCGGCCGGTCGCATGCCGTCACCTCCTCCTGCGGCGCGCCGCATCCTTTCTCCGGCATCTCACACTTACCCTCTCGGGAGGCCGCCAGGCAGAGGAGAAGGTCCCGATAGCGGCTCACCGGCTAAATGCCTTGACGGATCACGGGTCGCTTCGTATGTTGGGCGCCACGGAGGCGAGTTCCATGCGCAAGCACACGCAGTCCTTCACCGCCACGACGGTTCCCGCCGGGTCGGCCAACCCGACGGTGGCCATCGGCGTGCTTGCGCGGCCCCTCCTCACGTGACGATCTGAGCTCCAACGATGCGAAGGGCCGCCCACACCACAGGCGGCCTTTTCTCATGGTCGCCGGAAGAGGAAGTCACGATGAACCAGGTGTATCGATTCGGTGCTTGTGTGGGGTCGGAGAACGACCTGTTCTTCTCCGACTGCCCCAACGAGCTGGCGGCCGCGCAGGCCATCTGCGCCGGCTGCCGGGTCCGCCTGCCCTGCCTGGAGCTGGCGCTGGAACGAGGCGAGGACTGGGGCGTGTGGGGCGGCGTCATCTTCCGGGAGGGCCGGCCCTTCTACCGGAAACGAGGCCGCGGCCGCCCGCGACGCGAGGAGCAAGCGATGCCCCTCGAAGCGAGCCGGGAGGAGTTGCGGCGGCTGGTGAGGTCGGCATGAGCCGGCGGCCAATGCTCTCCCGTCCGCCGTGACCGGGGCTCAGTCGGCGGCGCGGGGAAGCTCCCCGAAGATGGCGCCGGGACCGCCCTCGCCGACGGCGTAGAACAGGTCGTAGCGCCGGGCGGTGATGCCTCCCTCGCAGCAGCTCTCGATGGCTGTCTGCAGGGCGGCCAGCATGCCGGTGGCGTCGAAGGCGCGCGCCTCTTCCTCCCCGGCGAATTGGCTGAGCACCATCACCCGGGCCGGATCGTCGGCGTCGACGAGCACGGCGTGGTACTCGGGCCCGTCGGGCCGTTCCAGCGACATCCGCTCCCATTGCTGCACGGCGTTGGTGAACTGCTGCATCTTGCCGGGGGTGACGCGGACTTCGAGCGCGTGGAGGGTCCTCATGGACCCGACGCTACCCGATTCAGCCCCGGCTCACTGAGCGAGCATGTTGCGCAGCCCGCCGGGGCTGGAGGGGTGCCGCAGCTTCGCCAGCGCCTTGGCTTCGATCTGGCGGATGCGCTCCCGGGTGAGGGAGAAGTGCTTGCCCACCTCGTCCAGGGTGCGAGGCACCCCGCTGTCGAGCCCGTAGCGCATGACCAGCACGGTGCGCTCCCGGTCGGTGAGCCGGGCGAGTACCCGCTCCAAGTCGTCGCGGTTCAGCCCCAGGGTCACCGAGTCGAAGGGTGCGGTGGCAGCGTCGTCCTCGATGAAGTCGCCCAGCACCGCGTCGTCGTCGCCGATCGGCTCGAAGATCGACACGGGCTCCGGCGCCACGTTGCGCGCCTCGAGCACCTTGTTGACGCTCAGCCCGGACTCCTCGGCGATCTCGCTGGGACTGGGTACCCGTCCCAGGCGCTTCAGCAGCGAGCTCTCGGCCTGGCGCACCTGGGTGATGGTGTCCATCATGTGCACCGGCACCCGGATGGTGCGCCCCTTGTCGGCGATGGCGCGGGTGATCGCCTGGCGGATCCACCAGGTGGCGTAGGTGGAGAACTTGAAGCCCTTGCGATACTCGAACTTCTCGACGGCACGGATCAGGCCCAGGTTGCCCTCCTGGATCAGGTCGAGGAGGGGCAGCCCGGCGCTGCCGTAGCGCTTGGCGATGGAGACCACCAGGCGCAGGTTGGCCTGGATGAACGTCTGCCGCGCCTGGGAGCCGCGATGCGCCACCGCTTCCAGCTTGCGGCGCTCCCGGGAGGACAGGTTGCGCGCAGTGAGGGCCCGTTCGGCGCGGCGTCCTCGCTCCATCTGTTTGCCGAGCTGCACCTCGTCCTCGGCGGTGAGGAGCGGGTAGGCGCCGATGCCGTCGAGGTAGCGACGGATGGCGTCCTCGTGGCCCTCAGCATGGGCCGGGCTGCGCCCTCGAACCATGTGCGGTTCCCTCCTGGGGGAAGTGCGCTGCGATCGTACCGCCGGGTGGGCGGCCCGCCGGGTATTACTCGGCGGACGCCGCCCGCGGTTCCCCGACCGCCGCCGGCGCGCAACAAGCGGGTCGACGGGCTCGTTCCCGGTCGTCGTCGCGGAGCACGTCGGCCCAGCTTCCCCGTCTGCGGCGGTCTCCTCGATGCCGCTTCGCCCATTCCCGCCGGCTGGTAACGTCCCTCCCGGTGGGTTGCTGGCCGGGGCCGAGGTGGCCCCGGCGACGAAGGGGCGTTTAGCTCAGCTGGAAGAGCGCTTCCCTTACAAGGAAGAGGTCGGCGGTTCGAGTCCGTCAACGCCCACTGCGAGACAGTCCTCTGGCTCTAGGGCTTCCGTTTGGCGCCTCAGCACGATCACGTCTGGTCCACGGGGGTGCAAGGATCTCCCACCGACGTGGCTACGCGGAGTTGCAGAAATAGATTGGGAGCCCGGCGTATGCGTCCGGGCTCCCAAATGGCTTCAAGAGTGATTCAGGGACGATAGTCGTTGGCGACGTCGCCGTTGTCGGCGCCGTCGTCTGCCTGACTGCCCGCGTCTCCGCTGTGGTCGTCGGCGACATCGGCGTTGTCGGCGCCGTCGGAGGCGCTGTCGGCCACGTCCTCGCCGAACTCCTGCCCGTCGGTCGGGTCACCCTCGAACACCGTGCCGGTCACTGCGTCGGCGGTGTCGGAAGCTTCCTCGGGCAACTCTGGAGCTTCCGGCATTTCGACGCCGTCTGTCTGCTCCGGCAGCTCGACGTCGCTGGGAGCGGGGATGTCGACTCCGATGTGGGAAATCGCATCGGCCACCCACTGTTGGGCCGGGTCCGGCAGATTGCCGGTCGCGGCGAGTCCGCCGGTTGTGGCGGCCAGAGCCACCGTTCCGACGGCGAGCTTCCCGAGAAGCGTGGAGAGGAAAGTACTGATCATGGCGCGTCGTCTCCATTTCCTGGCCAACGGTCCTGTTGTCCGACCCGGCTTGATTCGGGTCGGGACGCTGTCTGCGATTGACCTCGACTCTGCGGCCAACACACCGGGCAAGCCTTCGCTAACCGGATCAGCCGCAGACTCCGAGCGAAGCCAACCGACAAAGGCCGTCACCACGTTCCCGTCTCCGGGCGCATCATCGGCGGCCAGCCGGTCGATCCACTCGTCGAGGTGTCGCTTCGAACGTCTCATCTCACCCAGGTAACCGACGCGCCACCACCAAAACGTACCCCCTTCATCGAAGAATCTTCTCCAGCCGTTTGAACGCTCTCCGCTGCAGCGCCCGCACCGCCCCCGGCTTCTTACCCACGATCTCGGCGATCTCGCTGATACCGAACCCGGCGACGAACCGCAACAACAGCACCTCACGCTGAGCCGGTGAAAGCTCTCGCAATATGCGCTGGAATTCCTCGTCGCGCTCACGTTCTATCGCCACAGCCTCTGCCGAACCGATCGACGGGCTCGCCTGGTCCAGCAGCGTCTGCTCGGCCAGATCTACCGGCTTACGTCGGCGCCGACGCCGCTCGTCGATGATCCGATGGTGAGCGATCATGAACACCCACGACCGAAACGCAGCCCCGTCCCCATCGAACCGGTGAACGCCTCGCGCCACATGCAGCCAGGTTTCGCCCACCAGATCATCTACGTCCACGCCCCCCTGGCGCCTTACATACCCGCGCAAAACCCCATCGATGTCGTTGACCAGGCGCGTCCAAGCCCACTCGGCACCGGACCGAGCTGCGTCGAGCACAGACTGAAAGGGATCGTCTACCGGCATAGCCATCAATCCATTGGCAAGAGGGCGCGCTCGCCTCTCTATCGGTAACCGGAGCAAGCGCCTGAAAACGTACTGGCGTCGCCGGCCGTCCGGCGGCGGGCATCACCGATCGGGCTTGCTGCTTCGTCAGACCGACTCGGGGGAGCGCTCCTGCACTGCTCTCTTGGTGGGTCGGGTGACCACGAAGGTGGCGATGGCGACTGCCAGCAGCACGAGGGCGATGCGAAGCGCGCTGCTGTCGGTGGCGAAGGTGATGGTGATGAAGAAGGTGAGTGCGATGGCTGCTACCGCGACCACCTTGGCGCCGACGGTGAACCCTCTGCCGGCGCGCCAGTCGCGGACGACTCCCCCAAAGAGCCGGTTGTTCACCAGCCAGTCGTCGAATCGCTGCGACGACTTGGAGAAGAAGAAAGCCGCCAGCAGTACCGGCGCCGTCGTCGGGATGCCCGGCAAGGCGATGCCGACGAAGCCGATGCCGAGCCACAAGAAGCCGAGGCTCAACAAGACACCGCGCAAGACTGGGTTGCGGACCGGTCCGGCCATGAGAGGACAGTAGGCCGATGGTTCACCGACAGCATGTCCGTAAACGCCGGGTACGGAGATACTGGGATCCAGCTCGCCGCCTCGGACCTCGGAGGGTTCTCGCACCGCGAGTCCCTTAACCTCACCGGCCCGATACGATTCCCTGTCTCAGCGAACGAGCGGGAAGCGATGAGCGAGCCGAACGGACGGATCGGGATCCTCTACGAGCACCCGGAGTGGTTCAAGCCGCTCTTCGCGCAGCTGGACCGGCGGGGCGCCGACTACGAGGCGATCCACGCCGCCCGCCTCACCTTCGACCCCAGCGACCCCGAGGTTCCCTACGGACTGGTCGTGAACCGGATGAGCCCCTCCGCCTGGCTGCGAGGCAACGGGCAAGCGATCTTCCACTCGCTGCACTACCTCGCCTACCTGGAGAGCGCCGGAGCCAGGGTGCTCAACGGGCACCGGGCCTTCTCGGTGGAGATCTCGAAAGCCCGTCAGCTGGCGCTGTTCTCCCGACTCGGCGTGCGGCACCCCCGGGCCCGCGTCATCAACGATCCCTCGCTGGCGCCGGCGGCGGCCCGAGGGCTGCGGTTCCCCGTGCTGGTCAAGCCCAACGTGGGGGGGAGCGGGGTGGGGATCGAATCGTTCTCCACACCGGAGGAACTCGAAGGCGCCGCCGCCGGGGGGCGCATCGAGCTGGGGCCGGACCACACCGTGCTGGTGCAGGAGCACCTCCCGGCGGCAGGGGACTGCATCGTGCGCATCGAGGTGCTGGGCGGCGAGTTCCTCTATGCGATCCGGCTGTTCCTGGTGCCGGGCACGTTCAACCTGTGCCCCGCCGACTACTGCGAGCTTCCCGGCGTCGCCGATGGGGTATCCGGGCGACGGCTCCCCGTGGAGCGCTACCAGCCGCCCGCCGAGCTGGTGGAGGAGGCCGTTCGCATCGTCGCCGGCGCCGGGATGGACCTCGGTGGCGTCGAGTACCTCGTCGACGCCCGGGACGGGCTTCCCTACTTCTACGACGTGAACGCACTCTCCAACTTCGTCGCCGATGCGGACGAGGTCCTCGGGTTCGACCCCTACGCCAACCTGGCGGACTTCATCGTGGAGCGTGCCGGTCTCGGAGCCAGAGCAGCCGGCTGAGCCCGGCACTGCATCCGATCGGACTGCTACCTTCATGGGACGCGGAGGAAGGGGTTTGTCATGTGTGTCGCCGGTACTACCGAGACCGTGCAGCGGCGTGCCGCCGGTCACAGCCACCAGCACGCTTCGCCGGGATTGAGCCGCCGTCAGTTCCTGAGGAGGGGTGCCCTGGCCGGCGCCGGCGCCGCCGTCGCCGCCACGCTGCCGGCCCTGCCGGCGGCCGCCTCCACCGTGCCCACCAAGCGGGTGCGGGACCTCACCCATGTCTTCCGGGACGGGTTTCCCGTCTACGGCTTCGACAATCCTGCCCGGCAGACGCTGGTGACGGTGCCGAACGACGGGTTCTACGCCCAGCAGTGGACCTTTGCCGAGCACTCCGGCACCCACCTGGACGCTCCGGGACACTTCGTGGAGGGCAACCGGCTGGTGGACGAGCTGCAGGCTGAGGAGCTCATCGTTCCCTTGGTGGTCATCGACATCTCCGCTCGTGCCGCCGAAGATGCCGACGCCGAGGTGACCCCCGACGATCTGCACCGCTTCGAGCACGGCCACGGGCGCATTCCTCGCGGGGCGCTGGTGTGCATGTACTCCGGATGGGAGGAGCGCGTGGGGTCCCAAGACGAGTACCGCAACACCGGTCCCGACGGGAAGTTCCACTTCCCCGGCTTCGGCATCGACGCCGTGGACTGGCTGCTGGCCCACCGCCGGATCGCCGGGGTTGGGGTGGACACGCTGAGCTTGGACAACGGCCCCTCGCAGACCTTCCCGGTGCATTTCGCGGTGCTGGGAGCGGACCGCTACGGGGTGGAGAACCTCCGCAACCTGAGCCGGATCCCGCCGCGTGGCGCCACCGCCTTCGTGGGGGTGATCCCCTGGGAGGAGGGCTCCGGGGGTCCCTGCCGGGTGATCGCCCGCTGGTGATCCCGGCCTGAGCCCGACCGGCCCGAGGCAGCGGCCGGCCGACAGCTGCGAGGTCAAGTTCCCCCCGGGGCGTGCCGATACCGGCGAAAAGGGCGGGCATTGGGAGTCCGACAACGGAGGCCTCGCTATGAACGCAGCCGGCCCCGCGCCCGCCGGTCCGCGGCCCGACGCCGCTGGGGGAAAGACAGCCGCTCCGGCCGTGCCCATGCCCATTGAGTTCCAGCCGATCTTCGACCTGGGGGCATGGCTCATCGGCCGTAAGCGCATCGTGGCCCTGGAGGCTTTCGCGCGGCCGCCGCGCCGAGGGGACGGTGGAGGGTCGCTGCGGGAGGGTGGGCGCCTCAAGCTCAACGTTGACGCGCAGCTGGCGGCGCTGCAGGCAGCGGTGAGCCGGCTGTCCAGCTTGCCG
>JABAOH010089749.1_pt1 | contig 10643 bp, 10 predicted proteins | sample 7062181 | NCBI WGS metagenome assembly JABAOH01 (sample SAMN14538630, study PRJNA623070) | marine sediment metagenome | biome: marine biome [ENVO:00000428]; feature: marine pelagic biome [ENVO:01000023]; material: deep marine sediment [ENVO:00002113]; isolation source: pool of 5 deep marine... | reverse complement strand
AGCTTGTAGAGATCACTTTTCCAGAGCGTTTTTTGAAAAATCTCTCCATACCGCTACTTAAGGAAATGCTCTCCTCTATGGGTAACGCCGATGTGAGCAAGCTTGGGAGGAGTGCAAGCTCCAAATACTCCGGCAAAGACACATCTGAGATTCCAACAACAGATAATGTTCAGGAAACACTTGGAGTGCCGTATGAAACCCAAGTTATTGAGGAGAATACAAAACTTACCTATTTATATTATTTGGAAGACGCCCGGGGAGACGCTAGCGAGGATAATTTGAATTTGGAGTTATGGTTTGTTGCAAGCAGTGACGACAAGGTCTTAAAAAGAGTAGGCGGGAAAATAAGGGGTATTAAATTATCGTTGGACTTTGAAGCAGCTCAAAAATAGTTAATAATGCACTTAGAATGAAAGGGCTTGATCGTACTTCTTTGATAGCTCTATTTGTTGTCTGCAAAACTCTATTTTATTCAAATATGCGGATTTATCTTTTTCATACTCAGATAGTTCATAACACTTAGTTAGATAGTCAGTAGCATACTCAAACTCACTTAGCTTTATATGTAGTTCTGCCAAACTAAAATATATTGCCTTAGTTCTTGATATGTCGCTCTTATCATCTATTTCGAGTAATGCTCCGATTGCCGCCTCAGGTCCCTCAAACTCCGAAATCACCTGTATCCTTTCTAGAGCAATATCAAGGTTCTCATCTATCTCCAGATATTGATCATAGAGAGAGATTATTTTCTTCCAATCAGTAGACTCATAGTCCTTTGCAAGTGCATGGCACGCGCAGATACCGGCCCGGAGGTGATATTCGCTGACCACGCTTCCTGCTGCAGATTTATTTATGTATTCAAGCCCTTCACGAATCATTTGCTTGTCCCATAGCATACGGTTTTGGTTTTGTAGGTTAGGCACCCTGGCAACGTTGTTGATTATTGCCCTCAGCCTCGAGGCCATAAGGAGCATATAGGCGATCAATGCGCAAGTTTCCGGTTTGCTGCTATCAGGGTTGTTTGTTAGTTCTTTTGTTGATTTTATAACCTCTCTATACTCATCTCTCTCTTGGTAGTTTCTTCCTTTGTAGGCAGCTTCAAAGCACAGATTGAATCTATCATATTTCGATTTAAGAACTTCAGAAAGGGTATGATTGTATCGATCGGATTTCTTGGGCATGTGGTTTTTTTGTTATTTGGATTTTATACTGAAAGTAATATAACAGAAAAACTATCTTGAGGAAGTACTCTTCTACCAGCTCTCAGTTCCAGGCTCACCTTTAAACGGTCCTACTATATCATTTGTTATCCAGCCGCCATAAAAATTTCCAGGCTGTGGGCGGGCAACTTCTCCATCAACAAAACAGGCATCCATGTACTGAGGATAAATTGCGATGTAGTTCTTGATCGCCTCAAACCGCGGAGTAGGATTTGGGTAATACCACGCCGCAGCTGGTGCCGTTTTGTCATGCACCATAATATCATAATAAGAGGCCGCACCCTTCCACTCACAGAGCGAGCGTCTCTCAGTGGGTAGAAAGTATCTCATCTCTATATCTTCAGTTGGTATGTAGTAAACAGGCGGGCTAGACGTCTCAAGCACTCTTTTTACATCAGTGCTGTCAGCAATGAGAATGTCGTTGAAAAAAACTTCTATATGTTTATCGGTATCCTCGACTATTGGAGGCCTTGGATAGTCCCACACGGATTCCTGCCCTGGGCCGGGTTCAATTCTTTTTATGCTCACTGTATTAGTTTGCCTCGAAGTACAAAATGCCGAATTTATTTTCTTTATCTGTCCACACTCTCTCGAGCCGGTAAGTGTCGGATATTAAGTTTTTAAAATCATCAATGCTGTACTTATAAGAATATTCAGTGAGTATGGTTTCGTCCTTCTCAAAACTGATGGAAGATCCGTTTATCTGGACACTCTGCTCAAATAGGCTTCTAATATGCATCTCAATCCGTCCGTGGTCTACGTCATAAAAAGCTTTGTGTTCCCAGTTGTCTATAATAAAATCTGATCCGTGCTCGCGGTTTATTCTACTGAGCATGTTGAGATTAAATTCGGCAGTTACGCCTTTGTTATCGTTATAAGCAGCCTCCAGGGTACCAGGGTCTTTTTTTAAATCTATACCTATCAACAAACCACTTCCGCTTCCTAGACGCGAGCCGATATCGCCTAAGAACCTGGCCGCATATTCAGGCTCGAAGTTGCCGATGGTTGATCCGGGATAGTACACAACTTTTTTCGACGGCGTGAATTCAAAATTCGGAAGCGTAAAAGGCTGAGTGTAATCTGCGTACACAGGGAATATTCTTAGCTCCGGATAGTCCTTTGCCAATGCGTTTACCGAGCTTATTAAGTGTTCCTCTGATATATCTATAGGCACATAACCGGCAGGGTCTGATAGAGTTGATAGTAAGAGCCTGATTTTTTTACTGCTTCCACTCCCAAGCTCAATAAGCAGACAGTTTTTTCCAAGTACCCGGCAAATATCCTCTATATTTTCTGTCATAATAGAGGTCTCTGTTCTGGTGAGATAATATTCTCCCAGCTCACATATTTCATCAAAAAGAGTAGAGCCTTTTTGGTCATAAAAAAGCTTACTTGGAAGCTCTTTTTGCTGCCTCTGAAGGCCCTCGATTATTTCCTCTAACAGGCTTTCCGTCTCGGGTTCAAATTTTTTTAATCTGCTCAGGTTTCTATTCATCGAAAGGGTATCTAATATTAATTCCTTACTCACTGTCTTTGGCTAATCTGATTCCCATAAACTGCCATCTTGCATTCGTTGGGAAAAAATTTCTGTATGTTTTTCTTATGTGAGATTTTGATGTTGCGCATGATCCTCCCCTCAGTACCATCTGATTGCACATAAATTTACCGTTATACTCCCCAAGCGCCCCAGGCGGTGTTTTGTATCCTGGATATGCAGAATAAGAGCTTTGAGTCCATTCCCACACGTCTCCATACATTTGCTTAAGCACTCCTCCGTTAGAGCCTGCATCCAATCCTATTGGATGGAAATTGAGATTGTCTGCAAAATTTCCTTCTATATCCAAATTAGATGCAGCAACTTCCCATTCCGACTCAGTGGGAAGTCTAGAACCTGCCCATCTTGCAAATGCATCTGCCTCAAAATAGGAAACATGCGTTACAGGCTCGTCAGGCTCTACCGGCCTCAGCCCGCTGAGAGTAAACTGCATCCACTCTCCGTTGTGTTTCTTCCAATAAAGAGGTGCTTTCCAGTTGTTTTCCTCCACAGCTGCCCATCCCTCGGATAGCCAAATTTCAGGCGTTTCATATCCCCCGTCTTCCATAAATTCAATATATTCTGCGTTTGTAATTAATCTTGAGGCTAGCATGTAAGGCGCTAAATAGACCTTATGCTCAGGGAATTCATTATCATAGCCAAATCCGCCGCCCTGATTTCCTATATCAAAAAGTCCTTCCTCAAAACCTATCCAGCTGAGCTCTTTTGGATTTTCGGATGCCTTGCCACTTTTTTTATTGTCTATGTATTTGGGATGAAGCGGGTTCTCAGATAACACATGCTTTATATCGGTTACGATCAATTCCTGGTGTTGCTGCTCGTGATGAATACCTATTTCTATAACCGGTCCCAATTCCATCCATTCTTCTCTGTCAGCATTCTCCATAAACTGAAGCATGCTCTCGTCCACGTGGTTGCGGTAATTATAGGTTTCCTCAACTGTAGGTCTTGAAATTAAGCCTCTTTTAGGGCGGTAATATCTCTCTCCTGCCTGCACATAATAAGAATTGAACAGATATGCGTATTGGGGGTTGGGCGATTTATACTCCGTGAGCGCTTTTGATAGAACAAAGGTCTCGAAAAACCAGCTTGTATGAGCGAGGTGCCATTTTGTAGGACTAACATCTGGCATTGACTGCACAACATAGTCCTCAATTTCAAGCGGCTCAGCCAGCGTGTGCGTGAACTGCCGCACTTTTTTATAGGATTCTATGATTTCTGTGCGAGTGTTGCTATTTTTTTCAGAGGATTCGGTTTTAGATGCCATCTTAACCTCCGGCAGCTTTAAGTTAATATACGGCCGGCTAAGTACTTTAGATTTGAAAAATGTTACATAGTTCAACTTATACTAACCACCTAAGTTTAGCAAAGGATTAACTTATTTCAAAGTATACTTTGTGAATGTTATGACTTTGTTAAGAAATGCGCGGGTTTTTATCTAATTTAGTCATACAGTTAACTTTAAGGCATATTCGTCTTAAGAAGCTATTTTTTTCTGACTTTTTGTAATCTTTCGATGAGCTCTTTAATCTCCCTGGCCTTCACTTTCATACTTACCCTATTAACAACAAGCCTGGCAGTAATATCGGCTATAGACTCAAATTCTACAAGATTATTTTTCTTAAGCGTCTCTCCGGTGGCTGATAAATCTACAATAACATCAGACAGTCCAACCAAAGGGGCAAGTTCAACTGATCCATAGAGTTTTACAATCTCTGCTCCCACACCAAGCCTGGTGAAATGTTCATGCGTAGTTTTAGGATATTTTGTTGCAACTCTCAGTGATCTGTTTGTTTTAAAGTCAAAACCCTTTGGACCGGCAACAACTAACTTACATTGACCGATTCTAAGGTCCAGGGGCTCGTATAAATCATGTTTTTCCTCTATAAGAGTATCTTTACCTACAATACCGCAATCAGCTGCTCCATGTTCTACATATGCCGGAATGTCAGTGGGGCGAATAATAAGGAATTTTAAATTTTGAGTTGGAAACTCAAAGATTAGCTTCCTAGAATCCTTTAGGATACTATTAACTTTATACCCGGCTTTAATCAGCAGCTCCCCGGCTTCCTCAAGCAGTCTCCCCCGTGCAATTGCAATTGTAATCATTCCTTCTCCCTCCAGATTCTAGCTCCTAGGTTCTCTAATTTTTTATCCAACTTTTCATATCCTCTATCTAAATGATAAATTCTCGAAACCTCAGTCTTACCTTTTCCCGCAAGTCCCGCTACTACCAGTGATGCACTGGCTCTAAGATCGCTTGCCATTGTCGGGGCACCGCTTAGGCCCGGTACACCTCTTACTACTGCGCTGTTTCCGACAAGTTTGATATCAGCGCCCATTCGTCTGAGCTCTCCTGCATGGAGGAATCTTTGAGGGAATATTGTCTCTGTGATAATACTAAGCCCCTTGGCTACGCTCATTAATGTCATCATCTGAGCCTGCATATCCGTCGGAAATCCTGGGTAGGGAAGGGTGGCGAAATCAACGCTTTTAATATCATCTGTACCCCTTACCCTTATTCCCCCGTCCTCTCTTGCTATTTCTGCTCCTGATTCTATTAGCTTTCCAATCAGGGCTCCCATGTTCTCAAATCGGCAGTTTTTTACCAGTATATCTCCCTGGGTGAGAGCTGAGGCTATTAGGAATGTTCCCGCCTCAATCCTATCAGGCATAACTTCATATTCCTTTATAGGATTTAGCTTTTTAACTCCTTTTATAGTTATTATGTCTGTTCCTACTCCGCTTATATCTGCCCCCGCCTCTAATAGGAAGTTTGCTAGGTCTGTGACCTCAGGCTCGCATGCAGCATTGAGAATAACCGTCTCACCCTCAGCCAGGACAGATGATAATATTAGGTTTTCCGTTCCCGTAACGGTCGAGACATCAAAAGGAATTACTCCCCCTCTTAGCTTGGGGGCTATTGTATCTACATATCCCTCTTCAATTTCAATCTTAGCTCCCAAAATAGAAAGTCCTTTTAAGTGCTGATCGATTGGTCTCTCGCCAATTGCACAACCTCCGGGAAGAGAAACCCTTGATCTGCCAAAGCGGGCCGTGAGTGGTCCAAGTACAAGGACAGAAGCCCTCATGGTTTTTACCAGATCATACGGGGCTTCCCAGGTGTCCATATTCGTTGAGTCTATAACTAGTTTTCCATTCCCAAACTCTACCTCCGCTCCCAATATCTCCAGCAGTTGTATCATGGTCCTAACGTCTGCCAGATCCGGAACGTTGGTAATCGTATTTTTCCCTTCTGCTAGAATGCAGCCAGCCATAAGAGGCAGTACTGCGTTCTTAGCCCCGCTTACCGTGACATCTCCCTTGAGTCTTGTGCCGCCTTCAACAATTATTTTTTCCATTTTGCCCTTACCACTCTCTTTATTCCGTTAATGTCTTTAGCAATTGTAATATCAACAAAACCAAATTCCTTGAATAAATTTACGACCCTGTCTGCTTGTCCCCGTCCAATTTCAAGTAAGCAGTAACCACCTTGTTTTAATACTCTTGTAGATTCAGAAATAATTGTTTTTATATAATCTAGTCCGTCTTTGCCTGCTAGGAGAGCAAGGGTAGGTTCAAATTCCTTTACTTCCGGCTCCAGACTGGGGAATTCCGCCTCGCTGATATATGGTGGATTCGATACTATTATATCAAATGAGCTGCTCCCAAGACAACTAAGCAGGTCCGCTCTGATGAATGAAATTCTTTCATGCTGCAGGTTATAGCTGCTATTTTCTTTCGCAGTTAGTAAAGCATCTATGGAAATATCCGTAGCCACAATACTTAAGTCTTTGCACATAGATGCCAGGGTAATTGCGACACAGCCGCTTCCTGTACCTATATCCAATAGCAGGGCGGAAGGCATATGATTTATAATCTCCAGTGTCTCATCAACAAGTAATTCAGTTTCTGCTCTGGGAATTAAAACGCTTGGATTTACCCTAAACGATCTTGAGTAAAATTCTTTCTCTCCCATTATATATGCTGCGGGCTCTCTGCGGATTCTTCTCTTAAGCAGTAGCTGGAATTTATTTACGCTGGCCTGGTCAATCTCTCTTTCGGGATGAGAATAGACCTCAGAGAGGTCATCTACAAGCTCTGATCTAGAGAGCAGTAAGTATGCCTCAAGCCCGGGAGTTTCAAATGAATGATCCCTTAGTTTTTGTTTTCCAAGTTGATATAGTTCTTGTAGCTGCATAATATCTTTAATCCCAAAGGCAAGAGTTTATCCGTCTGCACTATGTTTTCAAGGATTGCTCTCTTGTGTATAGCTGCTCAGAGGCTGCTGAGAGCTCTTGTACTCTTTATCCGGGGATTATATCAGAAAAGATTCTACTTCAGAAAAAAGCAACGGGGGCTATGGTTATCACTTTTCCATCTGTACAGAGTGATGATGGTGTTTAAGGGTCTTTCCACTTGCTATGTAGTATGTATCTTCAGCAATATTTGTTGCTAAGTCTGCTACTCTCTCTAGCGCTCTTGCTATGAGGATGAGTGTAAGCGCACGATCAATAGTTTCAGGATCAGATATCATATATGTTACTAATTCTCTTACTATCTGAGGCTCAAGCGCATCTACTTCATCGTCTTTTTTGCATACCTCAACAGCTAGCTCTGCATCCTTATTTACAAATGAATCGAGACTTTCCTGCAGCATCTCAATAGCTTTTTCCGCCATCTTTGGTATATCTATAAGTGGTTTAACAGGAGGCTTGTCAGCAAGATATATAGTCATCTCAGCAATATTAACAGCGTGATCTCCAATCCTTTCCAAGTCATTATTAATCTTCATTATCATAGTGACAGTTCTAAGATCCTCTGCCTCAGGGTGATATAATGCAAGAATCCTTATGCACTGGTTATCGATATCAACTTCCATATCATCTATTTTGTCGTCGCTCTTCCTTACTTCTTCTGCAAGAATCATGTTATTTTCTTCAAGGGCCTTTATGCTCTTAGCAATCATCTCTTCTACAATGGTTGCCATTTCAAAGAGCATCTTTTTTAACTTTGTAATTTCTTCCTCTAGTCTAACCATGTCATGTCTCCTATCTTAAACAGCTGTGACTAAAAAAACGGGTTATTTATTGCTGAACTCATCTTCTATCCAGGTTTTTATTTCATCTCTTATGTTTCTGAACCCGTTCAATATCTCCTCATCCTTACCCCGAAATTGAGAGGGGTCATTAAAACCCTTATGAATGATACTATCAGCACCAGGGAACGTTGGGCAGGACTCTTTCGCATTGTCGCATACCGTAACCACATAATCCATATTTGTTCCTTCAAAGCACTTGGTACTTTTAGATTTGTGGGTAGATATATCAATTCCCAGTTCACTCATAACCCTAACGGCATACGGGTTTACTCTAGAGGGTTCCGTGCCGGCGCTAAATACTTCAAAATTATCACCATATAGATTTCTCATAATCCCTTCCGCCATTTGAGATCTTGCAGAATTATGCGTGCAAAGGAATAGCACTTTTTTTTTGTTCTCGTCTTTCATATTTATTATCCAAATTTTCCTGAGACATAATCCTCAGTTTGCTTATTGTTTGGCTTAAGGAATATTGTCTCAGTCTCGTCGTACTCTATTAACTCCCCAAGATACATAAATGCTGTGTAGTCCGACACACGTGAGGCCTGCTGCATGTTATGTGTGACGATTACTATCGTGTAGCTTTTTTTAAGCTCATTAATCAGATCTTCTATTTTTCCTGTGGCTATTGGATCAAGTGCAGAGCAAGGCTCGTCCATCAAAAGCACTTCCGGTTCAACAGCAATAGCCCTCGCAATGCATAGTCTCTGCATCTGTCCTCCGGACATTCCAAGCGCGCTCTCGTCAAGCCTGTCACGTACTTCATCCCAGAGAGCAGCGCCTTTAAGGCTCTTCTCTACAACTTCATCTAAAACTGATTTTCTGTTCTCACCGGCTATTCTTGCGCCATATGCAACGTTTTCATATATGGATTTAGGAAATGGGTTTGATTTCTGAAAAACCATACCCACATTTTTTCTTAACTGTGTAATATCGATACCGGGATCCTGGATATCTTCGCCGTCTATTAGGATTTCGCCCTCAACCACACAAGAGTCAACTAGGTCGTTTAAGCGGTTAAAACACCTAAGAAGTGTCGATTTACCACATCCTGAAGGTCCTATGAACGCTGTAGCCTTATTTTTAGGGATATCCATGTATATATCCTTCAAAGCCTGCTTTGATCCATAGTAAAGGTTTAAATCATTTACTTCAACAACCGGATCAGGCACTTTGAACTTCGCATAGGGAGCCTTTAGTTCTTTAGTGTTTGTTGGTTCCTCAATATTAGTCTCTAATTTGTTTTCCATTTGCATTTGCTCTTCCTTTTCCCTTATATGTCTGACGTTTTGAGTATCCATTTTTTCCCGCCTCCAAAATTTTTCCCAACCATAAAAATCGATGCCTAAATAGTCTATAAATTTTAACATCTATCAAACTGCAGAGGTAGTGTATTTCTTTTTCAAACGGTTTCTAATTACTATTGCAGTTAAATTCAATACGATTACAATTAATATTAAAAGCAGTGCAGTTGTAAATACCATTGGCTTTGCAGCCTCAACATTTGGCGACTGAAAACCCACATCATATATATGAAATCCTAAATGCATAAACTTTCTTTCCAGGTGAATATATGGGAAATAGCCGTCCACTGGAAGCTGAGGAGCAAGTTTAACAACCCCTGTGATCATAAGCGGCGCAACCTCTCCCGTTGCTCTTGCTATAGCCAAAATTAATCCGGTTAATATTGCCGGCATAGCGCTTGGGATCACGATTTTCCATGTTGTTTCAAATTTTGTTGCTCCAAGAGCGAGCGAGCCGTGTCTGATTTCTTGAGACACAGCAGCCAGTCCTTCCTCGGTTGCTACGATAACCACCGGTACTGTGAGCAGGGCGAGTGTAAGTGAAGCCCAGAGGATTCCGCCCGTACCGAACGTTGGGTTTGGCAGCGCTTCTGAGAAGAAAAAGCTGTCTATTGAGGCTCCAATGCCGTATATAAAGAACCCTACGGCAAAAACTCCAAATACGATCGAAGGAACACCCGCCAGGTTGTTAACACAAATCCTTACAAGCCTGACCAGGGTGCCCTGTTTTGCATATTCCCTTAAGTATAGTGCTGCCAGTACTCCAAACGGGAGCACTACAATACTCATTATAAGAACCATCATGATTGTTCCGAAAATTGCCGGGAACACTCCGCCTTCTGTGTTTGCTTCTCTGGGTTCATCAGATACAAATCCCCAAACCCTGTGGAGGTATAGACCTGTTTTTTCAAGCCAGCTCATTGCGTTAGGTCTAAAGGCAAGCACTATATTTCCAAGCGCCATCTCCTTTTCTCTCCCGTCCACAGAAAGCATTGTAATCTTTTCTTTGTTGAGTTCTTTGTAAAGGACTTCCAGTTCTTTTTCTTTTTGTCTGTATTTTTCTTCTTCAAGGGCTATTTTTTCTTCATACTGTGCAATTACACTTTGATCCCCGCCCTTTAGCTCAACTCCTCTGATTTTAAGCCTATAGTTCTCTATTTGCCGGTTTATGCCGCCGATTTCTCCTTTCTCAATCTTTCTTATCTCATCAAAAATAGCGGAATATACAGGAATGTCCTCTTTCAATTTCGACCAGCACTCTTCGTTTCCCTGGCACAGGACTGTTCCGTCTTCAGTAATTTCTTTGATGAAACCGTAGAAATTCCCCCATTCCCTCCTTTCCATAACAACGGCGTATTTGGGCACAGATGAGGACACTATCTGATCGTCATCTATCCATCTGAAATCAAGCCCATAGAGATCTCTGTTACCTATTTTTAGCTGAGTTCTATATCTTGCCTCGC
>JABAOH010016056.1_pt3 | contig 10646 bp, 7 predicted proteins | sample 7062181 | NCBI WGS metagenome assembly JABAOH01 (sample SAMN14538630, study PRJNA623070) | marine sediment metagenome | biome: marine biome [ENVO:00000428]; feature: marine pelagic biome [ENVO:01000023]; material: deep marine sediment [ENVO:00002113]; isolation source: pool of 5 deep marine... | reverse complement strand
ATGAAACGAATAAGTAAATTTTTTGTGATGTCAATTTTCATATTTGGAATTTTCTTCCACTATTTTTCATTGGGCTTATCACAGACTGATATTCCGAAAGCGCAACTTCCCGTCCTCACCACTTCAGCAGGGCAAAGTGCGGATGTCACTACGCTAAATATAATCATGGAACAAGCAAAGGTAAAGTTTGATTTTTGTGATGTCCCAACTGCTGAGATGATAAAGAACGGTGTCGGTCTCGGCGATCAAAAGTCGAAAGAGGGATTTCATGTGGAGATCAAAACGGATTTAGAGAAATTTAAAAAGGGAACGCCGTATAAAACCATTATTTTTGCCATTGGCGCCAGTTTAAAAGGAATGGGAGCCTCAGGGCTGACGGTTGATCGCGAAGTTAAACGTCTGAAGGAACTCATCGATTATTGCAAGAAGAACAAAATATTTATCATCGCTGTTCATTCAGGTGGAGAATCCAAACGAGGTGCTCCTGGAAGCGATAATGAAAAAATGATCGACGCAGTCGCTCCGTTTGCTGATTATATTATCGCTGTGAAAGACAGCAATAAAGATGGACGCTTTACAAAAATTGCTAACGAAAAGGGAATTCCATTCACTGAAGTGAAGTATGCTTTAAATATTGTGGAATTGATGAAAAAAGTTTTCCAGGAAAATCAAGCAAAATAATTAACTCAAATTTTTTATCTTTTAATCATTTTGTTGTTAAATGATTTTGCCAAATTAAATTCCCAATTCGTTTAAATAATAATAAACTAAGAGCTAACAATGTACCTACAAATTGCAATAATTTTGTTGATCATGATCGTTGCCTACGCCCTGGCGAACTGGCGGAAATTATCTGTTGAGCTATGTATGCTGGCGGCTGCACTGGCAGGCGGAGTGGCTGGTACCTTTGTGAAAACCCCGCCGATTCCCCAGCTCGTCAGGCATCTTGTCGAAGGCACTTTTACTTATCTGGATGTTATGCTCGTCTTTGTCACGGCTACCATTTTCATCTTAATCATAACTGAATCGGGCGGGGTAAACTATGTCGTCAGAGGAATCATTAAAGTTTTCTATAATAAACGCATATTTGCTTTATTGTTATTAATGATTGTTATTCTAATTCCAGGCGCGCTGACTGGAGCAGGAAGCGTATCGATTCTTACCGTGGGCGCTCCGTGTGCACTCGCATTAGGTTACCTGGGCATTCCAAAAAGAAAAGTAGCCGCTATTCTTTTTATCATCGGGGGCTTGAGCGCCATTGCTCCGCCTGTTAATATATGGGCGATGATTGTCTCCGCAGGAACAGCCATCCCGTATGTGGGCTTTGAACTTCCTTTAGGCATTCCTGTCCTCTTCCTCGGAACGTTTTCCATCCTTGTGCTTGGCTGGAAAAGTGAAAAAAAGATGAAACTGGAAGACATTTTGAAGGAAATGTCCAAAGTGCCTGAGAAAATGAGTTGGTGGAGAGTATTACTACCTTTTCTGGTTTTCTTTGGTCTGGTCCTTGCCTATCGTATCTGGCCTTTTTCCGTTCCCATCCTAGGATTGCCACTGGAATTTACAACTGCAGCAATTGTAGCGCTTCTGGTTAGTCCTAAAAAGATCAATATTCTTGTATTATCGAGGGATACAGTTAAGCTGTTGCTACCACTGCTGGCGACCATGGCAATCGTCGGCTCTTTGCAGCAGATTATGACGGTAACGGGTATTCGAGGACTCATCTCTTATGCTGTCCTCAGCACACCGCTGGTGTTATTGTACATTTTACTGATCTTTATTATTCCAATATCGGAAGGTGTCTTAACTTATGGAGCTGCCGCAATTATTGGCGTTCCTTTAGTCTGGTTCCTTAACTCGATCGGTCTTCACGCAACCGTTGTTATCGCAGGACTGAGTTTGCTGTGGCCACTTGGCGATGGACTGCCACCAACAGCTCTTATCGGAAGGCTGAGTGTCATGATGTCCGAATACAAGGAATCATACTGGTCATTCTTGAAAACCACCTGGCTGCCCTGGATTGTCATAACGATTGTAGGGATTCTTATGATTATTTTCAGTGCGAAGCTGGGCTTTCTGGTGCAGTGGAGTATATAAAAAAGTGACTAAAGTTAAAAGTGAACTAAAGTGAGCTAAAGTTAAAAGTCGCAAAAAGGAGGAAAGGTCATGGAGAATAAGGAATTTGCTAAACAGCTTGAAAAGAGGACGCTTAAGTTTGCTGTGAAGATAAGCTATTTATCCTCAAAGTTACCTAACATGCCTGAAGGACAGGTTGTAAAGACACAAATTACAAAGTCAGGGACTTCGATAGGAGCGAACTATCGAGAGGCAAATCGAGCAAGAAGCAAAGCAGATTTCAGAAGTAGAATCAAAATCTGTGAAAGCGAAGCCAGCGAAACCCAATACTGGTTGGAAGTTATCAAAGAGACGAAGTGGCTATCAGAAAAAGAAACAAAAGATGAACATCAGGAGTGCAGTGAGTTGCTGGCAATATTCACATCGATAGGTAAGAAATTATAGGTGCACTAAAGTCGAAAATGACCAAACTTATAAGGAGTTATTCAATGTCAATTATCATGATCATCTATTACCTCATCAGTATTTTCATCGCCGCCATGCTTATCTGGAATTTCATCCGTGAAAAACAGGATAGAGAAAAAATGCTTCTTTATTTAATTGTTTTAATCCCTCTAATTTTGAGAATTTTTCGGATTCGATAAAATTGAATTTGGAGTGAAGTCACTGCGTCACTTCATGCTTTGTCATAGACAAAGTACTCCAAAATTTACAAATTTTAAATTCAACAAAGAAAAAGTGGAGAAAATTATGTCTGGCAACTGGACAATAAAATCGATATTAATTTTCATTATTTTAGCCATCATGATCCTCACAAGCGTGCAATTTTATCAACATCGACATTTTCAACTTCCGATTGTGACAGGGCCTGGAGTCACAAAAGTTATCAACTTAAGTGATTATTGCGAAAGCTTAAAAGGGACGATGGCTGATACTTATGTCTTTTTCTTAGAAGGTAAAGAACCAGGCGGCAAGGGGCTGATGATGGGAAATACGCATTCTAATGAGCCGGCTGGAATATTGACCACTCTTATTTTCATTGAAAATGCCGTAGTCGAAAAAGGCACGCTGATTATTATTCCCCAATTTAACAACAGTGGCAGCCGCAATACTAAATTTGGCGATGGCTATCCATTGTTCTTTGAAATCCCAACAGATTGGGGAAACAAAAAATTTAGATACGGAGATCGTACTGCTGCCCCATTAGACCAATGGCCTGATCCTGATGTTTATGTGCATTATCCTGATAGACAACTCCTCTCATATCTCGATGTCCGAAATACCAACCGAACCTGGCCTGGCAGACCTGATGGGCCCTTGATGGAAAAGTTGACCTATGCAACAATAGAGCTTATGAAAAAGGAAAAGGTAGATATCGCTATCGATATTCACGGCGCGGAGACCATGTTTCCTGTGACGAACTGCATTGTGGCTCCAGAAAAATCAATGCGGATTGCGACCATGACTTCTTTGACCGTTATGGCAATGGAAGGATTTGAAAACCATGTTGAACCTTCGCCTCAAGGATTCCGTGGGCTTTCCCACCGAGAAATCGGGGATTATTCGGATACGATGCCATTTTTATTGGAAGCACCTTTGCCTTTTCTGGATCAGCCGACCGGGCCTAAGACGATAGATTTGCTATTGAATGGAAAAGATCCATTTCTGTTAAGCCTGGCAAAACAGAAGAAACTGTTTGTCCCTTACGATGAATCAGGTTGGCCTATGGAAAAACGGGTAGGACAGCATTGTTCGGTAGTATTGGAAATCATGAATCAATTTTCAATGCAGCATTCCGAGAGAGAAATCATAGTCAGTAATGTTCCTCGCTATGCTGAAGTTGTTGAAAAGGGAGTCGGGCATTACTTGCACGATCCGAAAAAAGCGAAAAAAGAAGATATTTATTATAATTAATTTAGTGGCAAAATAATTAATCCATTTTAATCTTGTAACCTAACTCTACTTAGTCAGATTCAATTTAAACATCCCCCCTTCAAAGGGGGGAATTCTCGAAAGTCCCCCTTTGAAGGGGGATTTAGGGGGATGTTAAGTGGCTTAAATAACGTAAATATTACTGATATTTTTAATCTAACTAAGTAGTACTAATTATGTTACCAATTTCGAAAAGTACACGATACAATAACTTTGCTGAAATCCTGTTTATATTAAGAAGAAGGCCGGATTTTAAAATTTTTCGATGAAAATCTTTCTTCAAAAAAGAAACTATCTATCTCAGTCCCAGGATCAAAAATTAAAATGGATTATCATTGTTGCCAGTATCTTGAGTTTGGCAGCCTATCTATCGTTACAAATATTTTCTTCTGAAAGCCCGCTGCCCTATTCTGACCCTATGATTCATGCTGCTCGAATTATGGACAAAGCCATTTCAACAATTGGAGACTATTGTGATCGTTCAGGCATTCAGATAGATATGACATTAGATCCAAATCACACGGGTCTGATCGGCTCAGAAATTTCAGAATTAGCAACCACGCTCGGAAATCTCAAAGCGAAACGAACGACAACTAATCCCAACTTTGCTGCACTTATTGTTCATCTGCTCGAACGGATAGGTGTCACTGCTGGGGATACAATTGCCATCGGCTGTTCCGCCTCTTTTCCTACATTGATGATTGCTTCCCTTGCCGCAGCTAAAGCAATGGACATTCATCCAATTATTATCATTTCCCTGGGCGCATCCTCTTATGGAGCAACTAATCCAGGTTTTAATTTGCTGAATATTTACGAAGTTTTATTCAAAGAAAAAATCTTCTCAGTTCGACCTGTTGCCATTTCTCTCGGTGGAGACAGAGACATAGGACGCGACTTCGGACCCAATCTTAAAAATCGATTGATTCAACAAATTCAATTAAGTGGCATTCCCTTTATTCATGAGTCCGATCTTCAAATGAATATATCAAAGCGAATGAAGATCTATCAGGGTGATTCATCAGAGAATAGGATTTCTGCTTTTATCAATATTGGCGGCAGCTATGCCAATATCGGCATAAGTGAGCTTGTTTTAAAATTAAAACCTGGATTGGATAAAAAAGTAACTCTTCCTCCAAAGGCAGAACGAGGAGTAATTTTTGAAATGGCGGCTCGAAATATACCTATTATCCATCTGCTCTATATCAAAGGGCTGGCAATGAAATATGGTCTGCCCTGGGATCCGATTCCGTTGCCGAAACCTGGTGAGTCCGATTTATATGATAAACGATCACGGAATGATATTAGATTCTGGCTGATCGCCACTATTTATTTTGCTTTGTTGATTATGTTAGTTCTTTATGGTTATAAATTAACTTTTTCCCAACCGATAGATGAACCTAGCGGATAATAAATTTTTTTCCCGTTGGATTCATCAATCTGTTAGGGATATAATTTAAAAGCTTTTAATTTTATGTTTCCAGAATTTTTTTACTCTCAAGGAGGTAGAATATGTTGCCTCGCTTTCTAATTTCCTTAATTGCTTTATTTTTAATCTTTAGTGGACCAGCAACAGCTCAAATGACCCCCTGGCTTTACTGGACATTTCTACCAAAAGATCAAATGGACGAGATCATCGGCGAAGCATCAGGCGAGACCGCCTGGAATACCATTATGGAGACAGGCGGCTACAACAAAGATCGCCTTTCTGATGAATACAAAGGGACATTCTATGAAGCCCAATATATTTATAATCAATTAAAAAAATATGATTTACCTGGTGCCGAGATCATTCGTTTCCCGGGTGGTGAAGTTTGGGATGCCGTCAAAGGCGAATTATGGGAAGTTGAGCCTTTTCGCCAAAAACTCGCTTCATACAAAGATATGACGACAATGCTCGTTAGAGGTAGTAATTCCACAGATGTAACTGCTGAATTGGTGTGGATCGGTAATGGTTCGGAGGAAGCGATCGAACGGGCTGACGTCAGCGGTAAAATCGTCGTGACTGAAGGCAATTTGAGAAATGCGCACAACATTGCCTGCCTGGAAAAAGGTGCTCTGGGCGTCGTTGCCATCAGCAATTCCCGACCCTATTTCGATTCAATACAAATTCCTTGGAGCAGAATTGGTGGATGGCGTGACACTGTAGAGACAAAGTTTGCGTTTTATTTGCCGTTTCGAGAAGGATTTTATTTAAAAGAACGATTGCTCAGAGGAGAAAAAATTACCGTTCATGCACAGGTCAAAACTAACAGGGAACCGTACGAACTCCAGGACATTGTTTGCCACATTCCAGGCACCGATCTCAGTGCAGGAGAGATCATCTTTTCTGCTCATCTATTTGAAGGTTACACCAAACAGGGAGCTAACGACAATAAGTCAGGAAGTGCAGGTATTCTGGAAGTAGCTCGAGTGTTACATACACTTATCGAAGAAGGTCGACTCCCAAGACCGAAAAGAACGATCCGTTTTCTTTGGGGGCCTGAATTCTCTGGTACAGGTCCATGGGTAAAAGCCAATAAAGATATTATGGAAAAGACGCTCTGCAATATCAACATGGATATGGTCGGAGAATGGCTGACTAAAAATAAGGCGCACATGTGTCTGATGCGAACGACTTATGGGAATCCCCATTACATCAATGATGTGATGGAAAATTACTATCGATTCGTTGGTGAGGGCAATCGGGAACGGGTTCAAAATCGAGGTAATCAATATAAAATTCCTCACCGAATCGTTGCTCCAACTGGCGCAGACGAACCGTTTTATTATAGCATCGAAACCCATTACGGAGCCTCAGATCATGAAGTTTTCAATGATTGGAGCGTTAAGGTTCCTGGTATCATGATGATCGTCTGGCCTGACCTGTGGTACCATACATCTGGCGATAGAGTCGATAAAGCCGATCCAACACAGATGAAACGAGTCGTAGTTATTGGCGCTGCTGCAGCTTATACTATTGCAAATGCAGATGACGATATGGCGATTAAAATTGCCGGGGAAATTGCCAGCAATGGAACTCGTCGTCTCGGACATCAATTGGTTGTTGGGCTGGAGATATTAAATCGGGCAGATGCTGAATCTTTTAACGAAGCCTATACAATGGCGCGGCTTCATATTGAATGTGCCGTTGCCAACGAAAAAGCGACCCTCGAGTCAGTTCTGGAACTTGCAGAAGATAAGAAGAAAGTAAGTGATTATGTAGCAAAGATGAAAGATATTATTGGAGTAATCGGGAAGGCTCATCTCGCAGCCATCGAAACGCATACGAAAGCAGTGGCGAAGCGTCTAAATACTGCCCCTGCCATGATCCGGTTGTCTGATCTTGAAAAAAAGACAGCTAAGATGGTACCTAAACCAACCGCCAAGGTGAAAGAGAATGGGTATGGTGCCTATCGAGAATTAATCAGACAGGTTCCTGAAGAACAACAAAAGAAATACCCCTACGGAAGAAGGGACATTGCCAGCACACGGGAGTTGCAACTGTTGATTGATGGCAAGCGAAGTATTCTGGACATTAAACATTATCTCGATATCCAGCATCAAAGGAAATCGAACTTGCAGAGTGTTATGAATTATATTGAGGTTTTGAGATTAGCGGGACTGGTGGAGATGTAAGCTGGATGCTGGTTTCTCGTATATACTGATTCCATCGCTCAGAGCGATGGAATCAGTATTGCATGAGAATATGCAACCCAGGTTCCTGGCAGAAACCTGGGTTGTGTTCACTTTTTTGTAAAAACTTTTGTTTGANNTATTTCTCAGCCACGCCAGTGAGGACAGGGAATGGTGCGAGCAACTGGCTGAGCGCCTGCGAAACGATGGCGTGCGGGTTTGGTTTGATGAATGGCAGCTCAAGCCTGGCGATCATTTGTTAAAACGGTTGAATGATGGCTTGAAAAAATCCCGCAAAATGGTAGTGGTCTGGAGCACAAGCTATTTCCGTGATGATAAAGTCTGGACGCTTGCCGAAGGCTACAGCCAGCAACATCCCGATGTATTGGCGCAAGAGCGTTCGCTGATTCCTCTGTTAATCGAAACCTGTGACATCCTCCCAACTTTCAAAAACCTCATTTACATTGACTTTCGCAACAAGGATGACTTTGACCTCCGCCTCCGACAACTGATTGAAGCGCTGGATTTGCCCTGCAAGGAATTTGCAAAGGAAGAAGTTGAAGCTGAATTCCGTGAACACGAGCTTGATCGAGCTAAACTGGGAAAATTAGCCAGGGAGAAGGGCAAACGATTTGAAGATGAGGTGGCTAAGCTTTACGAATTGCTTGGATTTGAAGTTGAAAAAGATCTTCGAATTTGTGGATTCCAAATAGATTTATTGATCGAGCAAAAGATTGGTGGATTGCACTCGAAAGTGATCGTGAAATGCAAAGACAAATTTCTCACTTCATCAGATCGAGATCAAATTTTAGCGATGCAGAATGTTATTCAAAAAGAACATCCTGCGATGCGATGGATTACGGTTTCTTCAAAGGGTTTCTCAAAAGATACCCGAGAAGCACTAAATAGGGCGGGATTCGGGTACATTACTTACGATGAGTTGCTTCGAGAACTTGTTCCATTAGATCAATATGTTGAAAAATTTATCCAGGAATATGAATTATGGATTTTTGAAAAATGGCGCGGCGAAGACTGGTTCATCCGCCCCGACATTCTCACTGATATTACGTATGAAAAGCAATCCGCCCTATCCTATATCGCCAAATGGCTCGGCAATGATCGGGCGAACCAACTGACCTTACTCGGCGACCTCGGCACAGGCAAGAGCACCCTGGCTCGGTTTCTGGCATACAATCTCGCCCGCAGCTTCAAGGATGATGCCCTGCGGCATCCCGCGCCGGTGCTGATTCCTCTGCGGGAGGTGCGCAAGGAGGTTTCGCTGGAGGGCATGATCATCAGCCATTTCAGCAAGCAGGAGATCCAGGGGATCAATTATCCCCGGTTCGAACATCTAGTGAAAATGGGCAAGGTGATTCTGCTGTTCGACGCGTTTGATGAAATGGCGGATCGTGTGCGCTGGGAAGTGACCAAAAACAATTTTGACGAACTGAATCGTGCAGCGATGTTGAATGGCAAAGTCATGCCCACCTGCCGCACCCACTATTTCAAAGACCGCAATGAACAGGTGAAGCTCATCGGTGAGGGACCCAGTCTGTCCGAGATTGAAACCGACCTCTACCGTGCGCTGCGCCAGAAATCCTGGGCAGAGGTAGTCTATCTCCAGGAGTTCAGCGATGAGCAGATCCAGGCTTATCTGACAAAAGCCAGACCCGATACTGCCAGCGAGGATTGGGAAAAGATTCAGGATATTTATAACCTGAAAGACCTGGCGCATCGCCCACTGCTTTTGGATATGATCGTGAAATCTCTGCCCAAATTGGAGACGGGACAGGAGATTAATGCCGCCAGCTTGTACAATGTGTACACAAATATATGGATCGAGCGGGAGGAGAGCAAAGGCAGAATTCTAGACAAGACTATAAAAGGGGCGCTGATGCAGGAACTGGCATGGCGGATGTGGGATGAAGAAAAGAGCGATGTGTATTACAAAGATTTAGCACCGTTCATTGAAAAACTCGCCGCAGCTAAAGTAGTTGAATTTGGTGATGAGGAGACCGAGGATATTGCCCGTGAGATGCAGGTTGCCAAGTTCCTGAAGCGGGATGACAAGGGCAATTTCTCCTTTGTCCATCGCTCGTTTATGGAATATTTTCTCGCTCAAAAGATCTATCAAAGTTTGAAAGANNTATCTGAATACCCGACGATTCGATCGAAAAATAATTTATTTTTTACATCTTATTGATGATAAAGAAGACAACCGCCACAAGCTGCAAAGGATTCTGACAACAGCGTACCAGAAAAATATATCAGAAAATTCCCTTCAGATTTTGTACTGGTGCGGCAGGTACCGCATGGGAATGGAAGACAAAATTGATGACTCAGTAAAATTAACCAGGGAATTAACCTCCTGGCTGCCCAAAGAGATGAAATTGCAGGAAGCGAATCTTCAAGAAATTGTGTTAGAAGCTGCACCACTTCATCACGTATTATTAAATAATGCCGAATTAACCAAAGCTAACCTGAACTCCTCGCTGATCCATAAAACAAACTTTTTAAATGCCAGCCTGAATGGGAGCCGTTTAGAAAAAGCGACAATTCAATATTCAGATTTTAAACAATCAAATTTGGATGATGCTGTGTTTTATGAAGCTCATTTGAAAGCATGCGATTTTACTGATGCCAGCTTTGAAAACACCAAATTTTCCCTGGTTATTGCAGAAAATTGCAAGAATTGGATCGTTGAGCCGCGGATTCGAAAAGCGGACCTGATACCTGTTGTCCATCGTTTTCACGCATCTGGTGTATCTGCAGTTGCCTTTCACCCCTCAGAAGATCTTGCCGCCAGCGGCAGTGGAGATGGCACCATAATTCTCTTTCGACCCAGCGATGGCAAAGCCGTGCGCGTGCTCGAAGGACATAAAGGTTGGGTAAAGTCGGTTCATTTTGCTGGCGATGGGCAACTGCTTGCCAGCGGGAGTGATGACCAGACGGTGCGGCTGTGGCAGGTGGCGACTGGCAAATGTGTGGCTGTGCTGGAGGGGCATTTGGGTACGGTTCAAGCCGTCCAG
>JABAOH010026306.1_pt1 | contig 10647 bp, 10 predicted proteins | sample 7062181 | NCBI WGS metagenome assembly JABAOH01 (sample SAMN14538630, study PRJNA623070) | marine sediment metagenome | biome: marine biome [ENVO:00000428]; feature: marine pelagic biome [ENVO:01000023]; material: deep marine sediment [ENVO:00002113]; isolation source: pool of 5 deep marine... | reverse complement strand
TAATCCTCGTGTCCATCAACCTCGCACCCTTTGAGCTTGGTTGTCCCTTGGATAAGTAATCCGTCGTGGCGTTCGAGCACTCGCGCCCCCATCCGACGCAGTTCTCGGGATATGGCTGAAACACGATCTGATTTCATGGTTCTCGCCTCACCAGCATTCCACAGCAGCGTTTTACCCTTGGCCTTACATGCGAGCACGGCAATTATCGGCAGAAGTTCCGGCACATCGGCAAGATTTAGTTTGGCGGCGCGGGGTTTCTGTTTACCTTCCACGAAGAAACTTTTTTTGGATTTTTGCACTCTCAAACCCGCCATTCTCAAGACCTCTAAAAATGCAATGTCTCGGCCAGCCACGCTTTTTACGCCGCGAAGTTTGATTTTAGAATCTGTCATGGCAGTAGCAACAATGAAAGCTGCTGCCGCTGCTAGTTCCTGCGGCACTCTAAAGCTGAACGCATGGTAAGGCCGGTTCGGTATCAGGATCTTCTTCCCCCTTGAACTAACCTCAACACCGGCTTTTTTCATCAGTTCGAGAATGGACTCAAACTGGGGATTTTTCGGGCTTTGTTTGAAGGAAAGTTCTGTCCGTTTTTCTGCATATGGGCAGGGCAGAAGGAGGGCAGGCAGATAGCGCGCACTTACCGCGCCGAGTTGCACCATCCCACCCTTGAGTTTCCCGCCGAAAATGACGAAGGGGGGGCTGTTATCTTGTTTCGTTGAATGGACATCTGCGCCTAGGTGGTGAAGTGATCTCAGCAGCACTGGCATCGAGCGGGACCGTAGTTGAGTGTCACCATTAAGAACCGTTATCATGGGGGCTAGTGCTGCAATCGATGTAAGCAGACTTAGCGCGGTTCCCGAGTTCTTCGCGTCGATGACATTTTGGGCGGGTTTCAAACTACCGTCGACTCCCCAAATGGACCAACGGTCTTGGGTTCGCTTTACCGTGGCACCCATTGCTTCAGTGGCTTGCAGCATCACGTATGAATCCTTCACGCGGAGCGGATGCTCGATCACGCTCTTACCTCCCGCGAACAAAGCCAACGCGCTGGCGAATTGGGTGTGCAGTTTAGACGGCTGCGGCTCAAGTTCCCCGGAGAGCCCCGTTGCGGGTCGGACGATTATGTCCACGCGCTTCGCCTCAGCTTGATGGTTTTAACCTTCGGGAGAGCTGACTCTATGAGGGCGTTGATGTTTAGACTCTCCTCGATTTGACGTACTTCCTTGAGTTTTGTGGTGGTGGGACGGGATGGTGAAGGATGTATATTTGCCGCATGCTCGGATGGGTCAAAAATTCCCTTCTGATTGGCGATTTTTTTGATATCGTTTTTGAGCATTCCTGCAAGGGGTCTGAGGATTGGCAACTCGCAGGCATCGTCTATTAAGTGGAGTTTTTTCACCCCTTCTTTGGCAATTTGTTTTAAATCTTCATCTGTTACAATTGCCGCTCCACCCACCTGTCCGGCGATAACCCCGGCTGCCCGAACCATTGCTCGCTTGCAAATCAAGTTCGCTAGGCCCTTTGCTGTTCCTTCGGTTATTGTATGGAGGATTTTACCATAAGGGAAGATTCGCAACTTGAGCTTAGGGTAAAAATCCGCAAGCCTTCTCGCCGCATTGACGGCAAGTTTTAGGGTTTGACCGTCGGCATGGGGTCGAGGATCAAAAAATATCGGGTGGAGCATGCAGCCACGTTTCATCGTGGAGTAGGAGGAGATTGAGCTGTTCAAGCTTCCCGAGAAAAGTGCGACGACGCAGCCTTGGGTGCCCACAGGTAGTCCACCGACTCCATTCACGATTTTTGTGAAAACGTAGGCATCCTTTCCGCGAATCTCGACGGATATCCTGCTTTTGGGGGTCGAGAGGCTCACACGGACGCCATTTACTTCAGCTAGGACCGCAGAACCGGCATTCACATTTACATCTCTACTGTAAAACGAGTGTTTCCCAACCCTCGAGGTTCGAATGGCAAAGGTCATTCCCGGAGAGAGGATTTTCTTTGCTTTTCCCACCACAACTGAGGTAATCGAATCGATGGTCGCGTTTGTCCTAAGCGATGAACTAACGGAGGCTATTCCCGGAATCTTGGCTAGGCGCTTTGTCGCGACGCTTGATTTGTGAGTGTCGATAAATATTCTACCTCGTTCTCTCCGGAGTTCGTAATCTAAACCTTTAAGGGACAATTTAATGTTCTCGATTAACTGCCGTTCGAACCGTCTGCGTACAGGCTCGCTCTTCAGAGCTATTTCACCATAGCGCACGATGATAGTTCTCATCATAGTACCGAATAGTCCTATAGGTGAGGTAATTAAAAAATTAAAAAATTAAAGGTGTCAGCTGTTCTCACCATCAGCGCCACTTAAGAAGTTTGGTTATTTTCACGGCTGCCGTTTTGATATCATTCATGCTTTTCGCGCCAGCGCAGACACCTTTCCCCGACACGAAGAGGAGCACCACTACTTGGGGTTCGTTTAGTCTAAATACAAGCCCAGGGAATACTTCTGGTTCATACTCCGTGTTTTCGAAGGTTCGTGCGATTCGCTCAAGGTCAAACTCTCGCCCAAAATCGAAGGATGCGACGATGTTTTGAACTTTGACCGTTGGCTCGGATTTCACCTTGATGCCGGACTTTCGAAGTTTTTTTGTCAGCTTCTTTATCGCAAGCTTTGCATCGTGCATGCTTTTGGCGCCGACGCAGTTCATCTTGCCAGACGCGAATATTAAGAAGGATGCGGGCGGATCCCCTGACTTATAAGCTATCCCTGGGAAAACCTCTGGGTCATAGCGTGCTCCTTCAAGAGATTTAGCCAATTTTTCGAGGTCGAATTCAACGCCCCCATAAGTTACCGAAAGCACAATATTTTGAACTTGTGTTTTTACCTTGACCATCAAATCAGCCTCAAGCTAATTCCGCGCCCTCGCATAAAAAGCTTGAGTCCTAAACTTCTATGCTCGAAGAACTCTCGTCATCTTGTGATTCACTCATGGCAGAATAATCTTGAAAAAATGGCAACAGATAGAAGATTATTATTCTGAAGTTTAAACAAATGTGCGAAAAATCTCAACAGCGATATTTTTTCGCGAGTTTTGCATAATTTTCCGCTTGTGTGCGAATGCGTTTGATTTCGTCATCAGTGAGTACGCGGAGCGGTCTAGCAGGAATTCCAACCATGATAGTGCGCGGCGGCACCTTCACATCGTGAATTACGACCGCGCCGATTCCCACGAGTGAGCCCTTCCCAACCTTAGCCCCATTAAAGACAATAGATCCAGCACCCACAATGCAGTTATCCTCGACGGTACACCCGTGCAACAGCGCGTTGTGTCCGACGATGACATAGTTGCCAATCTTGGTGGGTAAATACCTTGTTTTCTTCTCCCCGTAAATGTCGGCTAGGTGCACCACGGCATTGTCTTGTATGCACGTATATCGGCCGATTCTGATGCGACCAAAATCAGCCCGCAAGACCGCCCCTGGCCACACGCTTGAGTGCTCTCCCAAAGTTACATCGCCGATAACCGTGGCGGTAGGGTGAACAAAAGCAGTTTTGTGGATGCGGGGTCTTTTTCCGCCAAATTCTACTATCATGTCTATGCGCTCGCTTGCTCGGCCTTCTTGCTATAGACGAGCACAATGTCGCCGATCGCCATGATGCTGTTGTAGGGGATAGAAATCGTTTTACCCTTTTTATGTCCGAAGACGAATCCTACCACCATGCCCTCTTTATCATCGATTATCGCATCTTCAATTGTTCCAATAAAGTGCGCTCGATCGCTGTAAATGCGCGTACCGTAAATCTCGGACAATCTTCTCATCTAGGCCACCTCGCCATTTAATTTACGCCAAAGGTTTTTAGTCCTTTCGATGGGTTAAAACACGCGTTTATAAATGAAACTTCCATCTCGAATATTAAATTGCCTGAGTAAGTTTTAAGTAGGGACAGGGGCAAATTTAGTATGATCCACACCGCGGTGTGAACGGCGTCGATTGGAACAAGGGACTAGCGCGCATAGTCCCGTGATGAGAAATCGTACTCTTGGTGTGGATTCAGAAATGTGGATCCGAACAAGCCAGGTCACTGGAATAGCTCGGGTCCGAGATAGGTTCGGTACCCAAGCCAATTTCGAGGTTTTGTGGCTGATTTAACTCCGGTTGATTCTGCCGGAGGTCACTGCTATTGGGGTTCGGCTAAGCCATGCGAGCGGAGGGCGCGGTCGCAAGATCGTGGCCCCGCACACGGCTCAGTAACACGTAGTTAACCTACCCTTGGGACGGGGACAACGCCGGGAAACTGGCGATAATCCCCGATAGGTGAGGGACGCTGGGATGCCTCCTCGCTCAAAGCTCCGGCGCCCGAGGATGGGACTGCGGCCTATCAGGCTGTTGGTGGTGTGACGGACCACCAAACCTACGACGGGTACGGGCGATGGGAGTCGGAGCCCGGAGATGGGGACTGAGACAAGGCCCCAGGCCCTACGGGGCGCAGCAGGCGCGAAAACTCCGCAATGCGCGCAAGCGTGACGGGGGAACCCCAAGTGCCGTTGGTCTTTTGATCGACGGCTTTTCGGAAGTTCAATACGCTTCCGGAATAAGGGCTGGGTAAGGCTGGTGCCAGCCGCCGCGGTAACACCAGCAGCCCAAGTGGTGGCCGCGATTATTGGGCCTAAAGCGCTCGTAGCCGGATCAGCAAGTCCTTTGTGAAATCGGGCCGCCCAACGGTTCGGCGTGCAAAGGATACTGTTGGTCTTGAGACCGGGAGAGGTCGGAGGTACTCTTGGGGTAGCGGTGAAATGCTGTAATCCTAGGGGGACCACCAGTGGCGAAGGCGTCCGACCAGAACGGATCTGACGGTGAGGGGCGAAGGCTAGGGGAGCGAACGGGATTAGATACCCCGGTAGTCCTAGCTGTAAAGCATGCGGGCCAGGTGTCTAGTGCTCCTCGAGGGCGCTATGTGCCGGAGGGAAGCCGTTAAGCCCGCCGCCTGGGAAGTACGGCCGCAAGGCTGAAACTTAAAGAAATTGGCGGGGGAGCACCACAAGGGGTGGAACCTGCGGTTCAATTGGATTCAACGCCGGACAACTCACCAGGGGCGACAGTTGGTTGAAAGCCAGGTTGACGATCTTGCTGGACTAGCTGAGAGGTGGTGCATGGCCATCGTCAGCTCGTACCGTGAGGCGTCCTGTTAAGTCAGGCAACGAGCGAGATCCTCGCCCCTAGTTGCCATCGGTGGGAAGCCGGGCACTCTAGGGGGACCGCTGGCGCTAAGCCAGAGGAAGGAGAGGGCGACGGTAGGTCAGTACGCCCCGAATCCCCTGGGCTACACGCGGGTTACAATGCGCAGGACAATGGGATGCAACCCCGTAAGGGGAAGCCAAGCCCCTAAACCTGCGCTCGGTTCGGATCGAGGGCTGTAACTCGCTCTCGTGAAGCTGGAATCCCTAGTAATCGCGTGCCAAAACCGCGCGGTGAATGCGTCCCTGCTCCTTGCACACACCGCCCGTCAAAGCACTCGAGTAGGGTTTGGATGAGGTCAGTTCAAGTTGGGCTGATCGAATCCGGGTTCTGCAAGAGGGCTTAAGTCGTAACAAGGTAGCCGTAGGGGAACCTGCGGCTCGATCACCTCCTATGATGTTTTGGGTACCGAGCCTCTATTTTTTTCAAGCAAATTTGAGGATCCGGCCCCATTTTGAGCTATCTGCGTATTAGAACAATTGCCGCGACGATGGCGACGATTATCACGACCAAAATGCCAACCGTTAGCAATGGAGACTCAGGAGGAGCTTCGTACCCATAGACAATGTTAGGTTGCGTTTCCCCAGCCAAAACCGTGTTGAGTGCATCAGCCGCGTTACCGCCGGACCAAGTGTAAGTGTTGCCCGTTTGAGAGTAACCCAGAGGCAACCCGCTTACGGACGCGTTCTCTGGAACCTTCAACGTGAAGTTGGTGTTATATTGTGCGAACGATTCACCCAAGTTTTCTAGGGCAAAATACTCCAAACCGGGGATTGTACCTATCTCCGGTGTTTCGAAGCTCCACTGCACATTACCTCCAACCTTAGGTAAATCAAAGTACCCATTGAGCGTCAGCTCAATTGTCATGGTATTGTCCTCAGCAGTGATGTTGATGTCGAGGCTGAGGTCAACCTTTTTTTCGAATACACTTCCAGAAAGAGTAGTGGTCAAACCTGCTTCTATCGTAGGTTCCCTCCATGAGAGCTTTGTGCACCTGATTTCTTCAATCTTGATGTCTGCCGCTTCAGGTGGCAGCTCGACTGCCCCTAGGATTTCATAGAGGTATTTTCCTTCAATTTCTAAGCTTGCAATCGAATCGTTAATCATGTCGACGTTCATCATGCTAAGCATCACGCTTATTTCATCGGGCAACATATCTAAGCTTGCTTCCGTAATCGTCACGTTCCCAGTTACATCAAATTTGATCTGCTTTAAACTCGGCGAGGATACCCTGAGGTTCAGGCTTCCGCTGGTTATTGGAAATTCTCCCATTTCAAATTGAGCTTCAGCGCTAACCGTAACGTGACAGCGCGCGTCAGGAAGCAGTTCTAAGGTGATATCTACGTCCATGTTCTCAATGGATGGTAATCCGGGTAGCTGTTCATACAGTTCATACATATTCTCAGTGGATTGTATTTCGGGCAGCTGTTGTGCTTCCACGCAGGTCGTCGATATCATTAGAACTATTATCGCACACAGCGAAAGGCTGACAAACAACCTTTTGATCTTTCCACCCACTTTTTTTTATCTTTGTGGTGATTTAAATCCATAGTAAATTCAGGTTTTTTATTTTTTTAGGAAAATTTTTGTGATTTGCAGTCGTGTTTTTTCCTTCCGCAAATCTTATTGGACTTATCCACCGACTTTAACCGTGAGGGCCTGTAGCTCAGTGGTAGAGCGTCGGCTTTGCAAGCCGAAGGTCACGGGTTCGAGTCCCGTCAGGTCCACTTCAGCTCTTTTAGGAAAATCTTTGGCGGAAAATCTTGCAATCCTGCTCTCACCAACAGTACAATTTTTTGCCGTTTGGCGGTGCTGGAATATTTTAGCTGTTGTCTAAAAAATCAGTTTGAGAAAAATGATATTAAATTAAAAAGCCGATATAATGTTAAGGTTGGGTGATGGGAATGGCTGGTGCGTTAGCTGCTTTTAAGAAGCGTGCTTACCTGCTCATAGAAGTTGACCCGGGAAATGAAGCAAGCCTCATACGTCAACTTGAGAAAATGGAAAACATAACCAATGTTGATTTCGTGCACGGGGAGCACGATATGGTTTGTGTCTTAGAGGGAAAATACCAGGACATAGATAAAACGATAGTTGAGATCAGAAAACTTCCGCACATCCGTAAAACAACGACCTTAACCGCATTTGATACTCATCTAGAGTAACTCCTTCATGCGCTACCCGTAAGTCCGCGTTGTCATTTGTCATAAATCAGCTTCAACCCGCTCCAGCGAGAGTAGAATTCATTGTCGGAACTACAATCGATATCTATTGTCGGTTCATAAAGTTCGAGTGTAATTGGGGGCGCCCTAGAAAGGAATCTGAAATATCCATTTGTTAAGTGCAAATTTTTCACATTATGGTCCAAATATAGTATAAAATCAAATAAATTAAATCTAAAAGAAAATTTTTGCCACCTAAATAAGGCTAAAAGAAAAGTTTATATACCCCATTTTTTTAAGTGTATTAGTTAAAATTGGTAAAAAAAAACGCAAGGAGTGCTGAAAATGCGTAAAAATACCCAATTGAAGGAGCTTTGGGAAAAATGAAGGAAAAGCAAACAATTTTCTTAGGTTCCAATTTTGCTATCACTGCGTTGGTCATTTCGATAATCGCGGCTGGTGTGAGTGTTACGGCGGTACTCATCCCGGGATCTCAAGGGNNCACGACGCCAAATTAGGAGGTTGAAAAATGAAAGGACAACGAGCAATTATCCCGGTGTCTACGATTGCCACAATCGCTTTAATCATTTCTATAGTCGCGGCGAGTGCGGGGGTTTCCGCGTTACTCATTCAAGGACCTCCAGGGCCTTCAGGGCCACAGGGGTTTCAAGGGGAGCAGGGGCTTCAAGGGCCGACTGGTGCCACGGGACCAGCGGGTTCACAGGGGCCAGCAGGGCCACAGGGGCCAGCGGGGCCAACCGGTGCTATAGGGCCTCAAGGACCTGAGGGGCTNNTCATTTCGATAATCGCGGCTGGTGTGAGTGTTACGGCGGTACTCATCCCGGGATCTCAAGGGCCAGCAGGACCACAGGGGCTTCAAGGAGAGCAGGGGCTTCAAGGGCCGACTGGTGCCACGGGGGCGACGGGGCCAGTAGGGCCACAGGGGGCAGCGGGGCCAGCAGGAGCGGCAGGAGCGCAAGGACCAACTGGACCCGAAGGGTCTCGCGGTTATGGGTTTGCGAGTTTCGTTGTTGTGGCATACGACTCAATAGACAACGAGAACGCGGACTACGTCTGCGATGGCGAGAATGACCAAGTCGAAATCCAGCAGGCCCTCGATAACTTGCCTTCGGGAGGCGGGAGCGTCTACCTCAGTGAGGGGACGTACAACATTGGCGCGCCCATAAACCTCGACAACAACGCCGCCCTGATTGGCTCCGGGACAGGGACTCTGCTTTACCTAGCAAACAATGTGGACACCAACGTTCTCCAGGCCACGAACTGCGAGAACCTGCTCGTAGCGAACCTGAAGATATGGGGCAACAAGTTGGGCCATGGAGGTGTTGGCAACGGGATTTACTTCGATAGCGTGACGAGTTCGAAGATCGAGGGCACTTGGATTGAAAATTTTTCTTGCTACGGCATCTACTTGCAATCCTCGAGCAACAACACTATCACCGGCAACACCAGCATGGTGAGCTTGAGATGCATCTATTTGAACAACTCGAGCAACAACACGGTCAGCGGCAACACCTGCTCGGGGGGGGACCACGCTGGCATCTACCTGAACAACTCTAGCAACCACAACACTGTCACTGGCAACACCTGCCAAGGGAATAACGGCGGCATCTACTTGTACACCTCGAGCAAACACAACACTGTCACTGGCAACATCTGCCAGGGGAACACCTCCTTCGGCATCTACGTGTACAGCTTTTGCAACAACAACACTGTCACTGGCAACACCTGCCAAGGGAATAACATCGGCATCCTCTTGGACGAAGCGGACAAAAACACGTTCACGGGCAACACCTGTCAGGGGAACAGCCAGGGCGGCATCACCTCGCAGTCCTCGGACAAAAACACGTTCACGGGCAACACCTGCTCGGGGAACGGTGAAGACGGCATCTGCTTGCGATGGAGCGACAGTAACACGGTCAGTTTCAACACGATAGTGGGCAACTCTCAAGGGAGCAACAACTCATACGACGGCATCCACGTTACTTCCGACAGTGACTACAACAACATTCAAGGCAACACGGTCAGACGCGGCACGGGGGGGAACCAGCAGCGTTACGGCATCAGGATAAACTTAACAGATTGCAACTACAACCTCGTTGCGAACAACGACTGTTACGCTGGTGGAGTGACCGCTGGAATAGACAACGTTGCCCCCATAGAGACAGGCGCCGGGAATCGAAACAACGACGGGACGTGGAGCACGACGCCAAATTAGGAAGTTGAAAAATGAAAGGACACCGAACAATTATCCCGGTGTCTACGATTGCCACAATCGCTTTAATCATTTCGATAATCGCGGCTGGTGTGAGTGTTACGGCGGTACTCATCCCGGGATCTCAAGGGCCTCCAGGACCACAGGGGCTTCAAGGAGAGCAGGGGCTTCAAGGACCGACTGGTGCCACGGGGGGGACGGGGCCAGTAGGGCCACAGGGGCCAGCGGGGCCAGCAGGAGCGGCAGGAGCGCAAGGACCAACTGGGTCTGAAGGGCCTCGTGGTTATGGGTTTGCGAGTCTCGTTGTTGTGGCATACAACTCAATAGACAACGAGAACGCGGACTACGTCTGCGATGGCGAGAATGACCAAGTCGAAATCCAGCAGGCCCTCGATAACTTGCCCTCGGGAGGCGGGAGCGTCTACCTCAGGGAGGGGACGTACAACATTGGCGCGCACATAAACCTCGACAACAACGTCGCCCTGATCGGCTCCGGGACAGGGACTCTGCTTTACTTGGCGAACAACGTGAACGGCAACGTCCTCCAGGCCACGAACTGCGAGAACCTGCTCGTAGCGAACCTGAGGATATGGGGCAACAAGTTAAACAATACGGACGGCAATGGAATTTACTTCGATAGCGTGACGAGTTCGAGGATCGATGGCACTCGGATTGAAAACTTTAAGGTTAAAGGCATCTACTTGGAAACCTCGAGCAACAACACACTCACCAGCAATACCATCCAAGGGAACGACGAAGAAGGCATCTTCTTGGGCAACTCAAGCAACAACAACACGGTCACGGGCAACACCTGTCAGGGGAACGGCTACGACGGCATCTGCATATATTCCTCGAGCAACAACACGATAGTCGGCAATACCTGTCAAGGAAATATTTACGAAGGAATCATTTTGTGGTGGTATTCGGACTACTGCACGGTCACGGGCAACACCTGCATAGGGAACGGTGCAGACGGCATCTGCTTGTGGGGATCAAGCGTCACCAACAATACGGTTAGCG
>JABAOH010142905.1_pt1 | contig 10648 bp, 10 predicted proteins | sample 7062181 | NCBI WGS metagenome assembly JABAOH01 (sample SAMN14538630, study PRJNA623070) | marine sediment metagenome | biome: marine biome [ENVO:00000428]; feature: marine pelagic biome [ENVO:01000023]; material: deep marine sediment [ENVO:00002113]; isolation source: pool of 5 deep marine... | reverse complement strand
GACGATGCTGTATTTGGCGTCACCCGACAGAGGGGACTGGGACCATGATCGACGCACCCCTGCGCCTGTATCGCACGACTGTGAAGCCGGAATGGCTCGACTACAACGGCCATATGAACGAGGCCTATTACGTCCTCGTTTTCAGCCATGCGACCGACGCCTTCATGGACTATGCCGGGCAGGACGAGACTTATCGAGCGTGCAGCAATTGTTCGATCTACACGCTCGAAACGCACGTGATGTATCTGCGCGAAGTCTCGGAAGGCGAGGAAGTGCGCGTCGAAACCCGCCTCCTGGAGCATGATGCCAAGCGCTATCGGCTGTTCCACGGCATGTACCGGTCCAACGGCGACGACCTCCTGGCGACAGGTGAGCACATGCTGCTGCATGTCGACATGGCCGGCCCGAAATCCGTGCCGTTTCCGCAGGACATCGCGGAAAGGCTGGCGGCGATCCGGGCTGCGCACGCCGATCTGCCGGTCCCTGAACAGGCGGGCCGCGCCATCGCCCTGCCAGGCCGCCGCAGGTGACAAGGAATCCATCGTATTTTACGTTTATGCAAGTTAGTTGACTTTTTCGTTATTAGATTGACGTATAGGTGAACGTGCGCTACGGTGCACGCCATGGACGCATCGAACCATCCTGAGCTTTACTCGGTGACCGAGCTGGCCGCGGACCTCGGCGTGACGGCGCGGACGCTGCGTTTCTACGAGGACAAGGGACTGATCGAACCGCGGCGGATAGGCAACACGCGGGTCTATACCCATCGCGATCGCGGCCGTCTGGTCCTCATCCTGCGCGGCAAGCGCCTCGGTTTCACCCTGCGGGAGATTCGCGACTGGCTGGCCCTTTACGAGGCCGGGCCGGGCCAGCGCCGGCAGCTGCAGGCGCTGCTTGCCAAGGCGGCGGAGCGCATTGCGACGCTCGAGCAGCAGCGCAAGGACATCGATGCGACGATCACCGAACTGAGGGACATCATGGGCGCCACCAAGCGTTGGCTGGCCGACCCGAACCGCAAACTACAGCACACCCGAAAGGCGCGACAATGACCAGGAACGTCGTCATCGCGGGCTATGCCCGGACTCCCTTCACCTTCGCCAACAAAGGCGAATTCGTGCGCGTGCGACCTGACGAACTGGCTGCCGCGGCGGTCCGCGGGCTGATCGAGCGCACCGGCGTCAAGCCGGAGGACATCGAAGACCTGATCTGCGGTTGCGCCATGCCAGAGGCGGAGCAGGGGCTCAACGTAGGGCGGCTGATCGGGCTGCTGTCGGACCTGCCGATCAGCGTCGCCGGGGCGACCATCAACCGCTTCTGCGGCTCCTCGATGAACGCGATCCACATGGCCGCCGGCGCGATCCAGATGGATGCCGGCGACGTCTTCGTCTGCGCCGGCGTCGAATCGATGACCCGGGTGCCGGTCGGCGGCTACAACCCGATGCCAAATGCTGGCCTCGCGCAGGCGGTTCCCGGCGCCTACATGTCGATGGGCGAGACGGCCGAGAATCTGGTCGAGAAATACCAGGTAACCCGAGACGAGCAGGAGGCGTTCGCGATTGCCAGCCAGGCCAAGGCGGCGGCCGCGCAGGCCGAGGGGCGCCTCGCCGAAGAGATCGTGCCGGTGGAGACGAAGGACGGTGTCGTTGACAAGGACGGCTGCATCCGCGCCGATACGAACAAGGAGGGGCTGGCCGGCCTGAAGCCGGCGTTCCGCGAGGGCGGTTCCGTCACTGCCGGCACCTCCTCGCCGCTGACCGACGGCGCCTCGGCGGTGCTCGTCTGCTCCGAGGATTACGCATCGAAGAACGGCCTTGCGCCGCTGGCCAGGGTCAAGAGCATCGCGGTTGCCGGTTGCGCGCCCGAGATCATGGGCATCGGACCGGTCGTGGCCACCAACAAGGCGCTGGCGCGGGCCGGTCTGAAGCTCGACGACATCGACGTGATCGAGATGAACGAGGCCTTCGCCAGCCAGGTCATCGCCTGCCACCGCGAGCTGCCGTTCGACTATGAGAAGACCAACCTCGACGGCGGCGCCATCGCGCTGGGCCATCCGCTCGGCGCGACCGGCGCGCGGATCACCGGCAAGGCGGCGCAGATCCTGAAGCGCGAGAAGGGCAAGTATGCGCTGGCCACGCAGTGCATCGGCGGCGGCCAGGGCATCGCGACGATCCTGGAGGCAGTGTGACCATGGATATCAAGCGTGCCGCTGTCATCGGGGCCGGCGTCATGGGTAGCGGCATCGCCGCCCATATCGCCAATGCCGGAGTCCCCGTCCTTCTGCTTGACATCGTGCCCAAGGACGCGCCAAAGGACAAACGCAGCGCCATCGCCGAAGGCGCGATCGCCAAGCTGCTGAAGGCCGACCCGGCCCCGTTCATGCACAGGCGCAACGCCCGGCTGGTGACCCCCGGCAATATCGAGGACGATCTCGAACAGCTCGCGGACTGCGACTGGATCATCGAGGCGGTGCTCGAGGATCCCAAAATAAAACAAGACCTCTACAAGAAGATTGAGAAGCACCGCAAGAAGGCCTCGATCGTCTCGTCGAACACCTCGACCCTGCCGATCGCGGTGCTCACCAAGGGGTTGCCGGAAGGGTTCGCCAAGGACTTCCTGGTCACCCATTTCTTCAACCCGCCGCGCTACATGCGGCTCTTGGAGATCGTCGCCGGCCCGAAGACGAGGGATGCTGCCGTCGAGACGATTCGCGGGTTCTGCGACCACCGGCTCGGCAAGGGCGTGGTCGACGCCAAGGACACGCCCGGCTTCATCGCCAACCGGCTCGGCGCCTTCTGGATCGAGGCCGCGGTGTCCGGCGCCGTCGCGGGCGGCCTGACCGTCGAGGAGGCCGACGCGGTCATGGGCCGGCCGATGGGCATTCCCAAGACCGGCGTGTTCGGGCTGCTCGACCTGGTCGGGCTCGATCTCAGCCGCCACGTGTCACGCGAGATGACGGCGGCGCTGCCCAAGGACGACGCCTACCACAAGGTGAAGACGGACCTGCCGCTGTTCCAGAAGCTGATCGACGAGGGCTACACCGGACGCAAAGGCAAGGGCGGCTTCTACCGGCTCGACACCGCGGACGGCAAGCGCGAGAAGCAGGCCATCGACCTTGGCTCCGGCGAGTACGCGCCGGCGCAACGACCGCGGCTGGAGAGCGTGATGGCGGCCGGAAGGGATCTGCGCAAGCTCGCCGAGTACCCGGACAAGACCGGCGAATACGCCTGGCGGGTACTTTCGCAGGTGCTGACCTATGCGGCGTCGCTGATCCCCGAGATCGCCGACGACATCGCCGCCGCCGACGAGGCGATGCGGCTCGGCTATGCCTGGAAGGAGGGGCCGTTCCAACTCGCCGACCGGCTCGGCGCGGACTGGCTGGTCGAACGCCTCGAGGCGGAGGGCCGCGAGGTGCCGGAGCTGCTGCGCAAGGCGGCCGAAGCCGGCGGCTTCTACCGGGTCGAGAACGGCGTGCTGCAGTATCTGACCGTCGATGGCGATTACGTCGACCTGAAACGGCGCGACGGCGTATTGCTGCTGGAGGACATCAAGCGCGCATCGGAGCCGGTCAAGCGCAACGGCTCTGCCAGCCTTTGGGATCTCGGGGATGGCGTTCTCTGTCTCGAATTTCACAGCAAGATGAACGCGCTCGACCAAGACTCTCTGAAGATGGTCGAGGATGCGGTGAAACTCGTACCGAAGGCGCACAAGGCGCTCGTGGTCTACAACGAGGGCGCCAACTTCTCGGTCGGCGCCAATATCGGGCTTGCGCTGTTCGCCGCCAATGTCGCGCTGTGGCCGATGATCGAGGAGCTGGTCGGCACCGGACAGCGCGTCTACAAGGCGCTCAAATACGCGCCGTTCCCGGTGGTCGGCGCGCCGTCGGGCATGGCTCTCGGCGGCGGCTGCGAGATCCTGCTGCATTGCGATGCGATCCAGGCCCATGCGGAGACCTATATCGGCCTCGTCGAGGTCGGCGTCGGGGTGATCCCGGGCTGGGGCGGCTGCAAGGAGCTGGTGACCCGCTGGGCGCGGGCGCCGAAGGCACCGAAGGGGCCGATGCCGCCGGTGGCCAAGGCCTTCGAGGCGATCGGCACGGCAAAGGTCGCGAAATCGGCGGCCGAGGCGCAGGAGATGATGATCCTGCGCGACGGCGATGCCATCACGATGAACCGCGACCGACTGCTGGCCGACGCCAAGGCAAAGGCGCTGGCGCTTGCCGACGGCTATGCGCCGCCCGAGGAGGCGAAGCTGCACCTGCCCGGCGAGACCGGCCGCGCCGCGATCGAGATGGCGGTGCGCGTGTTCGAGCTGCAGGGGCTGGTCACGCCGCACGACCGGGTCGTCGTCGAGGAGCTGAAGCAGGTGCTGACCGGCGGCGACACCGACATCGTCGACGAGGTCGGCGAGGACGATCTACTGGCCCTGGAGCGCAAGGCGTTCATGAAACTGATCCGGCATCCCGGCACGTTGGCCCGCGTCGAGCACATGCTGGACACCGGCAAACCGTTAAGGAACTGAGCGATGACTGTCTACAGCGCACCCGTCGAAGACATGCGGTTCGTACTCAGCGAGCTGCTGCATGCGGAAACGCTGACCGAACTGCCGGGCTACGAGGAGGCAACCCCGGATCTCGTCGATGCGGTGCTGGGTGAGGCTGGAAAGCTCTGCGAGGAGGTTCTGCTGCCCCTGAACCGCTCAGGCGATGAAGAGGGCTGCACCTACGAGAACGGCGTCGTGCGCCTTCCCAGCGGCTTCAAGGAGGCCTATGAGGCCTTCGTGCAGTCCGGCTGGGGCTCGCTCTCCGCCGATCCCGAGTATGGTGGCCAGGGCCTGCCGGCGACCCTCGGCGCCATGGTCAAGGAGATGGCCTGCTCGACCAACATCTCTCTGGCGATCCTGCCGGGCCTGACGGAGGGCGCCTACCACCTGCTGGAACGCTGGGGCTCCGACGAGCAGAAGGCGAAATGGCTGCCGAAGATGGTCGAGGGCGCCTGGGCGGGCACGATGTGCCTGACCGAACCGCACAGCGGCACCGATCTCGGCCTCATCCGCACCAGGGCCGAGCCCGCCGATGACGGCACCTACAAGATCACCGGCACCAAGATCTTCATTTCCTGCGGCGAGCAGGACGCGACCGAGAACATCGTCCATCTGGTGCTCGCCAAGCTGCCGGACGCGCCGGCCGGGATCCGCGGCATCAGCTTGTTCCTGGTGCCGAAGTTCCTGGTCAAGGAGGACGGCACGCTGGGCCCGCGCAACGGCGTTTCCTGCGGCTCGATCGAGCACAAGATGGGCATCAAGGCCTCGCCGACCTGCGTGATGAACTTCGAGGAGGCCGAGGGCTACCTCGTCGGCCCGCCGCACAAGGGCATGCGGGTCATGTTCACGATGATGAACGACGCCCGCCTCGCGGTCGGCATGCAGGGGCTCGGCCTCGCCGAGATTGCCTATCAGAGCGCCGCGGACTATGCCAAGGAGCGCCTCCAGGGGCGCTCGCTGGCTGGCGCCATGGCGCCAGACAAGCCGGCCGATCCGATCATCGTGCACCCGGACGTGCGCCGCATGCTGCTGACCATGCGCGCCTATACCGAGGGCGGCCGTGCGCTGGCCGCGTGGACGGCGCTGAACCTCGACATCGCGGCCAAACACCCGGACGAGGCGGCGCGCCAGGAAGCCGACGATCTGGTCTCGCTGCTCACCCCGATCGTCAAGGCATTCCTTACCGATATCGGCTCCGAATGCGCCAATCTCGGCGTCCAGGTGTTCGGCGGCCACGGCTATATCCGCGAGTGGGGCATGGAGCAGCTGGTGCGCGACGCGCGCATCGCGCAGATCTACGAGGGCGCCAACGGCATCCAGGCGCTCGACCTGGTCGGCCGCAAGATGGGCCAGCACACCGGCCGCCTGCTGCGCCGCTTCTTCCATCCCGGCATGGCCTTCATCGAGGCCGAGATGGAGAATCCCGCGATGCAGGACTTCGTGCTGCCCTTCGCCAAGGCCTTCGGGCGGCTGCAGCAGGCCACCGCCTGGATCGCCCAGCAGGGCCTGCGCGACCCGGAAGAGGCGGGCGCCGCGGCGAGCGACTACCTGCGTCTGTTCGGCCTTACCGCCCTGGCCTATCTGTGGGCCCGCATGGCCGCTGTCGCGCTGAAGAAGGCAGGGGACGACGAGACCGGGTTCTACAAGGCCAAACTCGCCACCGCGCGCTTCTACATGACCCGCATCCTGCCGCAGACGTCCGGCCTGTTCGCCGCCATCATGGCCGGCAAGAAGCCGCTGATGGACCTGGAAGCGGAACTGTTCTAGGCTGGGCGCAACAACGGCGAAGACAGCCGGAGGCGCCATGTCTGGATCATTCCGACGGATCGCCGCGTGGTCTGCGGCGGGTATTATACCGGTTATTTTCGCAGCGCAGGCCCAGGCCTACGAGCCGCCGTCCGGGACGGTCGAGTACCGCATCAACCATTCGAAATACGACGAGATCGGCACCCACCGGGTGACCTTCTCGCGCAAGGGTGCGGATCTGGTCGTCGATGTCCGTATCGAGATCAAAGTGAAGCTCCTGTTCCTGACGGCGCATTCGCTGAAATCGGACCGCCGCGAGACGTGGCAGGACGGCCGGCTGGTCGCCTATACCGCGCATACGAAGGAAAACCGTGATGACATCAAGGTCAGTGCGCGTGCGAACGGGCCGAAATTCGTCATCGACGGCCCTTCCGGCCGGGCCGAGGCGGACGGCGTGGTATTTCCCAGCCATCCCTGGCATCCCGGCATCGTCGAGCGCACGCTTCTGATGGACACCAAGACGGGCGCCCTGCTGAAGGTGTCGATCGCGCCCGCGGGGGAAGACGAGGTCACGGTTGCGGGGAAACCGGTCAAGACCCGGAAATTTACCGTGTCCGGAGATATCGAGCGCGAGCTCTGGTTCGATGACGCCGGCAACTGGATCCAGCTGCGCTTCGTCAACGACGGCGCCACCCTCACGTTCACGCGGACGACGCCGCTGCCTTGAGGGGGCTCGTCGGCCCCGCTACTCCTCCATCATCGAGGCGAGCTTGAGAGCCACGCCGAGAGAGCCGTCCACTTTCAGCTTGCCGAGGGTGTAGGCCAGTGTCGGGTTTAACGTGCCGGCCATGAGCTTCTCCATGTTCTCGACGGACAGGCGCAGGGTGCAGTCGGCCTCGCCATCCTCGGTGGCCAAGGTCGGCGGCGTCACGGTCCCGTCGAGCAGGAACGTCGGGCCGTCGTCGAATACGAACTTCACCTTGTAGCCGAGCCCGGCGAACCGCATCAGCTTGCTGCGGACCTCCTGCTCGATGGTATCGAGGCTCATGTCCTTACCCCAGATCTCGTTGCTGATCAGGTGTTGACGGCGCGAGCTTGCGCCGGCGCGGCCTCGTCGATCTCGATCTCGTCGCCGAGCGGCGGCAGGCCCTTGTTGAAGCGGCGCACCTCCTCGGCCACCAGCTCGCGCCGCGAATGCTTGCCGATGAATGTCTTGGGCAGTTCGTCGCGGAACTCGATGCGCCGCGGCTGCTCATAGGGTGCCAGCTTGTCCTTCAGGAAGCGCTTCAGTTCGCCGGCCGTCAGCTGCGCACCGGCGCGCGGTTTGACATACGCCTTGACGAGCTCGCCGCGTTGCTTGTCCGGAATTCCGCAAACCACGGCTTCCTCGACGTCCGGGTGCAGGTAGATCGCCTCCTCGACCATGCGCGGATAGACGTTGAAGCCGGCGTTGAGGATCAGGTCCTTGATCCGGTCGATCAGGAAGACGTAGCCCTCGTCGTCGATATAGCCGACATCGCCGGTATGCAAACGGCCGCCGCGGAAGGCGGTCTCCGTCTCTTCCGGGCGATTCCAGTATCCGGCCATGACCTGCGGGCCGGTCACGCAGATCTCGCCCCGCTTGCCGACCGGCAGCAGTTCGTCGGGATCGTCGAGCGACGCGATTTCGATGATTGTGCCCGGCACCGGCATGCCAATCGAGCCGGGCTTGTTGACGCCCTCGAACGGGTTGATCGTGCACACGGGCGACGCCTCCGATAGACCGTATCCTTCCACCAGTACGCAGCCGGTAAGCCTCTCGAAGGTCAGCTTGACGTCGACGGGCAGCGGTGCGCCGCCGGAAATGCAGTCGGTCAGGCTTGACAGGTCGTACTGGTCGAGTTCGTCGAACCCGTTGATGGTTGCGTAGATCATCGGCACCCCCAGGAACACGCTGGGTTTGTCCTTATCGATGATCTTCAGCACCTCGGCCAGCTTGAAGCGCGGCACCAGAATGATCTCCGCGCCGAGGAACAGGCCGACGTTCATGACGCCGGTCATGCCGAAGACATGGAACAGCGGCAGCACGCCGAGGAACTTCTCCTCACCGGGGCGCGCATTGACCGCCCACATCCGCGTCTGCACGGTATTGGCGTAGACATTGGCGTGCGTGAGCATGGCCCCCTTGGGCAGGCCCGTGGTGCCGCCGGTGTACTGCAGGACAGCGATGTCCGAGGCGATGTCGACCGGCTCGTCGGCGAAATTGCCCTTGTTGTCGATCAGGTCGTCGAAAATGATGTGGCGCCCGTCATTGGGCACCTTGGCGATTTCCTTGCGCCGGAACAGGTTGAAGAACGTCCGGGCGACCAAGGGGAGCACGCTGCCCATGGGGCAGACCACAACTTTTTCCAGGGCCGTGTGCTCGAACAGTCCGGCGAGTTTCGGATAGGTCGCCGTCAGTTGCAGCGTCACCATGATGCGGGTGTCCGAATCCTCGACCTGGCGGGCAATCTCGCGCTCCGCGTAGAGCGGGTTGAAGTTGACCACCGTGCCGCCCGCCTTGAGGATCGCGTAGTAGCTAACCACGTAGTACGGGGAGTTCGGCAGAAACAGGCCGACCCGCACGCCCTTGGTGACACCGATATCCTGAAAACCCCTGGCCGCCCGCGCCACCAACTTGCCGACCTGCGCATAGGTGTATTCCTTGCCCATGAATGTCAGGCACGGGCGCTCGGGCCATGTGGCAACCGCCTCGTCGAGGATCGTCTGGACCGGTGCCGTCGGGATCTCGGCGTGCCAGTCGACGTCGTCGGGATACGTCGCTTCCCAGGGGTATGGTTGCGGCTCGGTGGGGGCAGGCAGGGCCGGCGGAAACTTCCGACGGGCGACACGATCGCGCAGCCGGCCCGCAAAGTTCTTGAGGCGGGTCAGAACCACCGACGCGATGGGTAATCTCTCGCTCACAACACTCGCACCAATCCGTTGCTATCGCCGCCGGACAGTTCATATTTCATATGGGCGCTCCGGAGACAAGGTTTCAGCCCCAACATTTCGATCACGCTCGAATCGAACCGAACAGGGCGATGGCGTCGCGGATTTCGGGCATGGCGCGCTCGACCGCCGCTTCGCCGAGCGCAATGAGCTCGTCCGCGCGATGGAAGTCGAGCAGGCCGATATGGCCCACCCGGGGGTTTATGCTGACGTCGGGCGGCTCTCCCGCCAGTCGGCTGCGCGCGATTCGGTCCTGGACGATGTTGAGTGCGGAGACCATGACCCCGAACGTGCCCGGATTGCCAGGCCTTGCCAGTGTCGTGGCGGAGAGAACCGGCATCGCCTCGCGGTTGCCGCCGACGGTCCGTTCCGCAAGGAGCGGCTCGGGAACCGAACCGGTCTCCTGATGCTTGCCGATGATGTCCGCATTGAGGTTGACGCAGATCACCATCTGCGCGCCGAGCGCGCGGCATGCCGAGACCGGGACCGGGTTCACGAGGGCGCCGTCGATCAGCCAGTGCCCGTTTATCCGGACCGGTTTGAAGACTCCCGGCAGCGACAGAGAGGCCCGCATCGCATCGACCAGCTTGCCGTCGCGCAGCCAGATCTCGTGGCCGGTCCACAAGTCCGTTGCGACCGCGACGAATGGAGCCTTGAGACTCATGATATCGATATCGCCGAGGTACCGCTCGGCTTCCTCGAACAGCTTGTTGCCGGAAATAACGCCGCCGCCGAGGCTGAGATTGAGATAGCGCAGCAATCGCAGTTTGGTGAGCCGCCGAGCCCAGCGCTCCAGCTGCTCGCCACAGCCAGCGAGATAGAAGCCGCCGACGAGGGCGCCGATCGAGCTGCCGGCGATGATGTCGGGGACCAAGCCGAGCCTGGCGATCGCCTTCAGGACGCCGAGATGCGCCCAGCCGCGGGCGACGCCGCTTCCCAGGGCAAGGCCTATGCAAATGCGCCGCATGATTCGATGACCCGATGGCGGCGCCGCGTCGACGGATAATATGTTCTAACTCCCGACACGATCCCGAAATTCCGTAAATCCCAATCCTCCATCATGGCAACCAACTGGTAAACATCGGGTTTCGCCCTGGCAAAAATCAGCAGGATTGAGATCGAATTGCCTTGCAACATCTGTTTCCAATTATTTGAGATGATTTTTTATTTTTACTTCGCAGGTTGTAGATTTTGTCGATTTTGTTAAAAATTATGCGCAATTATTTTATTTTTTGCATTTTGCACGGACACCCTGTCATTGGAAGTACGAACTGGGCCTGGTTTTTCATTGCGCATGATTCTTGAAAGAGCTTACGGGTGCCGTGCACGTCGGACTGCGCCCTTTCGGCGCTACTCAACCACCCTGACCGTGTTGGAATGGTCACGGCGGTTT
>JABAOH010000677.1_pt1 | contig 10648 bp, 10 predicted proteins | sample 7062181 | NCBI WGS metagenome assembly JABAOH01 (sample SAMN14538630, study PRJNA623070) | marine sediment metagenome | biome: marine biome [ENVO:00000428]; feature: marine pelagic biome [ENVO:01000023]; material: deep marine sediment [ENVO:00002113]; isolation source: pool of 5 deep marine... | reverse complement strand
CTGGGCGAGAGGTAGCCTTTATTTACCACTGAGTCAATTCCATGGGATTTCAGCATGTGTCAGCTTGCTGCTTACGTGGGGGAAAGGCCTATAGCGCCCCTGCTGCTCAGGGCGATCGAGCTCCAGGAGCCCTACTACGGGGCCCACGCCTCCGGCCTCGGCGTGATCGACGACGGAGTCCTCAGGGTCGAGAAGGATTTTGGCCACGTCGCTCGGGTGAGGAGTACGACGGCCATTGCCTCCCTGGGGGGGACGACCGGGATCGCCCACAGCAGGTATAACTCCAAGGCGAGGGACGACCCTCGGTACAACACCAAGGAGATGGCCCACCCCTTCGTCGACGACACTGAGACCATCGCCCTGATGCACAACGGCGGCATCGCCAATTACAAGGAGCACTGGGAGAGGCTGAAGGGGAACCACGCCTTCAGGTCCTACTCGGCCGAGGTTGACGACATCACGGACAGCGAGGTCGCCGTCCACATGCTCGGCGACGCACTGAAGGGTGGGATGACCGTGGAGGAGGGGCTGAGGAGCCTCGCCAAGCGGTTCACCGGCTCTTTCCTATTGGGCGTCATCACGTCGGAGCAGCCCGAGACTGTCTGGATAGCGAACTGGCACCAGCCGTGCGTCGTGGCAGTGGGAGACGACGAGGCTATGTTCTGCAGCAGCCACATAGGGTTCCACGAAGTCAGAGCTGAGCTCGATAGGGTCTTCGAGCCCCCGAAGAACTCCATCATGAAGCTGACGCGGGGGAGGGTTGAAGTCACGCCCCTCGATCCTGATAGGAGGGTGCCTAACCTGAGGCTGGATAGGAACGAGCTGGCGAGGCTCATACTGGACATCTTGAAGAGGACCGGGGAGCTGGACTTCAGGCGCATCGCCCAGGCCCTGGGACCGGAGGGCTGGGCTCAGGCCTATTGCATACCAGTCGACCAGTACAGAGAGATCAGGAGGGCTGGCGTGAGCATAGTTAACCCCTACATCGAGGTCGTCGACATGATGCTGGCCGACGGGCTGATCAGGGAGAGGGTCGATCTGAGGTCGGAGGGTGGTGTGCCGGACACGCCCAGGTTCTCGTATGCCCTTACCTGACCTGAAGATAAACTTATTTGAGTATTGAGAGCATCGAGGATTGGACTCAAACTAAGAGGCGTCTCGGACATACTGGTTACGAATCGCATTTCCTGGGGTAGGTGACTTTGGGAAGCAGCAAAAAATATTAGTTGAGCTTGATAGCTTTGCCCACCTGATGGAACAAAAACGATAAAGGTGTATTCACAATACTCCCCACCATGATCCAGAAAATCAGCCTTGAAGACGTTATCGAAGAGATAGAAGGACCCTGGTCTCCCATTGAGGTGGTGCGAGTAAACGATCATGTTCTCAGAATGGCGTTGTTTCTAGGCGAATACGATTGGCATAAACACACGAACGAGGATGAACTTTTCTACGTGTGTAGTGGAAAGATAGTCATCCAGTTTAGGGAACATCCAGATATAACTCTGGACGCCGGTCAACTGGCGGTCGTACCTAAGAACGTGGAGCACAGCCCGAAAAGCCTTGAGCCTTCCTACGTCGTAATGTTTGAGCCCTATGTTTTGAAAAGCGTAGGAGATTAGTCGAACCGCGTTTCCAAGTCGCTAAGCTCCCACAAGCTGAGTTACCTTCTTGGCCACTCACAAAGGTTTAAATATTTTAGGCCAACCTAAATTTTGAACGGCCTTGAGCAGCGAGAGCGTCGAGGAGTATCTAGAGGCCATATACTCCTTCAACGAGAAGGGGGAGCTCGCCAAGAACACGGTGCTGGCGAAGAGGCTGAGGGTGGCACCTCCGAGCGTCACACAGATGATTAAGAAAATGGCGGAAGAGGGCCTCGTGGACTACGAGCCATACAGGGGGTCGTCCCTCACGGGGAGGGGAATGGCCCAGGCCCAGAGGGTGGTGCGTAAGCATCGGCTCCTCGAGCGCCTCCTAAACGACTTCCTTGGCTTGAGAAGGGAGAAGGTGCATGAGGAGGCGTGCAGGATGGAGCACGACCTTTCTGACGAGGCATCGGCGGCCCTTTGCAAAGCTCTTGACCGACCAGAGACTTGCCCCGACGACGGGAATGCCATCCCTCCCTGTCCCCTAGATGTGGACGACTGCGCAGACTGCTCGGCGGTCAGGGGGGAGGGAGGCCTCAGGCTGCTGACGCAGCTCTCGAACCTGAAGCCCGACGAGGAGGGTGTGGTCGCATTCATCAGGGCGGGGAACAAGGCCTGCCAGCGGCTCCTCGACATGGGGCTTACCAAAGGGGCGAAAGTCCGTGTGTTGAACGCCGCCCCGTTCCGCGGCCCCATAGAGGTCGAGGTGAGGGGGTCCTCCCTCGCCCTAGGAAGGGGGCTGGCTGGACACGTTTTCGTCGAGATCCAGGACGGCCAGCTCGCAAAGGAAAGGCCTCACCCCCACGGGCCGCACCATTGAGCTAGATCCTGATCGAAGTGGGTCCTCCGATGGGCCACAGACATCACAGAGGAAGTAGGTCTGGCCAGAGGGGCAGGCTTCAACATCGAGGACGGAGGGAGAAGGGAAGGAAGCACATCACGGTTGCCCTGGCCGGTAACGCGAACGTGGGGAAGAGCGTAATCTTCAACGAGCTGACCGGCCTCCACCAGCACGTGGGGAACAGCCCGGGAAGACCGTCGAGCGGGCGGAGGGAACGCGCGCGCGGGGAGGGGCAGGTCTGGAGGAGGCAGAGGGATAATGAGGAGATTGTCAATGTAATCGCAGGTGCCTGCCTTACCATCCCCCTTGGGACCAACTTTCAGCTCCGGAACACCGGAAGCGAGCCCCTCCGCTTCGTTATAGCCACGATGCCACCATGGCCCGGAGAGGGGGAGGTTGAGATGGTTGAGGGGCGATGGCGGCCTATGTGCTAGCTCGAATCGGTTTTGTTAAATTCGCGCGCATTTATCTGGTGCGTAAAGATTTCAGCAGATTACCTCATCTTTCAGCGCCATGACGTCATACTCGTGTCTCATACTAGCCATTCGGTTCACGCGGTGAAAAAATATTTCATTGGGCTCCTAGAGCGATTAATTAGCTGAAAAGGGTTGTAATGCCCAATACTGCGGTGCCATGATTGATACGAAGAAGGTTTTATGAACGTGTTTACCATCGGAGACTTAACTCAGACATCGGTCATGCAGAACGGGGGTCGTGACGATTGAAAGAGAAGGAGTTTAGGGAGTTCCTGCAGGAACGAAAGATGGGAGAGGAGCAGATCGAAGATGCCGTTGAGACAATCCTAGAGTTCGAGAATGATATGGAGTCGAAGGGAGGAGCCTTCGAGTCCGCCACTATCGAGGATCTAAAAGAGCACATCTCCCTCCTGATGAGTCGGGGGGAGAACTCGCTGGACAGGCTACTGGCGCTTGCCCGCTACTGCTACTTGGCGAAGAGAAACGATCTCTACATCTACTTCACCTCTATCCTAGGGGGCAGGAGGGTTCTGCCCTCGATCTCCGAGAGGCTCGCATCTCTGGTGGGTGAACAGGCGAAGGCCAAGATCTTCGAGGGCGTAGAGACGCCCCCGCTCGGTACGCCTCCCGAGGAGCTCCCCTGGCCGACGAAGCGTCTGATGGACCGGCTCGTGGCGGAGCTACCTCCGGAGGTGTACAGGAGGGTCCTGGCGGGCAACCACCACAGGATACCCTTGGAGGCGTTCGAGGGCCTCAAGAAGCTGTACGACGAGTCCGAGAGCATCGACGAGTTCCTCAAGAAGAAGCACGAGAGGGCGGTTGCAGAGCTGGAGGAGTTCTCGGCTGAGGGGAAGATCTGGTACGAGCAGGAGATCACCCCGAGAGTGGTCGAGTTCGTAAGGGGCAACCAGGAGGTGCTAGGTGGGGTCCGGAAAGGAGACAAGATCTACTTCACCAAGATACCTTACGACCCAGACGCATACCTCCGGGAGACGGACCCCATGATGAAGAGGTACTACGCCTGCCACTGCACCCTGGCCAGGCCCACGATACTCACAGGCGAGCCGGAGATCTCGCCGGAGTGGTGCTACTGCAGCGCTGGCTACGGGAAGACCCCGTACGACGTGATCTTCGGGGAGGAGACGGAGGTGGAGATGCTGGAGAACGCCCTCGCGGGAGATCCTAGGTGCCGGTTCGCCGTGAAGATACCCAAGGGGAAACTCAAGTAGGACTTTTTCATGAGGAGGCTGCTCGAAGCTTCGCATTCAGCGCGCGCCAACGGCCTTCACTGGCTCGTACGCACACGTAATATTTGGGTTCACGCTCTCTGAAGCGCAAGCGCCGACGGTGCCTCTTCAAAATAGCGCACAGGGTCTCAAGAGAATGTCGAGACACCACGAGCCTGAGGACGAGGTAAGTGAAATCTTTAAGATCTCACCATGGGTTCTGAAGTAATATCGGGTGTCTAGCGTGGTCGTGGTCGAGGCTGATGGGGTGCTCGTTTTCCTCGACGTCCTCGAGGGCTCCATCAAATCCGGGAGGCCGCTGTCAGACGAGGAGGTCGATAGGGTCCTCTCGACAGGGTTCATGTCCTTTATGTTGGATGCCTACTCGAGCCTCGTTGGCCTGACGAGGGCAGATGTGGCGTCTTTCCTGAGTCACTTGGGTGAAGAGAGTCCTGTTTCCGTGGACCCGGTGAAGTCCATGTTGGAGGATGGGTTCCGCTCTTGCTACGATGTCGAGAGGATCGCCCAGCTCCGCGGTAATGTCGAGAAGATCCTTGGGATCGACTTCGAGGGGGCGGAGAGAATTGCACTCTCCTTCCTGCCGCCGGGGACTGCTATCGAGTGTGCCGTCTACCTGACTGTCGACGCTTTCAACCCGGGCATGGTTTGGAATGGGAACATGGGGCGGAGCATACTCCCCCCGGTCAGGGATGGTGGCGACCTCTCCCTCCTCGCCCACGAGTTCCACCATCTCGGGTTCGGGTACTGGGTCTCCAGGTCGCCGGCGCTGGAGCGGGCCTTTAGGGGTGAGAGGACCCATGACAGTGTGGCCGCCAGGCTCGTGCTACACCTGATCATGGAGGGGATGGCGAACCACTTCTGCACGCCCGGCATGGTGAGGCCCGGACCCGGGCGTAGCCCTAGGGTCAACAAGAAGATCACGAGATACGAGAGGGAGTTCAGGGGGATGCTCGGCGAGATGACGAGCCTGCTCGCCGATTGCGTCGCCAGGCGGGAGCCCGTGGAGAGGTGTGAGGGGCGCCTCATGGACATCGTGCTGGACAAGGAGAGGGTGCTGCCGAAGGTCCACTTCTTGGGCACCAAGGTCATGGAGTTGTTCGACGGGGACCCGGAGATGGGGAGGGATGAGATCGTGGGCCTGTGCAGGGATCCCCTGAGGTTCCTGTCGATGTACAATAAGGTGGCCGAGAAAAGCGATCTGCCGTTCATCGAGGACGAGACTCAGATGGGGCTCGAGCGTCTTTTTGAGTGATTAATGCGTGTGAACTCCACTTCCGGCTGATGGGGGCTGTTAGCGATCTCGATACTTGGACAGCTCGGTCAGGGTCAGGAACGTCCCGAAGAACGAGGCTCCTGCGAACTTTAAGAGGTCGAAGGCAAAGGACGCGGGGTCCCCCACTATGCTGGACAGGTCGTATATCGTGAGGAAGACTATAAACACGTGGGCGACCGTGAGGACTAGCGACGCCGCCGATGCCTCCCTCCAGCTCATCGACCGGCCTCTGCGTACCCGACTCCGGACTGCCTTCTGGGGTCGGGTTTCGTCGTCGGTCCCTGCCTTGCTGACGCATTCCCCTTCGGTAAACACGATGATTCGTGTTCTTTTTCCTTCTAAAAAAGGGAACCCAGCTCCATGTGGCGGGGAGGTGCTAGAAAATGTGAGAGATCGAAATGTCACATTTGTGCTTGATTTATTTATAAAATAGATAAACAATGAAGGGAATCTCTGACAGCCTAACGATGGATGGGAACCTAGAACGGCAGCCGCGCGCGTACATGATTACTGAAGGCCGGTTCTCGCGCGTTGGGTACTACAAGGATATCAGAGGTAGATGTGCGCCCCAAAACTGCCCCTAATTATAAAATAAGGACGATGATCATTTTTACACAATAATTAAACTCACCCGCGCGCGGACATTAGCTGGTAAGTAATTGAAGAGAATGAGCGATGTCCTCACTTTTCATGATGAAAGACCCCGATGCGATGATATTCGCGCCGGCCTTCCTCGCTGCCCGAGCGTTCTCCGGGTTCATGCCGCCGTCGACCTCGATCGGGATAGTGCCGTGCATCTTTCTGATCCTTCTGCACTTCGCGAGGGTCTCAGGCAGGAGCCTCCCGCCGTATCCACCTGGTGCCACTGTCATCACTAGGACTCCATCAACTTCCCCCAGATAGGGCTCTACCCTATCGACACTAGTCTCTGGGTTCAACGCCAGGAACACCTTGAGCTCAAGATTCTTTACACTTTTGAGGGCCCGCCTGACGTTTTCAAGAGTCTCCACATGGAGGATGATGGAGCCTACCTTTCCAGCCAGTCCTCCTATCCTCTTGAGAGGTTCGACCACCATGAGATGGGCCTCGTACTCAAAATCCTCGGGGAGCGTGAATTGGAAGTCCAAAGACCTGTTCGGGACGAACACACCGTCCATGACATCGAGCATGACCCTCCCCACCTTGCCCCTGAGGAGCTCCAACATGGACTCGAGCTCGCTCTGGCTCTGGGCAATAATCGCGGGAACTACAAGGGGCTCCATACCACCTCCCTCGGGCTTTCGAGATATATAGGTGCTTACCCTCGTGAGGGTGGCTCAAAATTGTTGTCGGAAACGCCTTAATATCTACAATTCTATAGGTCAACCAGAGGATTCTGGGAGTGTGACGGATGATCGTATGCGGCCACTCTAAGTTAGAACAAGTGGACGGCGGCTGGATGGTCCGGATCGACGAGAAGGTGGGGAGTGCTTTGAACCTTTTCTCGGGGCAGATCCTATTCGGCGCGCATGAGGAAGGTTCCAGGAGGCTCTTCCTCTCTCCCCTTCGCCTGAACCCCCATGTAAGCTACTTCAGGGTGTTCCTCGAGGATGTCCGGGGTTCCTTGGCCAACATGACCCGCTTCTTCTCCGATAAGGGCATCAACATTCTCAGCGGAGGCGCCTTCGGCTTCGGAAACATTTGGGTGTCTGAGTTCATAGCCGATTTCAAGGACTTAGAGGAGACGTCTGAATACATTGTGAACGAGATAGATAGCATGGGTGGTTTCGTAACCTCCAGGGAGATCACGGAGTTGTTCCCGAGGGCCTTCGAGCTGGAGGAGACCTACGAGCTGAGGTCCGATGAAGGTGGGATGTATATGCTCCTACCCAGTCTACCAGAGGGAGTGTCGGAGGGATCAACCGTCCACGCCGTTCTGAAAGCGTGGTCCCAGGTACAAGCCATGTTCATAGACTTCAGCTCTTCCGTGAGCCGGCTTCTCAGGATCTCTGCCAAGATAAGCGATGTCCCTGGATCCCTGAATAAGCTAGCGGAGCTTCTCGGGACCCAGGTAAACCTCCACGCAATTCACGAACAGCATCACGATGATGTCTCGGGGGAGTGGACGATCTACGGTGTCATGGAGGTCGGGAGCGTTGAGGAGCTCAAGGAGAAAGCCAAGAGTGTTCCCACGATCCTAGCCTTCGAGGTAGAGCCACTGGGATGGTAATGTGAATAAATCTCTTTTCAAGTAGCCCAGTAAACCTGTCCAGCAGCCTTAAATATTCATTTATCAATAGAATCGCATCTTCGGTGGTGTAAGGATGCGCCAATTCCAATACCCGAAGCGCAGTTAGACGATCTCCGTCGAATTGTGCTTAGAACAATAAACAAGAACCAGGTTCTCATCCTCACTCACATCCCAAGGATCCCAGCGTCGGTCACATCTGTTCTCAGGGAGATATCGAGAAAATACCAGATACCGCTGTCCACGCTGAAACGGAACGCCCAGATCCTCAGGGACCTGAATTTAATCAGATACGGGGAGCCTCCTAACTTCTTCGGGGTCGAGCTCACGGAGCTGGGGCGGTTCATCTCCTCCTTGACGGTGAGCGAGGAGCCCACTCTTCTGGGCAACATGGTTCAGACCCGTGACGGTTTCCGACCCTTCGGCTCCGTGGTTAAGGAGTTGAGGAAGAGGGTCCTCAGGATGATAGCCGAGGCTGGCTCGGGTCACCTCGGGGCCTCTCTCTCCGCCATCGACATCCTGGCAATCCTCTACTTCATGAAGATGAAGCACAACCCTTCCAATCCTGATTGGCCAGAGAGGGACCGATTCGTCCTCAGCAAGGGACACGCAGCACCCGCCCTCTACGCCGTTCTCGCAGAGGCTGGATACCTCTACGTCAAGGACCTCAACACCCTGAGGGAGATGGGGAGTATCCTTCAAGGCCACCCCGAGATCGAGACGCCGGGGGTCGATGCCAGCACAGGCTCCTTGGGGCAGGGGCTCTCGATAGCCGTCGGGATGGCACTGGCAGGGAAAATGGACGACGCCAACTATAGGGTCTTCGTCCTCCTTGGGGATGGCGAGCTCAACGAGGGGCAGATATGGGAGTCGGTCCAGACGGCCGCCCACCACGAGCTCGACAACCTGACGGCGATAGTCGATAAAAACGGCTACCAACTCACCGGCAGGACGGAGCAGGTGAAGTCCCTGGGCTCTTTAGAGGAGAAATGGAAGGCTTTCGGCTGGGTGGTCATAGATGTTGACGGCCACAACCCGTCGAGTATACTGGACGCCCTTGATAGATGCGACATGACGACAGGAAAGCCCAGCGTCATTATAGCCAAGACGACCAAGGGGAAGGGCGTCTCCTTTATGGAAGGGAATACGTTCAGCAGGAAAGCCCCGGACGCCAGGGAGCTGCGAATGGCCCTCTCAGAGCTGACATAATTGATGAAGCTCAAGATGCAGGCCTCCCAGACAGACCATGTTGGCAAAGCCCTCCTCACCCTGGGCGTCGAGCACGAGGACCTCGTTGTCTTGGACCCCGACGTATCCGCCTCCACTAAAACCACCTACTTTGCGGAGAGGTTCCCCGAGAGGTTCATCAGGGTGGGCATAAGCGAGCAGGACATGATCGGCATCGCAGCGGGACTCGCCGCATCCGGGAAGACCCCTGTCGCCTGTGGTTTCGCCATCTTCGTCTCCGGGAGGGCATGGGAGCAGGTGGCTAACTCGGTGGCAAGACCGGGTTTGAACGTCAAGATCGTCGGAACCCACGGCGGCCTCTCTCCCAGCGCCGACGGCGCATCCCACCAGGCCATCGTGGACGTGGCATTGATGAGGGCCCTCCCAAACATGAGAGTTGTCGTGCCCGCGGACGCACCTGAGGCGGTTCAAGCCCTGAGGGCTCTAGTGGATTGCTACGGCCCTGCCTACCTCCGACTGGGAAGGGGAGACTCACCTGTCGTCTATGACGAGGAATACGATCTCACCATCGGCGAAGCAAACACGCTAAGGGAGGGTGCCGACGCCACCATCATCGCCAATGGGGTGATGGTCTCCAAGGCCCTCTTGGCTACGGAGATGCTGACAATGGACGGATTAGACGTGAAGATTGTAGACATGCACACAATCAAGCCTCTCGACAAATACGCCATAGAAAAAGCTGCCAAAGAGACAGGGGCAATCGTCACGGCCGAGGAACACAGCATCATCGGCGGTCTTGGAAGCGCTGTGGCCGAAACACTGGTCGAATCAAAGCCGACACCTATGAGCAGAGTTGGTATACGGGACCGTTTCGGAGAGTCGAGCAGGAGCTACGACGACCTCATGCAGAAACTGGGCTTGACTCCAGAGGCTATCGTTGACGCTGTTCTTGAGGTCATCAGTAGACGGGATGAGAGGGAACGAAAATGACGATTAGAATTTCATCGCGGATAAAGCTAGCCTCCAATCGTGAAAAAAAGACTATCGTCCAAGTGGGCGACGTCTCCATCGGAGCAGAGAAAGTAGTAGTCATCGCGGGCCCCTGCTCAGTCGAGTCGAGGGAGCAGATGCTGGAGGTAGCACGCAGCGTCAAGGCATCGGGAGCAGCAATGATTAGAGGGGGTGCGTACAAGCCCCGCACGCTCCCATACAGCTTCCAGGGCCTGGGCGTTGAGGGCCTGAAGATATTAGCGGAGGCGGGTGAGGAGACAAGGCTCCCAGTCGTGACGGAAGTCATGTCCCCCGAGAACGTCGGGATCGTCGAGGAGTACGCCGACATCCTCCAGATAGGAGCTAGGAACATGCAGAACTACGCCCTGCTGAAAAGAGTGGGGAGGGTGAGCAAGCCCGTGTTGCTTAAAAGGGGGCTCTCGGCAACCGTTGAGGAGTGGCTGAGTGCCGCCGAGTATGTCCTCGCGGGCGGAAACGAGGAGGTTATTCTTTGCGAAAGGGGGATCCGAACCTACCAGAAGCTCACCCGGTTCACCCTCGACCTGTCGGTCGTCCCCCTCCTCAAGCAGGTAAGCTCCCTACCGGTGGTGGTCGACCCCAGCCACGGGACGGGTGTCAGATCCCTTGTATCGCCGATGGCGAAGGCAGCCGTCGCCGCGGGTGCAGATGGATTATTGATCGAGGTACACCCGACCCCCGAGGAAGCGAAGAGCGATGGCCCCCAGTCACTCAGGCCCAG
>JABAOH010093788.1_pt3 | contig 10649 bp, 8 predicted proteins | sample 7062181 | NCBI WGS metagenome assembly JABAOH01 (sample SAMN14538630, study PRJNA623070) | marine sediment metagenome | biome: marine biome [ENVO:00000428]; feature: marine pelagic biome [ENVO:01000023]; material: deep marine sediment [ENVO:00002113]; isolation source: pool of 5 deep marine... | reverse complement strand
GCTTTTTTCTTCTATTGGTTCCAGTGGCAATCGTATTAATGGGCGCTGCGGCATGGGTGCTGTTATGGGGTCCAAGAATGTCAAAGCAGTGGCTGTGGAAGGCAATACATCGGCGAAGATTGCCGACCCCCTGGCGTTCTTGAGAGAAGTCAATGCAATTAAAAAAGCCATTATTGACAGCAAGGAGTATGACAAACGGTACAAATTAGGTACTACTATGTTAATGAATGATCTAAACGGGCTTGGTATCCTTCCTACCAACCATTTCCAGGAAGGGGTTTGTGAATATATCGATGCGATTTCCGGCGAGACATTGGCCCGTAAATACAAAGTAAAAAATAAAGCCTGTTTCAACTGCAACCTCCACTGTTCCCGGTATTACATATGCGGGGAAAACCAGGCAGAAGGCCCGGAATTTGAAACCCTGTGCGGTTTCAGTTCCCGGATTGGTAATAGTGACCTGGCTTTTACCCTTGAGATGAACCAATACTTGAACCAGGTGGGAATGGATTCTATTTCTGCTTGTGAGGTGATCGGCTGGCTCATGGAGTGCCAGGAAAAAGGATTGATCAAACCGCAAGATGTGGACGGCTGGGAAATCTCCTGGGGAGATACGGATAAGATTCGGCAGCTTATCCATATGATTACTTACAGGCAAGGGATTGGGGATCAATTGGCAGAAGGTGCAACAAAATTTTCCCGGGGATTCGGCAAAGAAGCCCGGGAATTGGTGATGCAAGTCAAAGGGTTGGATATCATCTGCGGTGATCCACGAGGAATCAAAGCGTATGGATTGACTTATGCCATTGCTTCCAGGGGAGCGGATCATCTCCGGGCTGAGCCTTATTTTGAGTTGACTGAACGATGGGAAACCGCAAAAAAACGATTCGGCACGGAAAAAGCCGCGGACCGGCTTTCTGAAGAAGGAAAAGCAGCATTGGTTACTTATTCTGAAAAAATAGCTCTCCTGACTGACTGCTTGACCATGTGTAAAAACATCGGGTTATGCATGGATGTTTTGAACCTGGAGAATGCAGCCAGGCTCCTGACTGCCTGTACCGGTATCGATTATACGCCTCAGTATCTTGACAAAATCCTTGGGGAATGCGTGGAACGAGATTTTGTACTCAACAAGAAATTCGGGTTAACAAAAGAGCAGGACACACTGCCTGGACGTTTTCTCAAGGAACCCCTGAAAAAAGGCCCTACCAAAGGATCAGTAGTGAATATAAAAAAAATGGTAGATGAGTATTATCAACAGCATAATCGATAGGCACATCATTTTTTCCAGGGGGGCTCTTTTCGAGAAAACCGCCCCCCTGGACCCCCCGCAAAAGCTTTTTATACATGGTCAGCCTGTGTTACGAGGTTTCCAACATCGTGCCCCATCGGTGTGGCCTTACTTCTTTTCTACCTGCTTGCCAACTGCCAATTGCCAACTGTCTTCCTCACCTCATCTTCGGTCCATAAACAAACTGTCCATTAGCGAAAATAATGTCGTTGTCAAAATGACGCATATGTGTCACAACATAAAACCCGGTTTGGTCCCAGCCGTTGAAAACACCGTCTCTGCCGCCTGAACCGATAAAATAAACATCCTTTTGGTCACCGGTGCCAGGTTTGTAATGAAAATCATTACCCCATGCATCTTTGAGGGGAAGGACTCTAATATAAAAAGGTACCAGTTTGCTTTGAATCTCTGCCAGTGAGTTCCCTGGCGGTGCTTCATAGTTGTCAGTGATATAGGATTCAATGGCCATTGCCATACTCTTCATATCGCCCATGGTGGCTTTTTGTTTTCCTTTTTGTAAAGCCGTTAGCATGTTAGGAACGGCAATGGCTGCCACGATGCCTAATGGCGCAGCACCCATCATCAGCATCGCGTGCTCAAATCCCATGGTGTGATTGACTATTATTATTACTCCCTCATCGGTGTTTTGATTTACTGCAAACATGGCCACCTTTTTAGGGAAGAGAATTTTAAGAAGCTTATATGCTTCCTGGTCTTCTTTTCCCCCGGCCGCTTGCATGGCTTTTTGTTGTATGTCAAGGACGGTTTGGAAGACCCGGGAACTGGTAAACCGAAACCCATTTCCTTTTTTAGGAATATAAGCTGATAGTTTTTTGAATTCGTCGGTGGCAATCAAACCATTTCCTTTCTCTTTAGCCGCAAACATGGCATCCACGATCCGGTTATTGGAGGCGAAGATCAACAAGCCGTCTTTTTGTACAATCACCGGTTCAACGGTAATGGGCATCGGCCGAACCGGGATTTGAATTTTCTTTATTTTTCCTTCCACCTTTTGGGTAGAGGGGGGCATCTTGCTCTGCAGCAGATTGAACACATAATCATCTTTAACGGAAAAAATAATGGCAAGCGCCGGATCGGGAATTTCCAGCGGGATTTTCCCTGCAGGAATGGTCTTCATTTGATTACTGTCCAACGTAACCACATATCCCATGCCACCGGAAAAAGAGCCCAACAATTTGTCCAACTCGATTCCTTGCTTTTGAAGTTTGGGGCCCACAGAAAGAATCCCTTGTTTAAACTTGGGTAAATCCGATGCTTCCACCTCTTTTTTGAACCACTCCCAAAAGACATTCACTTTGAAATCACCAAAACCGGCCATAACCGTATCTGCAGGCAGCATCTCCAGTTCCTCCATTTCACGGGGAGCTGCCTCCGCCATGTGCCACATCAGGCCTTTACCCTTGTCTTTGTAATGATGAATCACCAACCTGCTGTGATTGAGGCCGTTGTCAATAGGAACAGAACTAAACCCTACGCCGCTGATTTCCATCAAACCGCATTTCTTTACTAATCCGTAGATGAAATCAAAAATCTTCAATCCCTCTGTCTTACCGGACTTAGAAACCTCTTTCTCCACTATGCCACGCACATTAACAGCGAATTCATCCACGGTTTTTATGAACTTCTCTGTGCTGAGATAGAGGTAGATACTCCCTCCTTTGTTCAATTTGGAAGTGACTTCATAAAAGCTGGTTTTCTCAGCCGGTTTGATACGTCCCGGAGTATCACCACCACCACACTGGGACATAAAAAATATCATCAATGCCCCAATTAGCGCCCCTGTTACCAGGAACAACGTCTTCTTTTTCATCGTAAACCTCCTTTCTCTATATATTTTATAATTAACCACAAACTCCGCTTCTATCATATCCCTATTTTAAGGCAAAGAAACTGGTATTTCAATAGGGAAGGATTGGATTTTAAAAATTTGATTTGGAATAATGGAGTGAAATCTGGTAGAATGGAACTTAGTTCGCTTCGCTCACAATTGATTGGGGTGATGGGGTATTGGAATAATGCGGGAATGGGAAGGCGTCCTTCGGACAAATAAACGCCTGCGGCGGAGACCTAAATTTTTTTCGCTTGGCACCTTTTCCACCCAGAAGCAGAGTAAAATGATACCAATGGGGCAAGATGTTGGAAGTGTGGTACGATGACTGTCCGCATATGGAAAGTTTTTGGGAGTCCAGAACCCTTTTTACAAAAAGGGTTTTGGCCGCCGGAGGCAAAAGAAGTTCTTATTGGGTAGACGTGAGTTTTTGTTTTGTTTGGGTGATAAATTTCAGGATATCTTTGTTTTCAGAATTGAGAAATGCTTTCCAATCATCCAGTATTTTTTCTTTTGTTTCTTTCAAATCCGGGGTCCCATTGATAAAGGGAGGATAATCGCCGCCGTTTAATTGAACCCTTAAATGGTTTTCGCACAAAAGCTCGAGCACTGCACGGCCGACATCATCCTGGGGCAGGTAGGTATTCATGACTTCATGCCACAAATAAACGGTGGAATAATTGTCCCATTCCTCATAATTACCCCATAGGATCGCATTATCATTTTGGAGGGTTAACCTGTTTTTCAGGCTGGGATGAGTGATGTAAACGGTGAAGGTTTTATTCAACGGAAGTCCTGTTAACTCCTTTATGATATCAAATGTTTTGGGATAATTTTTTTGCCATTGATCTCTGCAAGCCTTTCCGTATTCATAAGTTTGAGTTAAAATCTTACCGAAAAAGGAAGTTTCCGTAGCCTTGATAATAAACAGCCGCACATCTTTAAGTTTGGGTGAATCCATATTTTGGGGTGTGATCTCCGACGGGTCGATAGCCATAAGTTTGTCATAGTGTTCTTTTGAAAGTCCCTCCATATATTTTTGCAGCAATACAATATCATCTTTAAATTGATCGGAGGAAAAATTGTCTTCACCTTTGGATCGGAGGATATGGGCTGCGAGATAGATATCGTGGACAGAGAATTTTAGATTGATGCCTTGATTTTGATTATCACTTGTATCCTGGCTAAAACCGAAAAATAATTGCAGCAGGAAAACAATCACAAGAAAAAACGTGCACCCCACCAGGACTTTTTTTATATTATACATTATATTTGTTTTTGCTGCACTCGGCGTCTGGTGTTTTGCTAATTTCTTGCGATCTTGCATACTAATATTATAAAACCCTTTTCCAATTTTGTCAAAAGAAATGCCAGCAATTCTCATTTTGAGAATTGCCATGTTAAGGTTAAGAAAAACTCCTGGATTTTGCCATATTTTTCTGTGAGAACAGGTGATCTCAAGCAGTTTTTTTTCTCCTCAACCTCGCCAAAATAAAAATTGCTGCACTAACCCGGGTTAAAACGATAGACCTCTATGTTTTTACTTGACTTAGCCTTTTCTGGGCTGTTCCCAAACTGATGGAATCATTTTTTACCCAGCACACATCGGGGTAGGTCGTTGTTCTTTCCCTTACTTCCTACTTCCTACTTCTTACTTCTTACCGGCCGTGCATATATTGGGTAATTTTGAGAATGTGGGAAATTTCCTCCTGGATAATGGTTTCCACGTGACTTTTATTTTGATCTTCAATATACTTTTTCACCATAGTGAATAGCACAATGGAATCTTTTTCGAAATCCAGTGCCATATTGACCGCGTCATCAATGGTGTTGATGTCAGCGAGTTTTTTTTGTAATGCTTCGTCATTCGCTAAGGCATGGGTTTTTAAGAAATCTTTCATATAGGCTTCATACTCACCCGGGTAAGATTCGGGGGGAGTAAAGGTACCGGTCTTTTTTAACAATCCTCTAAAGGTTTTCTCGTGTTTGAGCTCTTCATCTGCCAGGAATTGAAACAGCTCCATCAGTTTTTCATCATTGAACTTTTTCATGGTTTCCACGTAAAACTTATAGCCGTTTTGCTCGATATATATAGCGAACTCAACCGCTTCACTGACGTTTAGTAGTTGTCCCATTGTTATTTCTCCTTATCGTTTTTAAGAGTTTTTTAAGGGGAAGATTGTAACAATTCAACCGGCAAATGTCAATTGTCAATCATTGATTCGGCAATTCTAAATTTGGAGTGATGGAGTAGTGGAGTATTGGAGCAAAAGAAAAAATTTTTTTTACCAATTTTTTTTACCAATTTATTTGACAAACGAATTTTTTTCTATTATAATATAGACTCAACCATTTCCATCAATATTTAATTGATGTCAGCCCACCGACCATAAGAAGATAAATGTCAGTTTTTCTCGACTGGAACATCAGATGTCAGATTTACACTGACTAAAAAAACTCTAAATAGGAGGTCCTATGAAAAAATTTTCAATGTTTTTAGCGGTTTTTCTTTCGGTATCCCTGCTGTTTGCTTTTGCAGAGGACGGAGTTGTAAAGAAAGGGCGGATTCCTGAGTACCGTCAAGCCTTCATGGAGAGGTCACCCGGTACATTTGATCCTGCCGAGTATTCCCGGACAATGGCTGAGACCTATAACTGGTTGAGGTCAGAGGCTGCATCGTTGTCTCCCGGTTCCTTTATCACGGTTAGAGTGAGTGAAGAAGAGTTGGCGGAGATTAATAATTACGAATGCGAAACCTGTGCCCAGAGCCAGAAGCTGCGGGTTGGTTTGGTTAAGCCAGTGGGAGTTCGATTTTCTTTCCGCTCATTGGATTCAGTGGAGCGTACCCCGGACGGCGGAATGGTTTGGACTGCCGTAGTAGAGTCTCCCGGGGCCACTGCTCTTCGGCTGCACTTTACCAGCTTCTCTCTTCCTGGCAATGCCGCTCTTTATATTTACGGGTTGAACGGGGAAGCCTTTGGGCCGTATACGGGCATTGGACATACCGATTCAGGTGAATTCTGGAGTCATACGATTACCGGTCCGGTGACTTTTGTGCAATTGCGTCATTTTGGTCCGATTTCTGAAAATGAGCTTAGTTCCATCTCTTTTGACATTGAAGGAGTTGGCTATCTCAGTGACAAATTCCTTATTCCCTTTCTCCAAAATATAGAGAAGACTCCCGAAGATATCAGCGGTGTAAGGGATCACTGCAATGAGAATGAGCCTTGTGTGGAAGATGCCTCTTGTTTTTCCGGTACGGCGGTCAACAATGCCAAAAAAGCGGCTGCTTACATACAATGGATTGCCGGTGCCTGGATTTATATGTGCTCCGGTGGGCTCATTGCCGATACGGACACCACCAGCCAGATTCCCTATTTCCTGACAGCCAATCACTGTATCAGCAAAGCCAAGGATGCGAAAAATATGGAAGCCTACTTCCAGTACTGGACCGCTTCCTGCCATGGTGCTTGTTATGATCCGGTGGGCGTTTGTCCCCGCACCCTGGGCGCTGATATAGCCCAGAGCAGCCGCAACGGCGACCATACCTTGCTGCAGTTGTGGGAAGACCCGCCGTCAGGCAGTGTTTTCATGGGTTGGACCAATCAGCCGGTGGCTTTTGCCGACGGCACTCATTTGTTCCGTATCAGCCATCCCTCTGGTATGCCCCAGGCTTACTCCGAGCATGTCGTGGATTCCCAGTATGTTGAATGTGGTGGTTTGGATATAGGGGAGTTTATCTACAGCCAGGATATAGTGGGTGCCACGGAAGGCGGAAGCAGTGGTTCCCCGGTGATGAATATGAACGGTCAGATCGTGGGTCAGCTCTATGGCGCCTGTGGATACACCCTGGAAATCTGCGATTTCGAACAAAATCGAACCGTTGACGGTGCGTTTGCTTTCTATTACAACGAAGTTAAACCATGGCTGGACCCCGGCCCACCCCCTGAAGGCAAAATGCACGTCTATGCCATTGACCTGAGCATCAAGAAAAAAGGACCCAAAACCGATGCCATTGCCAAAGTTATTATCGTGGATGAAAACAACAACCCAGTGGAAGGCGCCACGGTTACCGGCACATTTTCCGGTGATGCTTCCGGTTCCGGATCCGGCACCACCGGCGCCGATGGTGAGGCAACCATCAAGGTTACCATAACCGGAACAATCTCCTCTTTCGGCTTCTGCGTAGACAATGTCACTCACGATACCTTAACCTACGACCCCGCCGCCAATGTAGAAACCTGCGATTCCTATCCGAACTAATTTCATAGGGGGTGGCACCCCCAGCCCAAAGTGTATTTGTTCAGTGGCATTAAATGTCACTATTCACCAAAACGTTGTTTTTTGAACAAGGTTTTACTCAGTAAGTTATACGCCATTAGACTTGTCCTAAACACTTGAACGCCGCGGTGATGAAGATGCCTTTATTCATCACCGCGGTATTTTTTTTAGGGGCGGCGTCTCACCCGAAGACGTATGAAAATAAACAAAAGCTTTTGCGAGGGGTCCAGGGGGGTGGTTTTCTCGAAAAGAACCCCCCCTGGCCGCCGGAGGCAAAAAGGTATTTTCATGGTAGGAGGTGAGAAACTCCCTGCATAAGAAGAGAAAGCGATCAGCACAGATGGGAATGGACAGAACGGAGCCAACGATGCCCCTCTTCCGTGGGGGTCGTTATCCGTTAAAATACAAGGAGGTCTTATGAAAAAATCTTCCATTCTGGCGATGTATCCGGTACTCAATCCGCTGACACCAATGCCAAAGGTGTGGCAACCTTAAAGATTACCATAACTGGCTCCATCTCCACCTTCACCTTCTGCGTAGACAATGTCACTCACGATTCCTTAACCTACGATCCCGCCGCCAATGTAGAAACCTGCGATTCCTATCCGAACTAATTTCATAGGGGGCGGCACCCCCAGCCCAAAGTGTATTTGTTCAGTGGCATTAAATGTCACTATTCGCCAAAACGTTGTTTTTTGAACAAGGTTTTACAGAGTAATAGTTATACGCCATTAGACCTGGTTATCCTTACAGCGCCGCGCTGAGGGGATTTGGCATTTTCCCCCGGCGCGGCGCATTTTTTTCTCCATTACTCCATGTCTAAAAAAGAAAAAAGTGACAGTCAAAGAATTAATAAAGGAGCAAATTGAAATGACTCAGGTGGGGTACGATGGCTGACACCACACCACACAGGCTGACCGTGTATAAAAAATTTTTGGAAGTCCAGAAACCTTTTTATAAAAAGGTTTCTGGCCGCCGGAGGCAAAGGAGATCAGGATGGGCAGGCTTAACGTTTTTTGAGCTAACAGATATTACTGTCCATCCTGAAGAAAAAATGCCTGGTAGTATATCCGCACGGAGGGCAGCATTTTTTTATAGTGCCCGTGCGGTAGGAGAGGTAAGGTGCCCTTCGGGAAAGTTTAAATCGCCTGCGGCAAGAATAAAGTACCTGGCACCTTCTATTTTAAATTGCCATTAAAAATTAATTGGTCTTTATTTCTTCTCACGGGGTTTTTTCCGGTTGATTTCGTTGTTTATGAATTCAGCCGATTCGTTGCGAATCCTTATCGCTTCCGCCATTATCTTGAAGCGGAAATAAGCGGATTTAAAGAAATAAAACAAAAATTCATCGACTTCTTCATTGACCCGGCTGTAATCATGGCGAAACTTATCCAGGGGAAACGTAGAAGCATTAAACAAAAAGTACAACCAACATCACAAATGTAAAACCAAAGTTGTACAAAATATAAAATCAAAATACAACCAAAAATAGGACTTTAGGTGGATTGACAATTATAACTGATTTGTTATTATTGCATGATGTGGATAATAAAAAACAATATTACGCAAAGGAGTTTAAATGATGAAAACTAAAATTTTGCTGATTATTATTACAGGTCTATTTTTGATTCAATGGACTTGCACTACCGGGGAACCGAAACCTCCCTATGTAGTGAATCTTCCGGTTCCGTTTCATCAACAGGAGTGCGGAAACTGGTGTGGTATTGCCTGCATTCAGATGTGGGCTGATTTTGATGGATGGTTGGTAACTCAGGCAGAAATTGCAAGTTATTTAGGAATCGTTGGCAATTTATATGCAAGCCCATATGATTTGGAAAGAGGAGTAGGCGCTTATACTGCATCTCCGGGTTGGCTTGAAAGAAGAGAATGGGATGAACCCGGTGGTCAAGGAGAGCTTGTTGCAGCAAGCATTACCGGCATTAAATATGGTGTACCCTCTATTATGCCATTTGGAGGTGGAACTCATGCAGTTCTCATAAAGGGATATGAATGGAGAGAAGAAGATGATATACCTATAGCGCTTGCATGTTGGTATCACGACCCGAATGGTATAGTGAACAGGAAAATAAGCGCAGCTCAATTGTCAAATTATTTTGACTGCTTTCCCGCTGACTACTGGGTAATTGTTGGTGATTATGATTTTGTCCTGGAAGGCATCAATGGGCATTTTGCATTTATTGCAGCGGGAGGAACATATTATGGTGGTCCTCAAACATACGATCCCTTTGTTTTCCAGGAATAGTCCAGCAAAAAATAGGAGGAAAAAATGATTAAAGCAAAAAATTTGATAGTTATGGTTTTAGTGTTGGGTTTGTTTAATATTACCTTTGCTGATAAACGACCGAAACCAAAGTCAATGAAAGAACTTACAGACCCAAAATCACCCTCGTATGTTCCCTTTCCTTACCCTAAAAAAAGGGGAGAAATTATTGCCGATTTAAAATACTATGCTGATAAATACTGTAATGATAACCCTGATAAATGGATTGGAGAAGTTCCAGCCACTGAAATAATTTTAAAGAAATTATTGGAACCTAAGCCGATTTATACAATCGGGAAAATAATTAAAGTCAAGAACCGTACAGCAAAGCTATCCCACGATTATTCCTGGTTAATTTATATAATGGACAAGGATGGGGATATAGCCATGCATGTTGCAATGGACGCATACGGTTTATTTACAGAGGGCGCTGCTGTGAGAGAAGAAGACATCGAAATGGTGCTTCAAGCTAAAGATAGAAAAAAAATGGAAAGATTCCGCAAATATCTAAATGATAGAGATATAAAAAATATATTATCAGAATCAATCGATTGTACCATTGATTATCGTGAAATCAAAAAAATGGAAAGATTAGCTTACTTTTCGCCATTGGGAGATTTCCTATTCCCACTATGGGAAATTAAAATGTCAGATGGAACAATCTACTACTACAGCATTACAAGAGAAATGGTTTATGCTATTGAAAAGAAAATACACTGGAAAAAAGACAAAAATGGGTATCGAGCCAACAGGTTATCATTGGTACCGCATATGGATTTTCTCCCTGATTCTATTAATGATGAGTTGATCGTACTTAAGAAGATTCCCAGGAAAACAAAAAAATAATCCCCATTTAATAAACTGGTAAAAACACGGGCATCGAAAATTTTTTAAATGAACAGCAGCTAATCTCAGCGATTTTACGCCTGGTAAAACGTGAGCCAGTC
>JABAOH010000160.1_pt6 | contig 10650 bp, 16 predicted proteins | sample 7062181 | NCBI WGS metagenome assembly JABAOH01 (sample SAMN14538630, study PRJNA623070) | marine sediment metagenome | biome: marine biome [ENVO:00000428]; feature: marine pelagic biome [ENVO:01000023]; material: deep marine sediment [ENVO:00002113]; isolation source: pool of 5 deep marine... | reverse complement strand
GGGGTAGGTGAAAAATCTGACACAAAAATTTCAGCAATCAATGATCCGGAGAATCGGGAAGGCAAGCATCCGTTCCAATTCTGGATTGCATATATCTATCTCTCTGTCCCCGTCTACACCCGCGGAGCTGTTTCCGAATGATCCTTTTCAAAAAGGCGGAAACCCAGATCTACAAAGACCCAAGCTGGCTTCAAATACATGGCTTTCTTGTTGTCATCTTGCGTTTCCCAGTGTTTTTGGACGACAACTACATAACCTCTGAAACACCTGCCTTAGCCTCAACTCAGCTTAGAAGAGTTGTCGTTGTTTACAAAAGTAGGGAAAACAAGAACTGAATTTAGAAGCGGGTGTTGTTGTTACCTTTTTCCGTGGCACACTAACAACAACACGCAGCTCCCAGATCAACTGCCAACCCCCGAAAAGACTCTGTGTTTTAATATCCTTTACCATTTAGCCTCCAGACTTCTGATTTCAAGGTAGCCTAGTTAATTCAAATTTTTCATAATTTCCCGCAGTTTTTCTTTAACGATTCTAGCCAATTTTGGGGTAATCATCCCCTCTGCCGTGGCTTCCTTTAGCTTCTTTTCATCCAGCTTTTTGACTCTACCGTTCGGCCAAACGCAAACGTCCACTTCCAAGTCCACGTAACGAATTCCGTGTGGATACAGCTCTATTGGAGTGTTCAAGTTGATATACGTGCCTTTATATCGCCCGTCCTTTGCAAAATACTGCGTTTTGAAGCACCATTCACCCATCTTGACTTCGGTGACGGCGTAGTCACCTGGGACCTTCTCGGTTTTGAGACCATCGTAGGTTCCTTTCCTCTTGAAAATTCGTCGAAATCGAATCAGAGATCTAGGGTGATCAAAGGCTTCAATCACGGCTTTTCCTAGATTAAAAACTTTTCCTTGAAGCTTAACGTGTTGTATTTCTATCAAGGAACCCACGATAGGATATTTCGCTCTGATGGTTTGTTTAAGAAGCTTTTCCACTTCTTTGCGAGGGCCACCTTTTTCAAGTAGTTTTTCCGCCATGTCTAGGGCTGACGAAATGTTCACTCCGCAAGCCTTATAGTAATGGTGGCCATCCAAGGTCGGAGTAACTGATCCTCGAATCTCGTCTAACTTCTCCTTTGATAAAGCTGGAAATTCCACATCCACGTAACGACTTCCTTCCAAGAGAGTCGCTGGAGCCTCTCCCTTCCGGACGACGACGTCATCGAGGCGAGATTGTAATATTGAGGTGAAGGCGTTGACGCCTTCGGCTGTTCCGGAAGCTTGAACTCCCTGTTTATCTTGGCGATCGTAGACTTCAAGGTCAGGAAACTCGTCGTTTTCCTCTAGTTCAAATCTTTCTCTCACTGTGGTCGAAGGTTGAACTAAGGCGAAGCTATTATCAAGAAGCTTGGAAGAGGTTTGGTTATCGAGGATGTTCTTATAATCTATAAGCAATTTTGTCAGGGCAGTAGAATAGATTCCTCTGATTTTCACTTTGAACATTTAGGTAGAGGTATGAAAGAGGACTGTTAATAATTTGACTGGGCCATTTATTACACTTAATTTGCATGTGCCCACGTGTATGCTGCGCCTTCACAACGTGTCTATNNTTTAGGGGGCTTGTACGCGTCTCGTAACTCTTATAACGTGCCATCTATGAAGTCGATCTTTTTTGTAGATGTGAAGCAAGCCGCACTTTTCGCATTGTGCGCGGGCTCGACCAGTTTGAACGTTAATATCGTATATTTTCAATGGAGAGCGACATTCTACACATCTTTCACTCGCTTTCGGTATTGTAAACCACTGTAATAAGGCAGAACGTTTTTTATTTTCTAGAATTGAGTCAAGAGTGTGTGGGTACCCACAGTGAATGCATTCTGCCAAGACCTGATGTTCGGTCATTCTGGTCAAGCGGAACTCATTTTTCCCACATCCCTGACATTTGGTTTCTTTTGATTCGTACTTCTCTTCCTCCATGGTTTATTCAACTCTTCATTTGTTTACGTTATTTATCTCCATTCAAATTAAAGATTTAGCAAAATGCTAACCATGAAAAAGTAGGGGAATCCCCACTGTTACCATACTTGTTATTTCTATCCTCCATTACGCCGTGCTTTTCTCGATTCTATATAGATTCTCAACTTTCGTAACTTGAAACTTTACGCCCAAGATTTTCTGAGCCAACCACATATTGGTGTCCAAGTGATCCGTAACATCTCGGGTAAAATAGACTGAGTTGCCATCTGCCAGTGCAACGTAGGGCACAAGCATATCGGCTAGGTGTACGTCCACCGTAGCTTGGGCTTCGACCTCTCTAAAGAGGTTTTCAGCGGCTTCTCGACCTACAACCTCGCTGGGCTTGCGGAGTTCTCCTATGGCGTCTCCTCCAAGAAGCGTGCCTGTGCTGGTTTCTGCCCACAAAACTAGGGAGCTACCCTTTTGGAGAGGGTTAGACCTGTCGTTGACGACTTGAATCTTTGCTTCATAGCCGTGGTTTTTAAGGTATCTATTGGCTGCCTTAGCTTGTCGCTCCGCCACCTTCCGATTCTCCAAGAAAGTGCAGACTGATACGCCGCGTAGTTCTTCTGCTGTTCCGAATTCTTCAAGGCGAATGGAAGTGAGCTTGGAGCAAGGCTGAACCTCCAAGAGGACTTCACCCATGCCCTTCGGATAGTAACCATATTTTCGGACGGTTAAGGAAACCTTCAACCCCATTTGCTCAAGCATGGGAAGAAGCACACGCTTCAGATAGTTTATGGTTGGGGCGTGACGAACGTCTGTGCCACCCTTGACAACTTGGACACTAACAGCGCCTTTAGCATAGGCGCAAAGGGGCAGAATAGTTAACAACAACATAGGAATGCTTCCTGCGGTGCCTATCTCCGCCCTGACTTCACCACTTACGATGCCGTCTGGCTTGAACCAGAGTTCGCGAGAACCCATTGTGGCGCCTTTCATTTCAGCGTTGCAAAGCTTTGAGGCTGTGAGCACGGATTCAAGGTGCTGGGGGCGCAGTCCAGGTTGGCCGCGTCTTTGACGGATGTTGTAGATGTGCAACGGCTCGCCGACGATGCCGGCTAGGGCGATGGATAGCCGTAAGATTGTTCCGCTACCGCTCTTCTGGCTGCCGTCGATTTCTAACAATTCTAGTCTATTGAATAAGTTTTTCTCGATTTTATTAAGTTATTTTAGGCCAATGGTGGGGTTAGGATAAAACAAATGAGGAACCTGTAGTAGAATAATTATGTGTGGAGGTAGGTTGATGAGCGAAGAGAAGCAAAGCGTCGAAGAATTGTCTCGGAGAATTGATCAGCTTCTTAACGTCTTGAACATGATTTCCAGAGATCTTACTGATATTTCGAAGTCTCTTAAGGCGGTTGGCGCTCCAACGGTTGCTCCAGCGATTCCTGCCGCCCCTAAGGAAGGGATGCGAAGTGTTGAAGGTGTTAGAGGGTCGTTTTCCTCGGATTTGGAGGAGATGTTGATTTTTGAGGAGGCTGGAGATTATATCGTGATAAAAACGCGTAGATTCTTAGGTTCTGACAACTTCGCGAAAATTGCGTCTATTGTCCGTAGCTTAGGTGGGGAGTATATTAGCGCCGGGAAGGAGTCCCATTTCAAGGTTCCTAGGGAAACGGGGTGACGGAAATAAACTGTTTTCGGCAAAGACCAATGTATTTGTATGCTGTTAGGCGGAGAGAGTTTTCAATAGATCTTTTAGTTCCTTCGTGTTGTGAAGAAATCCTACTTTGATGGGTGTAATGGAGATGTATTTTTCCTTCTTGACAGCGTGTAAATCTGTTCCAGGCTTGTCGTCTGGGTAGCCGATTAATGCCCAGCTTATGATTCTGTATCCTTCCCTTTGCTCCACGTGGATGTTGCCGTACCCCTTGTAGGACAAACTGGTGATTTTTATTCTCTTAGCGTCAGCTTTTTCCGGCACGTTTATCGAAATGATGTCCACGTCTGGAGGCATCCCCTTTTCCAACACGTATCTGGCTGTTTTAAGGGCGAGAGTAGCGGTTAGCTCTAAGTCCTTCACCGTAACTTCCTCTTTTTCAGACATTTTCTCGGTGATTTTTGGTATGCAGTAGGAAACGGCTATGGCTGGCACGTGGTGAATGGCGGCTTCTAAGGCGGCGCCTAAAGTGCCTGAATTCAGCAAGTCGTCTATTCCGAGGTTTGGACCTAGATTTATTCCAGCTACAAGCAGATCCGGCATGCGCTTCAGGATTTTGTTCACTGCGAGCAAGAAAGCGTCGGCTGGTGTACCCGTTGTTGCGTACGCTTTTGATCCGTCTCTCAGCCTAGTCTCCATTATTTTTATGTGACCGGTGGTTAGGGCTTTTCCGATGCCGCTTCTCTCATCCTTTGGAGCCACAACGATCACGTTTCCCAGCGTATCCAACCGCTTTTTTAGGGTGGTCAAACCAATCGATTGGATCCCATCGTCGTTGATTACCAGAATGGTTGGCAAGGCAAGTCTCTCCGATTGCATTAGATGAGAGCTTTATGATTATTTTAAAATACCGTTTACGCCTGCAAACGTCGATCAGCACTTACCATTGTCTGTATCCGTAACGTATTCTAAAATCTCTGAACTCTCCAGTGTAGCCTTCCCATCGGACGTCAACCTTCGTCACTCTGGCTCCTGGAGGGCCTCTTCGACAGAAATCAATCACTTTTTCCACATCCTCTTTTTCTCCTTCAAAAACTGCTTCCACTCTCCCGTCCGACGTGTTTCGAACCCAGCCAGCAACGTTTCTTCTATTAGCCTCGTAACGGGTCTCTGACCTAAAGAAAACTCCTTGAACCCTACCGCTCACGAAGACATGGGCTCTAACATTCATGCTTCTTCTCACCCTTTTTGCCCTTAAACAATTACAAAATGGTTAACCTATTCACAACAAATATTTCAAAGGTCGAACGGAGATGCGCGGTGTTTTGACTAGGGTGTTCTCTTAAACCTGATAGCTTGACCCGACAAATCCAACTCGTAAATTTGATTCACGTCAAAGTCGATGCCAAGCTTTTCATATTCTCGCTCCGTCAGAAACAGAATCATCTTTGGGAGGGCAAACTGGGTTTGCTTAGTAAGCATGGGAAGCTGCTGCTGTAACGTTCTGACAACTTCTTGAACCATTCTCGCCTCCTCCGTCGCAGGTCTAACCGCAAACCTCGGAATCACCCGATCCTCAATCAACTCTATGCGCTTTCCAAGGTTTCCTTCAGGATCTCGTATAGACTCGATTTTCTGAACCCTAACTCTTGTCATGTCAGTCCCTTCAGCTACAACTAGATATTTGGAAGCTTTATACGTTTCTTGAGATGAAACCCGCATCACTCCATCTCGATGGTTGCCGGAGGCTTCGGCGTCACGTCATAGTAAACACCAGAAACGTTTGGGCAGGCTTCAAGAATCTTTTCTGCAGTTTCAATTAAAGTTGTCCAAGGAATTTCGGCTACCTGAGCGGTTAAGAAGTCACGGGTTTGGATCGCTCGCAAAGAGATTACATAAAGTTGCTTTTGAGGTTTTTCTCGAATGGCACATAAGATTCGGGTGAAAGATGGATTTTCCGTGATGATCTTAGTTTGAAGCGTGACTAGATTTTTGATGGTTGCTTGATGGATGCGACCATCTTCTGTTTGAGCTTTGATGGCGGCGATTTCTCCATAGTGTCGTTCACCGCCTTTAACTCCAGTCGCCTTGTCCTGAAACACTTTCACAAGGAGATATCTTGTTGGAACGTTAAGGTATCGAGCCACTGTTTCTTGTATGTGCACTATGCAGGGATGCTGAGGCGTTTCTAAGTTGTCAATAATCGCTGCAAAATATTGGCTGGGACCATGCTTGGCAAAGTTTTCCTCAGCTATGGCGGTGGCTTTTTTAAGCGACTCCAACTTGTCGACCTTGATTTCTCCAACTACTCGCACCGAGAGACCTGGCCCAGGAAAAGGTTGCCGTTCGGATAATTCTGTTGAAACTCCTAAGTATCTGGCTACCTTTCTCACCTGTTCCTTGTAAAGGGACACAACCGGTTCGATAACTTGGAATCCGTAGCGTTCGGCAGGACTTATTCCTATCTGAGCTAATACATTGTGCTGAGTTTTTATTCCTCCCTTTGTTTCAACTATGTCCGCCTGGATAGTTCCTTGCACTAGAAATCGGCAGCCCTCTTTTTCAGCGGTTTCACTCAAAGTTTTGTAAAAGGTCTCTCTAAACTTCTTCCGCTTCTCCTCAGCGTCTCGCAAACCCTTTAGCTCGCTCAAGAAACGTTGCTGAACATTCAGCACCTTTATCGGCAGGTTTAAGGGAGGCTGAGATAAGAGTTGAGCAACCCTTTCAGATTCTCCGTCCCGCATGAAGGCATCGTCAAGCATAACGCAAAGAAGATTCTCTCCTATGGCACGGTGGATTAGCGCAGCAGAGGTTGTGCTGTCTACGCCCCCCGAAACCGCGATGAGAGCTCGCTCACTTCCAACGGCTCTCTTAATCTCCTCCACCTGCTTATCCACAAATTCTTTAGGATCAAAATCCTCCAATTTACACAAACTCCCTCAGATTAATTGATCCACCATTTCTTTGGTTATGTACGTGCCCATTCGAGGCATTCTTCTCATCCCAATAACTTGAGATATAACGTCTGATGATCTGGGTGTAGGAAGTTCGCGTAGGTTTTTGAGCCTAATGAAGGTTGCTTTTCTTCTTCCTTGCAGAAAGTCCATGTATTCTTCATATGATCTTAACAAAGATTCGTGACCGTAAGTTTTCCAAAGGTCTTTGGAGTCTCCGGTGATCCGTTCGATGAATTCTCCGACGCCTCGAATTTCTTTGTGGGGATGTGTTACATAAAAGAGGAGTAGCTTCGCATTTTTTGGACCAACTAGTCCTCTGCGAACAAACACGTGCACGGTTTCGCCCGCTCTGTTTCGGTTGCAGAGTCTATTCCAAAATTTTTCTATGCTCAAGAGAATGAAGGCATACCGCTCCAACGTTTATCACATCGCGCCTACCGTTATCACTTAGCATTTTATGTCGTTTACCCTTATAAGCAGAAAACGATTTCGCGATTGGACTAGTAAACGATATTAAGGCTATCGCTACATATTCGCTCTATAACATGTTAAGTGTTAGGTGAAACATTGATGAAGCTTGTAACGGTTTTGCTCCCTGAAGCTTATTTGGTAGGGCTTGACGAACTTGTGAGGTCAGGCATGTATCCAAGTCGAAGCGCCGCCATTCGGGCAGCGGTTAGAGACCTGCTGAAGAGAGAACTATGGGCTAAGCGTGAATAGTGAGAAGCCTTTTAACTTGAAACTTTATCCATATTTTTGGCGGTCTGCCTGTGAAGAAGCCCGTTGCTAGGGAACCTCAGATGACCAACGGACGGACAACTGAGGCTATCCGACCGCCAAGATGTTAACCTAATCTAAGCTGGTTCTCCGAATTTTCGAAAAAACGCTGTTATTAGTATCCAAATATGTCACGCCTGTTTCTGCTACCATTTTCTTTTTCTGCAATCAACGATGAAGTGTTGGAAGAAATGGTGGGTTTCCTTAAGAAGGTGGGATATGAGTAATCCGCGTTCGCTGTTTGATTCGCCATCCCAGCAAGAGAAGACCAACTAGAAAGGCTAGGCCAACAAGCCCCATCCCCCATGGATTATCAGTTCTAGTTTTATCAAGTTCTTGCAAAGGAGCGAGGAAAATGAAGAACGCTAGTCCTCCGCTTATCAAGGCGAATTGATATAGGTCATTGCATCCCTTTAACTTCAGACGTTTCAAAAATCTTGCGAAGCCAAACACCAGAAACCCTCCCAAAAGCATTATCCCCAGCGGAGGCAGGAGGTTAGGTAATACCCAGAAAACGATAAAGAAGCCGGTAGTTCCAAGAAGACCAGCCGCAAAGAAAGATCCTAGTCCACGAGAGTTCGTAGATCCTTGTCTTCTGTTTTCAGAGGGAATTTTCCAAGCCAAAAAAATGAAAAAGATAGCCAGTGTAACCGCTGAGAAATATTGTGGGAGAGGAGGGCGATACGGAGTCATAGCGAAATATCCTAGGAAGACAACACCAGCCAGAAGAATGGCAAAGCCTCCTAGGCCACGGCCACCCACCCAACGCTCTCTTCTCTGTGAAGGATAAGCCAATTCTACAAGCAAAACAGGGATTACAATGCTGAACACAGCGTGGTAGACGATGAGCATTTCAGCCCAAACCCAGTTGATTTCCATCCAACGACCAAACACTCCTAAAACTCCCAGATCAGGCCAGTCAGGATCAAAGAAACTCTTTACCATCAATCCCTCTTCTATGACCCCGTAAGCTGCCCCAAGCAGAAACAACGAAAGACAACCTTTCCTCCAGCGAAGCGTCAGTTCTCGCGCCAAGATTGCACCGCTACCGTAAAGGGACGCAAGTATAACGAACCCCAGCGGATTGAAAAACTCGATGGGCGGTGCTGAGCCAGAAAGGAGTTCGGCAACTGNNTTGAATTCTGAAGTGATTCCAGAGTCACGGTTTTAGATATGGAAATGTGAGATAGATATGGCGTTCATAAAGGTTATTTATTAAATAAAGCTACAGAAGACATCAGCGCATAAAAGGAAGAAGGAAAGGTGAAACAACCTCTCGTATACGAAGTGGACTTGACCAAAATTCAAGGAGACGGAGATTTTCCCTGCCCCAATTGCGGGGTTATCATATCTCCCGAAGACGAAACAGAGGATGTCTACCGCGTTCTGGAGACAAAGGTCAAAGGCCAAGCTTTAGAAGAACTAGTGATTCAATGCAACAAATGTGGAAGCAGAATCCGTCTGGTAGGTTTCCTCATCCCCGAGATTGATAACCCTTAAACTGGAACGACCCCCAGCTTAGAGTTAGGTCTAAAGTTTCTAGCTTATAGCAACTTTTACATCGTCTATGTTGTAGGTCATTTCGGTTTCCCATCTTACCGTAATTCCCACAGCAACCCACACTTCTTCGCTGGAGCCTGTTTGCAGAGTTGTTTTGTGGGTATAACGTTTCCATCCCGCAACTTCATTGGCTTGCCCAAGAACGGTAAAGTCTGTCTCAACTTCGGGGTTGGAGATTCCAGCATATGCGCACACATCCGCTATAACATTGAAACTCTCCTGTTCACTGTAAAACTCGAAAGAAACCTTAACGTGGATTTGCGAGTCATTTTTCACCGATATTTTCTTCTCGATCCAAACTGTGCCGTTATCCTGCTTTCAATCAATATACAACTCCACTGAATATTACCCAGAATGGGCTAGGAACGTTGCTCAAGAAACATTCCAAGCAACACATTGACCAGGATTGTTTAGGTCTGGAGGGACATCAGCATCTGCTTCCCAGTTGGCGAACCCTTCTTCAAAGCTTTAATTGTACACAAGAGGTTTAGGATAAAAACACAATACGGCGACAACACTGACCAGGAGTAGTATCCCAACGACGAAATAGATTTTGAAACTTAGCTTCATTTAGACATTCCTCATGAAGCAAAATCTGTCGGTGGTAAATAATACTACGCTTTAGAACACCCAGAAAAGAGAAGAGAATTTTTTCTAGAGGATGGTGTTCTACCAAAAGCAAGGTATATACTCTCTCACTCTGAATGCAACTTCCATTCTTTTTGCTAATTCCCTCATCTTTGAAATATCCACTTCCGGGATGGCCACAGAGGTTATTTCCGTGTCTAAATCCTCCTTCTTAGCTTTTTCAATAAACTCCAAAACCTTTTCAAAGGCGTTTTCAAATTCGGGTTTACACACTTGATTGTATGTCGCCTTGTCGTGGGCGTTCAAGCTTACGCTTACTTTGTCTACGCCAGCTTTCTTTAATTCCTTCACCACATCCTTCCTGTTATTCAGCAAGTATCCCTGACCGTTAGTGTCTACTCTAACAACCTTCCCAGAATACTTCTTTATCCATCCGGTAACTTCTAAAAGACAGCTCAGCCTTTCTAGGGGTTCTCCAAATCCACAGAAAACAACCTCACTCCAATTCTTTCTGGTTATAACTTTTTGCATTTCTTTGATTACCTCGTTTGAGGATGGTTCCTTCCGTAGTTTTAGGTTAAACTCCCGAATACCGTTTTTGAATTTTTTGAAACAGAAATAGCAATTGTTGGTGCACCTGTTAGTTATGTTTAGGTATAGGCTGTTGCCAAGCCAATAGACCACGCTTGAACTCTTCTTCATGAAGGACACGAACCGTTTCCACTTTCATATAATTTATTGAAAAACGTGGAAAAAACAGTTATCATCGCGCGTTACATAAGTCTCTTTAAAAGAGATTGTCAGGTTTGTTTATTAGCTGTGAGTTGGTGATGGATGCCTTACTATGTTTACATCCTTCTTTGTAAAGATGGTAGCTATTACACTGGATACGCCGAGGACGTGAAACGTCGGGTTGAACGACATAAAAAGGGTCAAGGAGCTAGATATACGAGGATGCACGAACCTGAGAAGATAGTGTACGTGGAGGAGTTCGACACCCGTAGCGAGGCCATGAAACGAGAACGAGAAATTAAATCGCTCAGCCACAACAAGAAACAACAATTGGTAAATTCATATGATAAAACAAATTTAGTGAATAAATTAGCGCATGCGCGCGCGTCGTCCACCTCCGCTTAATTTTGAGAACATGCAC
>JABAOH010153110.1_pt1 | contig 10653 bp, 8 predicted proteins | sample 7062181 | NCBI WGS metagenome assembly JABAOH01 (sample SAMN14538630, study PRJNA623070) | marine sediment metagenome | biome: marine biome [ENVO:00000428]; feature: marine pelagic biome [ENVO:01000023]; material: deep marine sediment [ENVO:00002113]; isolation source: pool of 5 deep marine... | reverse complement strand
GGCGACCTTTGCCCTTGGCGCCTACATATGGAGTCGGCGCCGGTATTCTGATACTGCGAAGGATTTCGGATGCGGGCCTTTGCGGCTAGGTAACAAAGCCCCACGACCATGACCCGCCCTGGCGGATAGTGCCACCCGGTAGTCAAGAGATCTAAGGGGCTGGTGAAAGCGTCGATCTGTCTGGAGCCCATCGAGAGCGCAGCACGAGTCGACGCCGTGATGCCGGATCATTGGCTCATGACGCCTCCTGGCTAAAACCGGCGGTGCTGGCGTCGCACAGCTAAAGTTCGCTGTTGACTCCGGACCTGACCTGCCACCCGTCATCCACTCCGGCCCCGGCCCCGGTTNNCCCCACAAACCCACTGGCATCCCGCGCCGCGAGGCTGTAGGTACGGCGCGGGAGGTATCGATGGCACTGATCTTCCGCACCGAATTCGCGCGCCTGCCGCTGTGGCGCGCGGCGTTCCGGCGGCAGGCGCCGGAGCTCGAGTTCCGTGCCTGGGACGCGCCGGGCGACGTTGCCGAGATCGAGTTCGCGCTGGTCTGGAATCCGCCGCCCGGCGTGCTGCGCACGTTCCCGAACCTCAAGGTGATCTTCTCGCTCGGCGCCGGGGTCGACCATTTGCTGAGCGACCCGGAGCTGCCGGCGGGCGTGCCGATCGTGCGCATGACCGATGCGGCGCTCACGCGCGGCATGACCGAATACGTCACCCTCCACGTGCTGCGCCACCACCGCCGCCAGCGCGCGTTGGAAGCGAACCAGCGCGCCGGCGCGTGGGAGCACGTCGTCACGCCGACGGCGCCGGCGCGGCGGGTCGGGATCATGGGGCTCGGCATGCTCGGCCGGGCCGCGGCGCGGGCGCTCGCGGCGCTCGAGTTCGACCTCGCCGGCTGGTCGCGCACCGCGCACGACATTGCCGGCGTCGCCTGCTTCCACGGGCCGGACGGGCTCGGCCCGTTCCTTGCCCGCACGGAGATCCTGGTCTGCCTCCTGCCGCTGACGCCCGAGACCGAGGGCATCCTGACCGCCGCCCTGTTCGCGCAGCTGCCGAAAGGCGCGAGCCTCATCAACGCGGCGCGCGGCGGCCACCAGGTCGAGGCCGACATCCTGGCGGCGCTCGAGTCCGGGCAGCTCTCGGAGGCGACGCTCGACGTCTTCGAAACCGAGCCGCTGCCGGCCGGCCATCCGTTCTGGTCCCACCCGCGCGTCACCGTCACCCCGCACAACGCCAGCGTCACCGACCCGGACAGCGGCGCAAGGCAGGTGATCGAGAACATAAGCCGCTTCCGCCGCGGCGAGCCCCTGCCCGACCTCGTGGACGTCAAGGCCGGCTATTGAGCGATCCCGCCGACAGCGCGCTCAAGCGCACCCGCATCGCCCTCGTCGCCGCGCTCTGCCTCGGCTACGTCGCGAGCCAGTTCTACCGCACCGCCAACGCCGCGATCGCGCCGGAGCTGATGCGCGAGCTCTCGCTCTCGCCGCAGGCGATGGGCGCGGTGACCGGCGTGTTCTTCCTCGTCTTCGCGCTGATGCAGATTCCGGCCGGCGTGCTGCTCGACCGCTTCGGGCCGCGCCGGGTGATGTCGGCGCTGCTGCTCTCGGCGGTCGCCGGCGCGCTGGTCTTCGCATTGGCCGGCGGCGCCGCCGGGCTCGGCCTCGGGCGCGCCTTCATGGGCGCCGGCTGCGCCGCCGGGCTGATGGGCTCGATGGTGGTGTTCGCGCGCTGGTTCCCGCAGCGCCATTTCGCCACCCTCGCCGCCGTGATCTTCTCGGTCGGCGGCATCGGGAACCTGCTGGCCACGACGCCGCTCGCCGTGGCCAGCGAAGCGATCGGCTGGCGCTCCGTCTTCGTCTGGGCCGCCGTCGTCACGGTGGGAATGGCGGCGGCCCTGCTCCTCGTGCTGCGCGATGCGCCGCCGGGCCACCCGGTCGCCAGCGGGCCGCCGGAAACGCCGCGCCAGATCCTGTCCGGTCTCGCCCGGGTGCTGCGCGACCGGCGCATCTGGCAGATCAGCGCGATGCAGGCGGTGGCCTACCCGATCGTGGTGACGATCAGCGCGCTGTGGGCCGGGCCGCTGCTCGACGAGGTCTACGGCCTCGATGCGATCATGCGCGGGCATGTGCTGATGGCGCTGAACGTGGCGATGATCCTCGGCGTCCTCGCCTACGGGCCGCTCGACCGGCTGTTCGACACCCGCAAATGGGTGGTCGTTTCGGGGGCGGCGCTGTCGGTGCTGCTGCTCTTCGTGCTGGCGGCGGTGCCGCGCTGGCCGCTGTGGCCGATGATCGCGCTCCTGCTGCTGTTCATGGCGCTCGGCGGCTACCAGATGGTGCTGCATGCCCACACCCGGGCGATCCTGCCGGATCATCTCGTCGGGCGCGGGTTGACGGTGCAGAACACCGCGGCCTTCGTCGGCGTCTTCGCGATGCAGTGGGCCTCGGGCGTCATCATCGGCGCGGCCCGGGACGCGACCGACCCGGCGCTCGCCTACCGGCTGGTCTTCGCCTTCCTGGGCGNNCTGCGGATCGAGGACCGGCCGCCGAGCGCGGCCGATGCCGGATGACGCGGCCCGCTCAGCTTCCGGCGCGCGCCGGGGCCTTCGGCGCGGCACCCTTGCGCGCGGTGGCGGCGCGCTTCCTTGCGGCCTTGCGGGCGGCTTCGGCGGCGCGGGCGCGCTCCACCTCCGCCCGGGCGTCGGCGATGATCTCGGCGAATTCGGAGAGGTAGACCGAGCCCTTCACCGTCCGCTGCACGACGACCGAGCGGCCGTCGCGCGGGTCGGTCTTGCGGCGCGCGAGGCCGAGCTCGCTCAGCCGGTCCAGCGCCCGCGTGATGGCGGGCTTGGAGACGCCGAGGGTCGCCGCCAGGCCGCGCACCGTGTGCGGCGGCCCGGTCATGTAGACGGTGAGCAGCGCGGCCATCTGGCGGGCCGACAGGTCCGGGGCGTCGCGGCGCACGCTGTCGACCATGGCGCGCCGCCAGATATCGAGGGGTTCGAGGTCGGTCCGTGCCATCGCCAGGGCCAATTCGTTCCGGATGCGAATCGAAATTACCGCCCGGAGCGCCGCAACGCAAGGAAAATCGGGCCTTGCGACCGGTCGGGACGTGTCCTCCCGCGGGTGCCCTACATAGTCTCCAATCGTTCACGAATGGCGGCGAAGGCGGCGCGCATGGCCATCGCCTCGCCGCCCTCCGGCCGGCCCGGGCGGTTGCCGACGTTCCAGGCCATGATGTCGAAATGCGCCCAGGGAACGCCGTCGCCGACGAACTCCGCCAGGAACAGCGCCGCGGTGATGGCCCCGGCATAGGGCGAATCGCCGGCGTTGTTGATGTCGGCGACCGGGCTGTCGATGAGGCGCCGGTAGGGCCGCCACAGCGGCAGGCGCCAGACCGGGTCGTCCTCGGCGACGCCGTGCCGGCACAGGCTCTCGGCCAGGGTGTCGTCCGGGCTGAACAGCGCCGCGATCTCGGTGCCCACGGCGCTGCGCGCGGCCCCGGTCAGGGTCGCGAAATCGAGCAGCACCGCCGGCTCGTCCTCGACCGCGAGGCTGAGCGCGTCGGCCAGGATCAGGCGGCCTTCCGCATCGGTGTTGCCGACCTCGACGGTGATCCCCTTGCGGGTGTGCAGCACGTCGCGCGGCCGCATCGCGTTGCCGGAGACGCTGTTCTCCACCGCCGGGATCAGCACCCGCAGGCGCACCGGCAGCTTGGCTGCCATGATCATGCGCGCCAGGCCCAGCGCGTCCGCGGCGCCGCCCATGTCCTTCTTCATCAGCGCCATGGCCCGGCGCGGCTTGAGGTCGAGCCCGCCGGTATCGAAGCACACGCCCTTGCCGACCAGGGTGACCTTCGGCGCCGATTTTCTGCCCCACGCGAGGTCGATCAGCCGCGGCGCCCGGTCGGCGGCCCGTCCGACCGCATGGATCGCCGGCAGTTTCCGCTCGATCAGCGCGTCGCCGACGATGACGGCGTGCTCTGCCTTGAACTCCTTCGCCAGGGCGACCGCGCCCTCGGCGAGTCCGTCCGGCCCGAGATCGGATGCCGGGGTATTGATCAGGTTCCGGGCAAGAAAGGTGGCCTCGGCGGCCGCGGTGACCGACGGACGGTCCGCGGCCTCGGGCCAGACGAGGTCCGGAGCCGATGCATCGTTCCGCTTGTAGCGGTCGAACCGGTAGCTGCCCAACGCCCAGCCCAGCGCGGCCCGGGTCGCGGCGCGTTCGGGAAGCGCGGCGTCGAGTCGATACCGGCCGGGCGGCAAGGCTGCCGCCGCACCGCCCCACGACCACAGGTCGTCGTCGCCGGTCACGCCGACCAGCGCGCCGCCGACAGCCGTATCGTCGGTTCCGGGCAGCAGGAGGACGGTCCCCGGCTTCGCCTTGTAACCCGTGGCGCGCACCCATCTCGCAACCGATTCCGGAAGGCCGCCGACGGTTTCTTCGAGGGCGTGCTCCTCCACCGCCGTGAGCGGGATGGCCGCATCGCCCTTCTCGTCGACCAGACAGTTCAGGGGCACCCGCATTCTCCTTGCACATTCCAGCGCCGACCGCATAGTGTCGGTAGCGCAGGTTTTAGCGGCGGCAGGGCCGCACGGCAATGGGGGGAGAGCATCACATGGTCCCGATGACCCTGGTGATTGGAAACCGCAACTACTCGTCGTGGTCGCTTCGGGCCTGGCTGGTCATGCGCATGGCCGGCCTGACATTCGATGAGATCGTGATACCGCTCGATCGCCCGGACAGCAGGATCAAAATCCTCGAGCATTCGCCGGCGGGCCGGGTGCCGGTGCTGCACCACGGCAATGTCACGGTATGGGACTCCCTGGCGATCTGCGAATACATCACCGAGACGGTGCCGGGCGCGCGGCTTTGGCCCGAGACCGTGCCGGCGCGCGCCGAAGCCCGCTCGATCAGCGCCGAGATGCATGCCGGGTTCGCCGCGCTGCGCGAAGCCCTGCCGATGAACGTGCGCGCAGACCGGCCCGGTGTGCAGATCTCGCGCGACGTGCAGGCGGACATCGACCGCGTCCTGGCGATCTGGCGCAATTGTCGCCGCAAGTTCGGGACCGTCGGCCCGTTCCTGTTCGGGCGGTTCTCCATTGCCGATGCCATGTATGCGCCGGTGGTGAGCCGGTTCATGACATACCGTGTGACCATGGATGCGATTGGCCGGGAGTATGCCAGCACCATTCACGATCTGCCGGCGATGCGCGAGTGGGCCGAGGCGGCCGCGGCCGAGGCCTGGGTGATCGCGGGCGAGGAAGTCGGCGAAGACGTCGGCTAGCTTCTGCGAGGCGATCACGTTGCCGCGTTCACCGCGGCTCCGGGCCGCCCTCTTCGGTCTCCTCGGCCGCATCGTTCTCAGACTGCAGCAGGCTCGGGATCTCTTCGATCGAGATGCCTTCCTGGGGCATCTCCCTGTTCGGAGCCGGCGGTTTCGGCCCTGTCTTCGCAGGCGTCGGTGCGCAGCCCGACGATTCAATTCGGCTGACCTTCACGAGATTCGCAGCCAGTTTGATGGTGCCGAGATCGATGATCATGTGGCTCGCCACACCGTTGGCATGGACCTGAACGATCGTGTGGGCGCCGATCTCGTTGAGCGACTGCGCCTCGAAGACCGGGGTGACCCGGAGGCGCCACGACTTACCCTCGATCAGCTCCGGGTTCCCCTCGGGAAGCCGCTTGAGGATCGTCGGGGCACCGCCGAGCAGTCTCATTTCGGTATACTTCGCGTAGGGATCGAAGTAGTGCACCGGTGCCGGTGTTTCCCCCACCACCAACTGATCCAGCGTCTTGGTGAACGCTTCGGTTGGCAGGCCCATGCCGATCGCGAGTTTGCGCGAGTCCTTTTTCGGCTTGTCGAACATGACCTCGCCCGGCTCCCCGGACTCCGGGATCGTGGCGCGACCACGGGTATCGATCTTGCCGGACTTGTCGGAATTGTTCCATCCTGCGAACTCAACCCGACGGGCCGAGACGTTTTCGCGCAGACGCAGCATGTTGTGGACGCGGATCTTCTTGCCGCTGTCGAGCTCGATCGTAAAGAGCAGTTCGCTCTGTGATTGCCATGCGTTGCACTGACGTTTGACGCGAACGCCAAGGGCGCCTTGTGACTGCACGATCGCCCCCTTGAAGGTTGTCTGGAGCAGCGTCAGGCGGTACAGCGCTTCGTGCGGAACCAGTTCGACGGCGCTTGCGCCGCTCGGCATCAGGGCCGTGGCGGCCAACAGCAGAATTGGAAGCCGGAATTGCAATCGCATCATGGCACGCGTCCATTCTTAGCCCGTCAATTGCAGGCGGGGATGTCCAGGCCCTTGATCCAGGCGAGGCTGCCGTCAACGGTGAACAGGCCGAAATCGATCGTGGTTTCGCTGACGATCCCGTTCTTGTGCACCTTCGAGGTTTCGACGCGCGCCGGCCGCGGATCGTCGGCTCCGATCAGGATATATTGTGTCGTGTACCGCCACGCGGGCGTATTCAACAATTCCGCGTCGCCGTCCGGTACGGGGCGATCGGTCGCTTCTTCGCGCGGCGCCGGGCGGTAGACCGCACGGAACGCGCCCTCGCTGCTGGAGCCGTCGAACACGGGAAGTTCGGGCGCGAGTTCGCCCTTGGCCAGCCGGTCGAGCTGTTGGCGCAGCGCTACGAACGGGAAGATGACGTTCTGCGGAACCTCGATCTGCTGTTCCTCCGGCCAGTCGTAGCGGACGTTGACACCGAGGAAGCGAACCTCTTTCTGCTTCTTGGCCTTTTCTTCCGCGACGCGGGCGGCTTCTTCGGCGGCCGCCTTTTCCTTGACGGCTTCCTGCGTTTCTTCCGTGCCCACGACCTCCTTGTCCTTCTCGTCGACCTTGGCCATTTCGACGACTTCTTCCTTCACCTCGACCACCGAGCCTTCCTCCGGCCGGTTGGCTTCGCCGGCGATGATCGAGACCGTGCGACCGTTCAGGGTCGTCCGCGAACGAAACCAGAAATGCCGCCCGCCGATGGACTCGCGCAGCCGATCCTCGATGACGAGATGGGTTTCGCGGCCGTCCGTGTAGACAATGTCGAACTCAAGCCGGCGATCATATCCGTAATGGAAGCAGTCGCGCGACACGTTCACTTCCATGATGCCAGTCGAGGTATCCGCCCACCCATCGACGTTGAGATCCTTCAGGCTCAGCCGATAGATGGCTTGATGCGGAATGATCTCTGCCGCGTGAGCCGTCACGACCGACGTTGTCGCCAACACGGTGGCCGCCGCCAGCAATTTCCGAAATCTCATCGCAATTCGCCAAAATCTCTGTTGCAAATTTCGCACCGGGGCGCAGGTTCGGGGCCGGGCAGTCGATCCCGACCCGTGATCGGGCCCAGAGGCGGTGTCCGCCGCATGGCCATCTGGAATGGAGCCACAATTAGGTTAATCTGGCGTAAAGGCCCGGCAATTAATGGTTTTTGTCGATAATACCAGACATTCAGCGCGCACCGATTTCGTGAATCCGCCACCTGCCATGCGATGGCACCGGCAATTGGACACATGATTGGCACGGGACGTGCATGGCAGGTGCGAGACGCAGTGCCGGCATCAATGAGCCGGCGGGCGAGAACAGCGCGGATCGCACCATGCATCGGGAAAATCCGGAGGCGAATAGCTCCGATAACGGACCGGCTTCGGCCGGTATCCTCGTCTTCAGCATCGACGATATCAGCCGTGATCTGATGAGTCGTGTGCTCCACAATGCGGGGTATCGGGTGTCGGTCGCCGCCGATCTTGCGGCGGCACAGCGCCTGCTGGCGGAGCGTTCATTCGACCTCGTGCTTGTCGACCGCTGGGTGCCGTGCGCGGACGCCCGCATACTCGTTGGCGGAATCCGCGAAAACGCCGGTGGGATGGACTCGCCGGCAATTCTCGTGATCAGCGAGGAGGACCAGCTTCTTGCGGCCGGGCCGCTGGTGCCGTCCATCGCGGCGTCGGTCATCAGGCCATGTGGCATCAACACGCTCATTGCGCATGTCGGCGACCAACTGACACGCCGCGGCGCGGCGGCCGGCCGGCCCGCCCGGGCCGCGCGCGACGCCGACCGGCGCAGCGCCGGTTCGGACGGACACGTCGCGGACGTCGAGATCCCGGGCCGGGTCTATGCCGATGCTCTTGCGGCGGTCGACGAGGGATTCGTCGTCTGGGACTCGGAGGATCGCCTTGTGGCCTGCAACGAGAGTTACAGAAGGCGTTTCGGCCCGGTCGCCGAATTCGTGGTGCGCGGCGCGCGGTTCGAGGATTTGATGCGACGGCAGCTGGAGAGCGGCGTTCTCAGAGTCGGCACGAGTCGGCACCACGATTGGCTCGCGCAGCGGCTGGCGGCGCACCGAAGCTGCGATGGCCCCTGGGAGGACGAGTATTCCGATGGGACGTGGGTGAAGGTCACGGAAACGCGCACCGCGACCGGCGCCACCGTGGGACTCTGCACGGACGTCTCGCACATTCGCCGGCGCGAACTTGCCCTGAAGACGTTCGCCGAGAACAACCGGCGTCTCGCGGCCGCGGTCAATGCGACGACCAGCGCGATCCTGATCACCGATCCCAAACGACCGGGCAATCCGACGGTGTTCGCAAACCCAGCCTTCTCGACCATGACGGGCTGGCCCGTTGAAGAGGCCCTCGGTCGCGACCGCTCGTTCCTGAACGGTTCCGAGACCGACCTCGACGCGGTGGCCCGTTTTGAACAGGACATGGCGGACGGCCGTCCGGCAGCAGCGGAACTGCGCCTTCAGGCGCGCGGTGGCAGGCCGATCGAGGTCGCGCTCAACGCTAGCCCGATTCGCAGCGCCGAGGGCGGCGTGGCAAACTGGGTCATCGTTCAGACCGATGTGACGGCACGCAACCGGGCCGACGCGGCTGTGCTCGAACCTCCGGATCGGGAAAGGATCGACCCGTCGACTGGTGGGCACCTGCATGACCTCAACAATCTCTTGACGGTCGCGCGGGGGAATTTGGAGTCGGCGGTCGACGGGGCTGAAGAGAGCGATTCCGAGTCCCGTACGACGCTGGATTCCGCGCTCGAGGCGATCAATCGCGCATCCGATGTCGCACGGCTGATGCTTGGCAGGCCCGCGCGGTCGATGCCGGCACCGGTGCCGGTCGACCTTGGCGATACGTTGCAGGCATTCCGAAGCTTTTTCGGTCGTTCGCTTGACAGTCGCCACAGGGTCCTCGCTGCTACCGGCAAGGAGATCTGGCCCGTGCTGGTCGATCAAAGGCAGATGGAGAATGCGATTCTGAATCTCGCACTGAACGCGCGCGAGGCCATGCCGGACGGCGGCACCGTGACCTTGGAAGCCGTTAACACGACCGTCAAGGGCGGCACCGACGTTTGCGGTCAGCCGGTTGCCGACGGCGATTACGTGTGCATATCGGTCCAAGACGACGGTGCCGGGATGTCACGCGAGGTCATCGCGAGAGCGGTCGAGCCTTTCTTTACGACCAAGAGCCCGCGCAAGGGCTCGGGCCTTGGCCTCAGTACGGTAAGGGACTTTGTGACTCGATCCGGCGGATTCATGGCGATTACCAGTCAGCCCGGCAGTGGCACGACCGTTTGTCTTTTCCTGCCGCGGACTCCGGACCGGGTCCAAAGCGGCGCCACGGTGCGCAAGATCGCATATGCCGGGGGGACGGAGACGCTGCTGGTTGTGGACGACGAGGCCTGCGTCCGCGCCGTCGTCGCCCTGCATCTGGCCCGGCTCGGGTACCAGATTCTCCAGGCCGGTTCGGCGGAAGAAGCACTGAACTTCCTTCACCGCGGCCATCGGGTCGACCTGCTCATCACCGACGTCGGTCTTTCCGGCGGCATGGACGGCTATCAACTCGTCGCCGCTGTCCGCGCACGTCGGCCGGACGCGAGGGCGATCGTCATGTCCGGCTCGTGTGACAGGCCGGTTCCGGATGTTGCGCGAATACTGCCCGGCGTCCGGTATCTTACCAAGCCCTATCACCGTGCCGTACTCGCCGATTTGGTTCGCAGCGTTCTTGACTCGGATCATGCGGCGGCATGGTTCCGGGCCGCACCCGCAACACCCGCGTAACCGTCGCGCGTCGCGACTGCCGGCGATCAGTCGACCGGCCCGTTGGGGGTCAGCACGATCTTTCCTTCCCGGCGAAACCGCCACGACCGTTCAAGCGCTTCGGCGATGTCGTCGAGCCCGAAGGTTCTTTCGACCGGCACATGAAGGGTTCCATCGGCGCACCGTGCCGCCAGGTCCAGGTACATGGCGCGCAGCTCGTCGGGGGCCATTGCGGCGCCCGCTTTGACCATCCAGAAACCCTTGAGCGTGATGTCGCGCAACACAAGCTGGTGCGGCGTGATCATGCAGGGTTCGCCGCTCAGGAATCCGTAGTTCACGACCACGCCGCCGTCCGCAAGGCAGTCTGCCAGGCGTCGGGTCGCGTCGCCACAGACCGCATCGAGTGCCAGCCGTGCCCCGGCGCCACCGGTCTCGGCCCGCATGCGGGCGCCGACATCATCGCCGTCAACCAGAACCACGTCCGCACCGATGTCCTTCAGCGGCGCGACTGCATCGGCCCGGCGCACGATATTGGCGGTTCGGACGCCGCTGGCGGCAGCAAGCCTGATGATGTGGCGACCGACGCCGGAGTTCGCCGCGTTCTGGACGATCCA
>JABAOH010041050.1_pt3 | contig 10653 bp, 11 predicted proteins | sample 7062181 | NCBI WGS metagenome assembly JABAOH01 (sample SAMN14538630, study PRJNA623070) | marine sediment metagenome | biome: marine biome [ENVO:00000428]; feature: marine pelagic biome [ENVO:01000023]; material: deep marine sediment [ENVO:00002113]; isolation source: pool of 5 deep marine... | reverse complement strand
CGGGGACCCGACGGCTCTGGAGGATGCGATTCGCGACGCGGGCCGGCGGCCGGAAGACGTCGGTCTGGTCATCAATACTCACCTGCATTTCGATCATGCCGGCGGCAATACCCTCGCCCTGCCTGACGGGTCGGTCGTGCCCACGTTCGCCGGCGCGCGGCATGTGGTGCAGAAGAGGGAATGGGAGTTCGCTCACCTTCAGAACGAGCGGGTAAAGGCCAGCTATCTGACACCGAACTTCGATCCCGTCGACGCCACCGGTCTCCTCGAGCTGGTCGAGGGGGCGGTCGAGATCCTGCCTGGCCTCCGGCTGTTTCCCACACCGGGACATACCCCCGGGCATCAGTCGGTGCATATCGAGTCCGAGGGGCAGACCGCCCTGTATCTGGCCGATCTGGTGCCCACCTCGGCACACCTGCCGTTGCCCTGGATCATGGGGTACGACGTGGAGCCGCTGGTCACGCTGGAGACCAAGCGGCGAGTGCTGGAGCGAGCTGTGAGGGAACGAACTTTGCTCATATTCGGGCACGATCCCGAGACCCCCTGGGGATATCTTGCGCCCGGGGAGAAGCGACCCACCCTGGTCGACGAGCGCCCCGACTGAAAGGTAGTGACGATATGCCAGATTCAAGAACGACTCCCGTTATCGTTAGCGGCGTGCGCACGCCGATCGGCCGGTTTCTCGGCGGCCTCGCCAAGCTGAAAGCGCCACAGCTCGGCGCCATCGCGATCCGCGAGGCCGTCAGCCGCGCCGGCATCCAGCCCGGCGAGGTTCAGGACGTGATCATGGGCAACGTGCTCCAGGCCGGCGTCGGCCAGGCGCCGGCCCGGCAGGCTGCGATCGCCGCCGGCATTCCGGCCACAGTGCCTGCGGTCACGGTCAACAAGGTGTGCGGCTCCGGGCTGAAGGCGGTCGCTTTGGCGGCCCAGGCGATCCGTGCCGGTGACGCAGAAGTCATCGTCGCCGGCGGCATGGAATCGATGTCGAACGCGCCGTACTACCTGTTCGGCTACCGCGACGGCGTGAAGTTCGGTACGCGGGAGATGGTGGACGGCTTGATCTACGACGGTCTCTGGTGCGGCTTCCATGACTGCCACATGGGTGGCCACGCCGAGTACACCGCCATGAAAGCGGGCGTGGCCCGGGCTGACCAGGACGAGTTCGCCTATCAGAGCCACATGAAAGCCGTGGCCGCGCAGAAGGCCGGCAAGTTCGACGCGGAGATCGTCCGGGTCGAGGTGCCGGGACGTAAGGGCGAGGTCGCCGTGGTGGAGGCGGACGAGGGGCCGCGCGCCGACACGACGCTGGAGAAGCTGGCGACCCTGAAGCCGGTGTTCGGGGACAGTGCGCCGGCGGAGGTGAAGGACTACTCGGTAACCGCGGGCAACGCATCCGCGTTGAACGACGGGGCTGCCGCTCTAGTGGTCGCCTCTCAGCGTTACGCCGAAGAGAACGGCCTACAGATCATGGCCCGCATCCGCAACTACACGGTGGGAGCCACCGAGCCAAAGGACCTGTTCTTCGCCCCGGTCGATGCGGTAAGGAAGCTGATGGAGAAGGATGGGACTTCGATCAACGATTACGAGCAGATCGAGATCAACGAAGCGTTCGCGGTACAAGTTCTCGCGGACGGGCGCGAGCTCGGCTGGGACTGGGACCGTGTCAACGTGCATGGAGGTGCCGTCGCCCTCGGCCACCCAATCGGTGCGTCAGGGGCGCGCATCCTCGTCACTCTGCTGGGAGCGATGCAGGATCGCAACAAGCACCTGGGCCTGGCTACGCTGTGTCTCGGTGGTGGCAACGCGGTCGCCCTGAGCGTCGAGCGCGTGTAGAGAAACGCAAAGCGGAAAGGAAACGCTGACATCGTGAATCTCAAACCACAGAGTCGTGCAGGGGCTGGCTTGCTGAATGGATGGCTGGCCAACCGGGCGTCGAGGCAGCTGATCGGCGTCTCGGTCTTCGCACTCGCCACGGCCGTAGGGGCGCGTGTTGCGATCCCCGTTCCGGGCACGCCCGTGCCGTTCACACTGCAGGTGCTGTGTGTGCTGCTGGCGGGAGCTTTGCTAGGCCCGAGGCTGGGCGCCGCTTCGCAGCTCCTGTACGTCGGGTTGGGCGCGCTCGGCGCGCCGCTGTTTGCGTTCGGCGGAGGTCCCGCCTACGTGCTGGGGCCGACGGGTGGCTACCTGATCGCTTTTCCGTTGGCGGCCTTTGCGGTCGGTTCCCTGGCCGGTCGCTCGGGCGGCCCGGCGCGACTGATCCTCGGCCTCACCGCCGGGGTCGCGGTGATCCACGCTGGCGGCGCCGCCTGGTTAGCAGTCGTGACAGGTAGTTTGGAGCAAGCCGTGCGTTTCGGCGTAGGTCCTTTCCTGCTTCTGGATGTCGTGAAGATAGCGCTTGCGTCGCTTATCACTCTTAAGTGGCGCCGGCGAGCCCTCGAGCTTTTCTAGCTTCGAGGGTTTTTTGTTGTGGGAACCGGCTAGCGTGAGAGCACGAGACGTCTTCCTCGGTCCCGAGAAGCTGCGTGCGCTGTGGCGCGTGCTGATCTTCTTCGTCTGCGCGATCCTTGCCTTCTGGTTGCTCAGCGTCATCGTGCAGCCGCTGGCGCCGCTGGGCAGGGACGCGTTCTGGAGCATCGCCATCGGCGGCGGAGTCATGATGACGGCAGCGCTCATCACATCGGCGATCATGATGCGCTGGAGCGAGCGCCGGCCGCTGGCAGCTCTCGGCTTGCCGCTGGGGAAACAGCTGGCTCGCGAGCTGTTGATGGGGGCCACAATCGGCGGCTGCTTCATCGCGGCTGTGGTCGTCATGCATACGTTGGTCGGTTGGCTGAGGCCGGCGCCGGATGCGGGGACCTTGCTCGACTGGCTCACGTATCAGGCCCGGCTCGCCATGGTGCTGGCCATCGCCGCGACGGCTGAGGAACTGCTCTTCCGGGGCTACCCGTTCCAGGTGCTTGTCGAGGGGATCGGGGCCCCGCTGGCTGTGATCATCTCCTCGGCGGCCTTCGCCGCCGTGCATGCGTTCAATCCGGGGGCCGACTTGCTCTCGCTGCTGAACATCGGCCTCGCCGGCGTGCTGCTGGCCGGGGCTTACCTGCGCACGCGCTCGCTCTGGGTCGCTATCGGGCTGCACTGGGGCTGGAACTGGGTGATGGCCGGCGTCTTCGACATGCCCGTTAGCGGAATCGAGGAGTTCGATGCGCCGGGCTACGACACGCTTGAGAGGGGCCCCGATCTGTTCACGGGAGGGGCATTTGGGCCCGAAGGGGGCCTGACGGCAACGCTGCTCAGCCTACCGTTCATCGTTTGGGTGTTTCGGACGGGCTGGCTCCAAGAGTCGCCACGAATGGCTGCGCTGAGGCCGCTGATCGACGCCCGGGGCTTGCGCTGAGCGGCGTCGCAGCTTCCAGGCTCGGCCGCCGCCGTCCGGTCGAATCGCCGCACTGAAGGTTGGGAAGGTGGTATGAGATGCCTACTAAGAGCGGAATGAAGGTCGCCGTGATCGGCGCTGGGACGATGGGCAACGGCATCGCTCATGTCTTCGCGCAGAGCGGCTTCGAGGTGACGCTCGTCGATGTGAGCGACGAGGTATTGGAGAAGGCGCTCGCGACGATCGAGAAGAACCTGAATCGTCAGGTCAAGAAAGGCACCATCGATGAGAGCACGCGCGACGCGACCCTCGGCCGAATCGCCGCAGCCACCGATCTGGGCGCTGCCGCCAGCGCCGAGCTCGTCGTCGAGGCGGTCCCCGAGGACGAGGCGCTCAAAGCGGAGGCGCTTCGCAAGCTGGACGAGCTGACTACCGACTCGGCCATACTCGCTAGCAACACCAGCTCCATCGCGATCACGCGACTGGCCGCCCACACGAAGCGGCCGGACAAGGTGGTGGGGATGCACTTCATGAACCCCGTCCCGCTGATGCAGCTCGTCGAGGTGGTTCGTGGCCTCGCTACATCGGACGACACGGCTGACACGGTGGTGCAGCTCGCCCGCGATCTCGGCAAGACCCCCGTCGTCGTCAACGACTCTCCGGGCTTCGTGAGCAACCGGGTGCTGATGCCGATGATCAACGAGGCGGTCTATTGCTTGCACGAGGGCGTGGCGGCAGCCGAATCGATCGATGAGGTGATGAAGCTCGGGATGAACCATCCCATCGGGCCGCTGGCCCTAGCGGATCTGATCGGGCTGGATACCTGCCTTTTCATACTCGAAGTGCTGCACCACGATCTGGGCGAGGATAAGTACCGGCCCTGCCCGCTGCTCAGGAAGCATGTGGACGCTGGCTGGCTGGGCCGGAAGACAGGTCGCGGGTTCTATGCCTATTAATGAGAGACAAGTTCGGATTCGAAGATGAGGCGCGACTACACGCTGACCGAGGAACAAGAGCAGGTTCGGCAACTCGCTCGTGAGTTCGCGGCGAACGAGCTGCGTCCGCGCTCGGCGGAATGGGACCGCGAGGCCAAGTTCCACTCCGAAGTGTTGCCGATGCTGGGCGAGCTGGGCTTCATGGGAATGCTCCTGCCGGAAGAGTACGGCGGCCTCAACCTCGGGATGCTGACCTACCTGGTGGCGCTCGAGCAGATCGCCTGGGGCGACGCCTCGGTGGCCATCACCATGTCCGTGCACAACTCGCTGCCCACACAGATGCTGTTGAAGTACGGCAGCGACGAACAGAAGCGTAAGTGGTTGCCGCCGATGGCACGGGGCGAGGCGCTGGGCGCGTTCGCGCTCTCGGAGGCCGGAGCGGGGAGCGATGCAGCGAGCCTCAAAGCGCGGGCGGAGCGCGACGGGGATGGATGGGTCCTGAACGGGGAGAAGCTGTGGGTAACGAACGGCGGTGAAGCCGACGTCGTCCTCGTCATGGCGCGGACCGACGCCCCGGGCGACCGGCGTGGCCCACGCGGGATCGGAGCCTTCATCGTTCCGACCGACTCGCCGGGCTACCAGGTCGGGAAGAAGGAAGAGAAGACAGGGCTACGGAGCTCCGAGACGGTGGCCATCTCGTTCAACGACATGCGGCTCGGTCCTGAATCGCTGCTTGGTGAGCCCGATAAGGGCTTCATCTACGCTCTCTCCAGCCTGGAGGGCGGTCGTCTGGGGGTCGGGGCGCAGGCGCTGGGGATCGCTGAGGCGGCACTGGAGCATGCCATCGACTACGCCGCCGAACGCAAGCAGTTCGGCCGCGCGATCAAGGACTTCGAGGGACTGGCGTTCAAGCTCGCCGACATGGCCACCCGCGTCGAGGCGTCGCGCGGCCTGCTCTATCGGGCGGCGCGTGCCTGGGATGGGGGCCAGTCGGACATGCGCCTGTCCAGCATGACCAAGTTGCACTGCAGCGAGACCGCGGTCTGGGTGACGTCGCAGGCGATCAACGTCTTCGGTGGTTACGGGTTCATGCGCGACTACCCCGTGGAGAAGCTGTTCAGAGATGCGAAGGTGACGGAAATCTACGAAGGCACCAGCGAGATCCAGCGGCTGGTGATCGTGAGGACGCTATACCAGGAGAAAGCAACGGGTTGATAAGCACCGTGATCAACCGGGGTTTGCGATAGAAAGGGGAGTGCGTCAATGGAAGTCTTCAAGGCGATGAACAAGACCGAGCATGAGCAAATCCTGTTCACCCGGGAGCCTGCCGCGGGCTACTACGGGATCATCGCGATTCACGATACCACGCTGGGACCGGCGCTCGGTGGCTGTCGTTTCTGGAAGTACGAGTCCGAGGAAGCGGCCTTGATCGATGTGCTGCGTCTGTCGAGAGCGATGACTTATAAAGCGGCGGTCGCCGGGCTGAACCTGGGCGGCGGCAAGTCAGTGATCATTGGCGACCCCGACTCACCGCGCCGCGAGATGATCTTCCGGGCGCACGGCCGCGCCGTCGAGACGCTCAAGGGTCGCTACATCACGGCCGAGGACGTGGGCACGTCGGTGGAGGATATGGACTACGTCCACATGGAGACAGACTACGTGGTCGGCATCGCGGGGCGTTCCGGTNNGAGCGCTACGGCGATGAATCGCTGAAAGGCAAGGTCGTGGCGGTGCAGGGCGTGGGCCACGTCGGCTATTACCTGTGTGAGAACCTGGCGGCGGAAGGCGCGCAGCTCATCGTGACCGACATCAGCGAAGAGAAAGTCGCGCGGGCGGTGGAAGATTTTGGGGCGGAGGCCGTGGAACCGGAACAGATCTACGATGTCGAGGCGCATATCTTCGCGCCGTGCGCGCTCGGCGCGGTCGTCAACTCGAAGACGATACCGCGGCTGAAAGTCGACATCATCGCTGGCGCGGCAAACAATCAGCTGGCCGGTCTGGCGGACGCCAAGGAGCTTCGGGAGCGGAACGTCCTTTACGCCCCCGACTATGTCATCAATGCCGGCGGCCTGATCAATGTATATTCAGAATTGGCCGACTGGAGTACCGATCGCTCGAAGCGAAAGGCCGGTGAGATCTACCAGACCCTGCTCGAGGTCTTCGAGCTGGCCCGGGTAGACAAGATGACTACCGCCGAGGCGGCGGACAGAATCGCCGAGCGGCGGATCGAGACCGTGGGGCGACTGCACCGGTCGCGTATCAGCGGAGGGGCGAACCGCCACTCCCGGCCCTGACGCCACCGTCGCAGGGGATCGCGGCAGACGGACGCAAGAGATCTCAACACTCGAGGGCAAGCTTCGGGGCATCGCCCGTGGGGGGCGACGAGGCTTGAATGGACGGGCGGAGAGAAGACACTGTGAGCAACCTGGAATCGGTGGATCGCGAAGTCTACGAGGCGATACTTAACGAGACACGGCGGCAGGGCGAGGGGTTGGAGCTGATCGCCAGTGAGAACTTCGTCTCGCCTGCTATCCTCGAGGCGGTGGGCTCGGTGTTTACCAACAAGTACGCCGAGGGCTATCCGGGAAAGCGGTACTACGGCGGTTGCGAGTACGCTGACATCGTCGAGGGTCTGGCGCGCTCGCGCGCCTGTGAGCTGTTCGGCGCGGAGCACGCCAACGTCCAACCGCACAGCGGCGCCCAGGCCAACATGGCCGTCTACCTCACTCTCCTCCAGCCCGGCGACACGATCCTCGGGATGAACCTCTCTCACGGGGGGCACCTGACCCACGGCTCGCCGGTCAACTTCAGCGGCAAGCTCTACAATGTGATCGCCTATGGCGTCCGCGAGGACGATCAACGGATCGACTTCGACCAGGTTCGTGACCTCGCGCGGCAGCACTCTCCAGGGGTCATCGTGGCGGGGGCCAGCGCCTACCCTCGGACGATCGATTTCAAGACGTTCGGCGAGATTGCAAGGGAGGTAGGCGCGCGGCTGATGGTCGATATCGCGCACATCGCCGGGCTGGTTGCGGCGAAGCTCCACCCCTCGCCGGTACCCCACGCCGACGCCGTGACCACGACGACTCACAAGACGCTCCGCGGTCCGCGTGGCGGCCTGATCCTCTGCAATGAGGAGCTGGCTACGCCGATCGATAAGAGCGTCTTCCCAGGGATGCAGGGTGGTCCGCTGGTCCACGTGGTCGCGGCCAAGGCGGTGGCGCTCAAGGAAGCGATGGGCGCTGACTTCGTCGCTTACTCGCGGTCCGTCATTGCGAACGCCCAGGCGCTCGCTGCCGAGCTCATGGAGCGAGGTTACCGTTTGGTCGCCGGCGGCACTGATACCCACCTGTTGCTCGTCGACTTGCGGGGTAGGGACCTCACCGGCAAGCTGGCCGAGGAGGCGCTAGGCCGCGCCGGGATCACGGTGAACAAGAACACCGTGCCCTTCGAGACGCGGTCGCCCTTCGTGACCTCGGGCATCCGCATCGGGACGCCGGCCCTGACGACCCGGGGCATGGGCGCGGCCGAGATGCGGCGGGTCGCCGCCTGGATCGATCAGATCCTGCAAGCGCCCGCCGACCTGACGCTGGCCGCGCGTATCCGCGATGAGGTCCGCGCCCTTTGCCACGATTTCCCGCTATACGACGACTGGCTGGAGGGGAGCTTCTCCCGGCCCTCCGGCCTCGGGGCTCGCTAGGGCGGCTACAGCAACCGGGTCTCCGGGCGCTGGCCCCGCCTGCCGCCTCGTCTTGGGATGCCCAGCCGGACGGTAGGAGGCTGGAGAGGGTGCCTCGCGGTCCCCTTGACGGCCGGCGTGGGCCGCGAGAGCTTGTGAGGAGTGACCGGACGCGTGGCGAAACGGCTGGCAAGCGGGCCGGCCCTGCGTCTGGATACAGGTGTGAGCCGGAACGGGTGGNNTGAGAGGAGCCGCCGCTCTGAGCGTGGAAAGTGAAGCACCGGGTGGGGCTGTATGGTAGGGCAGAACCTGCTGGCCAAGCTCCGGGAGAAGAATCCGCGTTATTCGGACGCTGCCTACCTATTTGTCCTTTCCGCGCTGCAATACGCGATCGATCGGCTGGAAGAGCCTCGCCACATCTCGGGGCAGGAGCTCTCCGAGGGCTGTCGCGATCTCGCCATCGAGCAGTACGGGCCCATGGCGCGTACGGTGCTGGAGCACTGGGGCATTCACTCGACGACGGATATGGGCGAGATCGTCTACGCCTTGATCGATTGCCGTGTCCTCATCAAGCAGGACAGCGACAGTCTGGAAGATTTCCAGGACGTCTTCGACTTCGACGACGCCTTCGATCGCGACTATCCTTGGGGAAGACACGTGCGACGCAGCTAACCCGCGTCGCTCGACGGCTGCCTTTGAATTGCGGGGTGACCACCTGGTAGAGGGAGGGGGGTGAGTCTCTTGGAACGCGAGCGAGAGTTCCCGGTGTGCAGGAAGTGCGATACGGGGTCTATGGTCCCACTGTCGGACTACGGACGCGAAGGCGCGCCGATCATGTACAAGGCCTGGGTCTGCAGCAACCCGGAGTGCGGCTTCAACATCCGCATCGACAACGGCGAGATCAGCTTCGGCCGCCAAATCCAGCAATCCTACAAGTAACTGCCGATGACTCAGGGCGGGGTTGGGTGCCGGTCGGGTCGAAAGGGTTACCCCACCTGCGAGTGCCGCACGCATTTGCACGACCAGGAGCGTGATTCGTCGCGAACCCTCCCAGGCGGCGAGCGCCCCTCGGTAGACCCACGACCAGATTCAAGCCAGGCGGAGATCCCATGAGCGATCTGTTCGGCGTCGAACGGCTGCCGCTGCCGACGGCGGCCGAGATGGCTGAGATCGATCGGCGGGCGCGCGAGGAGCACGGGATTCCCGAGCGCCTGCTGATGGAATGCGCCGGCCGGGCCATCGCCGAGGTGGTTCAGCATCTTCTGCCTGAGGGCCGTGTCGTCGCCGCGGTGGGTAGCGGTCACAACGGCGGCGACGCTTATATCGCTCTGCGGGCGCTGCGGACCTGGGGCCGCGAGGTGCTGGCGGTGCAGGCCGGGAGTCGGCCGCCTGACGCGGCGCTTGCCCACCGCTGGGATGTGCCGGTGGCATCACCGCAGATGGCGGACAGCGCCTTCGCTTCGGCGAGCGTCATCCTGGACGGCGTCTTGGGCACGGGCAGCAGCGGCGCACCTCAACAACCGCAGGCACGAATCATCGAGGCGATCAACGCCAGCCGCGCCGTGCGGGTCGCCGTCGATGGGCCCTCCGGCGTCGATTTCACCACCGGCGCCGTCTCCGGCGCCTGCATCCACGCTCACCTGACCGTCACCCTCGGATACCCGAAGCTCGGGCTCCTCTTTCAGCCGGCGCGCTCGCGCTGCGGCCGCATCATCGCCGCCGAGATCGGCTTTCCGCCGGTGGCCGATGGCGAGGTCTCGGCCCAGGTCATCACGCCCAACTGGGCCAGTTCGCGGCTGCCGCAACGCGCGCCTGACGCCCACAAGGGAGACGCCGGCTACCTGCTGATCGCCGCCGGGCGGAGCGGCATGGCGGGCGCCGGCGTGCTGGCGGCGCGGGGAGCGCTGGCCATGGGTGCCGGAATCGTCCGCATCGCCTCCGACGCCGCTAACCGCAAGATCTGCCAGACGGCCGTGCCCGAGGCGATCTTCGTCGACATCGATGACGAGACCGCCATGGCCGAGGCCGGCGAGTGGGCCCACGCGGTGGTGGTCGGTTGCGGCTTCGGCCAGGACAAGCTGGCGCGCCGGCGCCTGGAGCGCGTCCTCGAGTGCACGGGCGCGCTGCCCGTGCTCATCGATGCGGACGGTCTCAACCTTCTGGCGACGCAGCCTGGGGAGCTCGCCGAGACGGGCAAGAACCGCCCGCTGGCGATCACCCCGCATCCCGGCGAGATGGCGCGCTTGCTGGCACTCACGACGCGGGAGACGCGGGTCGATCCCGTGGCGATCGCCAAGGTCGCGGCGCAGAGGCTGCGCGCCGCCGTGCTGCTCAAGGGCGCCCCCTCGGTGGTGGCGTTGAGCCAGGAGCCNNTTGAGCCAGGAGCCGGTGCTCGTTTCCTCCGCGACGACGTCCGCCGCGGCCTCCGGCGGCTCAGGCGACGTGCTCTCCGGGGCCTGCGGGGCGATGCTGGCAGCGCGCCTGCCGCGGCGCGAAGCCCTGGCGGTCGGCCTCTTCTACGCGAGCCGCGCCGCGCAGTTGGGTCCGGTCCGCGGGCGCACTTCATTACAACACGTAGAGAGCATGCCGGACGCCCTCGAGAATCCGGGCGCCACGAGCCCACCTCTGCCGTTCGTCCTTTTGGACCAGTCGCCGCCGCGGTGAGC
>JABAOH010028541.1_pt1 | contig 10654 bp, 10 predicted proteins | sample 7062181 | NCBI WGS metagenome assembly JABAOH01 (sample SAMN14538630, study PRJNA623070) | marine sediment metagenome | biome: marine biome [ENVO:00000428]; feature: marine pelagic biome [ENVO:01000023]; material: deep marine sediment [ENVO:00002113]; isolation source: pool of 5 deep marine... | reverse complement strand
TGAACGAGGACGTCGCTGGCGGTCTTGAGGGGCACTCCTGGCAGCGCACCGGCGATGAAATCAGAGAAACGGCTGAGGTCGATCCAGCCCTGCTCGGTGACGGCGCTGGGCACGATCTCCTGCGACCGAATCTCGAAGCCCTCCGCCTCCAACAGCTGCTGGTAATCATCGGGTGTGAGTTGCCGCCGCGATTCGACCTTTTCCCGCGTCGGCCGGAGGTTGTACTCCGCTTTGAGCTTGCGCACCGACTTCAGCATCCAGCGGCGGTAGTACGCCAGTGTCTCCGGCGGCAGTGCGCCGTCGAAGAAGCCCGTGTTGAAAGCGAAGATGCCTCCGGGCCGCAGCGTATGGTGCACCTGCTTGAGAAGGCCCGACTTGTCCTCTATGTAGTGAATCCCGTTGCAGAAGACGACGGCGTCCACTGCCCGTCTGATCGATTTCGACAGCTCCTCCGCCTGCGCCTGCACGAACTCCACCACGGCGTCGTAAACACCGGCCACCTTCTGGCGAGCATCTCGGATCGCCGTCGCCGACATGTCGACCCCGATCACCATCGCGTCTCGCGCTCCGCGGATCTTCTCGAGGATGAGCTCCGTTACCGCCCCGCTTCCGCAGGCGACATCCACGACCGTCCAGCCGCGCTTCAGATCGGCTCGGTCCACGAGACATTCGTTCACCTTGCGGTAGAACAGGTGCTCGCTGAACGCCTTGAATGAGTATTCCTCGACGCGCATCTCAGGCTCCTGCTTGAATCCTGGGGTCGTCCTGCCGGCAGTAATCTACGCCGCCGCAGCGCCTTCCGCGAGTGCTTGCGACTTCCGGACCCACCGGCTAGCGTGAAGCGGCACTCCGGCCTCTATCCGTTGGCGGACAGGCCGCGTCGGTCGGCCTGCCCGACCCGCGCCCTTCAATGGAGGCGGAGATGGATGTGGTGGTGATGGTGGCGCTGGCGGCGCTGACGCTTGGCGTGCTCTGGCTCGTCTGGCGCCTGGCGCGGGCGGAGAGGGAAGTCCGACAGCTGGCCGAGGCGCCTCCCGCCTCCCTGCAACTGTTGCAGCGGGAGGTCCAGGCGCTGCGGTCGGGAGTGGACGAACGGCTACGTGAGCATGCGCAGCAGGCCGGCGAGCTCAGCTTGCGGATCGGCCGGTTGCAAGAGGCGACCCAGCAAGTCGAACAGCTAGGGGCGGGGCTGGATGAGCTGCAGAAGATCCTGCAGCCGCCTCAGCTGCGGGGAGCTTTCGGCGAACGACTGCTCGAGGAAGCCCTGTCCGATGTGTTGCCGCGGGGCCGGTTCGCTCTGCAATACACCTACCCGAGCACCGGCGTCCGCGTGGACGCGGCTGTCTTCCTGGGCGACGGCCGGCTTCTCCCCATCGATGCCAAGTTCCCCCTCGACAACTTCGTCCGTTACTTGGAGCTGCGACGCTCTGACAAGCCGGCTGGCGCGGCGGCGCGACGGGCCTTTGCCCGTGACGTCCGGCGCCACCTGGATGACGTCGCCGCCAAGTACCTGTCGCCGGATGACGGGTCGCTGGACGTGGCGTTCGTCTACATTCCGTCGGAGTCGATCTTTAACGAGCTGCTTTGCGGTGCCGTAGAGGTCGACGGCGAGCCGCTAGTCCGCTACGCGCAGCGCATGCGGGTGGTGCCGGTCTCTCCGAACACACTGTACGCCTATCTGGCGGTGGTGCGGCTGGGCCTGACTGGATTGCAGCTCCAGGAAAGCGCGCGGGAGCTGCTTCAGCATCTCGGTCACCTGCAATCGGATCTGGCGGAGCTCGGCGCGGAGCTGGGCAAGGCGGTGCGGCAAGCTCGCCACTCCCTGACGAATCTGAGGGGCGCGCAGCAAGCTCTTGACCGGGTGGAGACGCGCCTCGCCGGCATCAGCGGTCCGGCCCCGCAGGATTCTGCCGCGATCCCCCGGCGCTGAACCGCCGCGGGCGATGCAAGTGCTCAAGCGGCGGAATGGTCAGCGTACAAGCGAGCGGACGCCTGGAGCTCGCAGCGCCAGTTGGCGGCCGACCGGCGTCGCGCACTATGAGCGCAGATGAGCGCGAAGCTCGTCGATGAAGGTGTCGAGGCGTTCCGGGCTCACCAGCAGGCGCTGAGCCCGCACGTAGTAGACCCCCGGGATAACGGGTAGGCGCAACGGGCGCCAGAACGACAGCTCCGCCACCGGCCCGGCCCTCGTCACGACGGCCACCATCTCTTTCAGGTTGGAGCGCACGCCGAGGCCGCCCAGGATGTTCCACTCGGCTTGTGTTACTCGCGCGATCTCAGACAGCGGGATCGATTCGTCGAAAAGCACGCCCAACTTGACCCTGAGCTGGTCGGCGCCGATCTCAACGAACGCATCGCCCAGGCTACGACCAAGCCACATCAATCCACCCCCGATCGCAAGCGGCAGCGCCAGGGGTCCTAGCGCTCGCTTGGCCGCAGCTCGGGCGAGGCCGAGGGCGCCGGTGAAGAGGCCGCTGCCGGTGGTCAAGGCGGCCAGCGTCTCCCTTCCAGCCAGAGAATAGCGCATTGTGTTTTCCCGTTCTTCGCTGCACGATCTCGGGGCTTCGACCGGATTGCGGCGCCGGGATGAGCGGCCGGCCCGGTCAATAATACGCCGTTCGTGCCGTAACGGGAACGCGGCGCGGCACGCGAGGTGGGCGTTGCGCGGCCTCGCGAGTAGCTATAGCGGGAACCTTTTGGCGGCAGAGGAAAGCGCGGCCAGGGTCCGGCGCGCCTATGCCAACGTCTGGCGAGCACTCCACACGCCGACGGCGCACTAGGTCTACATAGTCGTGCCGTCGGCGAGGCAGACATCGATCACCGGCGTCTGCACGATCTCGAAGGTCGCGGAGGCCAACGCGACGCGGCCGCCCGTCTCATTGAGCTCCCTGAGTATACGCTGCCAGAGCTCGTCTTTCGTCGTCCGCCGCCGCTTGTAATCCACGATGTAGTGAACGGTGAACTCCATCCAAGTTATCATTGGCGATCAGGGTCACCATTGGATCGATGCGGGCATCTTCTATTCGGTACTGATTGACGATCCGTTTCCAGCCCTGCTTCGCGGATCGTGCGTACTCACCGACCACATCATCCACGATCCGCGTGAGTACCTCGCGCGCCAGTTGCGCATCGCTACCGTACCTGACCGGCACGACGATCTCGTCCCACAAGAAGGGGAAGTCGGCGGAGTAGTTGAATACCGGGTCTTTGAACACGAAGCTGTTTGCGACCCGCACGATGCGCCCGTTGTACTGATCCGCGTTGATCCACTGCCCACACTCCATCAGCGTGGTTCGTAAGATACCGATGTCGATCACGTCGCCCTTGATGCCGCCGAGTTGGATCCGGTCTCCGACTCGATAGAATGCGGCGAAGTTGACGGCCGCCCACCCGGCGATGCTGGCGATCACCTCTTGAAGCGCAAAGGCCACGCCCGCCCCGGCCACGCCGAAGGCGACGGTCAGGCGACCCAGCCGGTCGCTGAACACGGCGGCGAGCAGGAGCACTCCGGCCGTGTAGCCGATGAACGTGATGATCTTGCGTGCCCGATAGCGGGCATCGGAATCCTTGCGCGACGGCGCGCTGCACGATGCGCACAATGACGTGGATGACCAGCAAGCCGACGACGGCGGCGAGCAGCTTGCCCACCGTCGGATCGAATAGCCAGCGGTCAACGAAGTCTTCCATAGCTTCCTCCGGTAACAAGCTGCGCGGTGTTCAGGGGTTCAGGACCCATGGCTCCGGCGCCTCGCTTGAGTTCGATCCCCGTTTGCTCAGCTCTTCGGTACCAGGTTTTGCAGCGGAGTGAACCGGAACCCGGGCGCGGCGTAGTCCTTCGGCAGATATTGCTGCGGAATGTTCACCTGGTGCCCATCCCTCACGGCCGAGAAGTGCGGAGACATGATCTCGACGCCCGCCTCGTTGAACATGTCCTGAATGTTCTGGTGCAGATCCGAGTAGATCTTGGCCATCATGCGCGGCTTGTCGGTGTAAGCGTTCAGCTCGTAACTGACGTAGAAGTCATCTAGGCTCGTCTGCAAGACGTACGGGGCAGGGTCTTCCTCGACGTTCTCGGTCGCCCGTGCCGCCGCCAGGAGCAGCTCGTGCACCTGTTTCCACGGCACGTCGTAGCCGATCGTCACGCTCGTGTGCAAGATGAGGCCGGTCTGCGCCGAGGTGCTGTAGTTGATGATGTGGCTGCCGAGCACCATGGCGTTCGGCACGGTGATGTCCACGTTCTTGGTTGTTCGCACGTATGTGGCGAGCAGCGTTCGGTCCATGACGTCGCCGACGGTGTCGGAGATCTTAACCCGGTCACCGATCTCGAACGCGCGGGTGTAAGTGAGCACGACGCCGGCGACGATGTTCGCGATGGCCCCCGTCGAGCCTAGGGAAAAGAGGACGCCGAGAAACAGCGAAACGCCTTTGAACGCGTCGGAGCCCGCGCCGGGTAGATAGGGAAAGATCGCGATGGCGGTAAAAGCGATGATCAAGAAGCGGACGATCTTAAAGGTCGGCCGAGCCCACCCTCGGTAGAAGCCGGGGAGTGATATCGTGCCTTTGCCAATCTCGTTGAAGATCAGCTTCGTGAACTTAATCAGGTAGTAGGTGACGAATAGAATGACGGCGATGAAGAACAGGTTGGGCAAATAGGCGACGAAGCCGCGTGTCACCGCGCCGACCGGCGTGCTGATGAAGCGATAAACGATTACGGCGTAGCCCCGGGTCCAGGGGAAGAAGCCGAGCACGAGCGGTAGGCTGATGTAAAGCACTNNAGCCGGGAAGACGACGCCAGCGTGAGCTTTTGAATCCGGAGCGACGGAATCCGCCTGTCTCGCCAGGAGTCCAATCTGGCGTAGATTCGCGGGAACAACTTGCTGAACAAGAACAGGAGGACCGCGAGGGCGGCGAGGGTGAGCAGCGTGTAGAGCGCGCCTAGCATTAAGCTGGTGAGGCTGTATTGCCGGTGCAGCTCCTGCAACGTGCGATCGATGACTCCCGCATATTCCGCGGCCAACTCCTGCCTCGAGCGACCCGCGGCCCGGGCATCCCGCTCGGTAACGCTCATGATGACGCGATCGCCGATGACGAGGTCGGTTGTGCTTTCTCCCTCTTCGAGGGTCACGGCCTCTACACTGGAGAGGGGATCCTTGTACAACCTCTCGAGCCGCTCCGCGATCGCCCTAGCGCGATCCTCGGGCGTGAAGGACAGGATCCTCTCCTGAACGAAGAAAAGCGTGCGACCGCGTAGCCTGACCGGGGCCCGGTCGGGCTCGGCCTGGGGCGTTTGCTGCGCCGTGGGCTGTTGCTGACCTGGTGGCGGCTGCGCCTGTGTCGTGTCGACCTGAGCCAACCCGGTCGCGGGGGGCGCCGCCACCGCGAGAACCAGGAGTCCGGCCAGTAACACAACGGGCGGATGGCGCCGTTTCCTCATGGTTTCCTCCCCTGCTGTGAGTAGGTAGACGTAGTGCCTCGCCGACGGATCACGCTGGCGAACGCGGGACTCTCGGAGCTGATAAAGGGGGCAAAAGTCCGCTAAAATTATGCGAACGGGTGCGCGGTGTCTACTCGTCCAGCGGTCGGCGAATGTAGGTCTCGAAGAAGCCCGGCCCAACGTCATCGATGCCCCGGCCGCCGAGGTGTCCCGATATGTGCAGCGTGCCCTGCATCTGCGCGAAGTAGACGCTTGCGTCAGCGCCCAACGCGAGGCGGGAGAGGCCGACCTGCTGCAGACGTATGTCGACCGTCGTCGAGTCGGACCGCTGCACGGCCGTCCAGCTCAACGTGCGGGGGGTCAGCAGGGTGTCGTTGTCGAAGATGATGGGCCGGGCGCCTGAGTAGATGAGCTCGCGGGGTTCGAGCACGCCGACAACGCCCAACGAGTCCACGACGTAGGCGAGAAACCGCGCGCCGCGGCGACGCGCTGCCTCGGCCGCGGATCCGCTCACACCGCCGTACAGCACGTCGAGGTCGCCAGCGTGAGCGATGCCCCAGTCCCAGATCACCCCACCCCAGGTTCCCCAGTTGTGATCGTGATAGGCGGTGGTCTCGTCGACGGGCGTGCACCGCTCGCCCCAGCACACCGTGCCGATTGCACTGGCGCGGAGCGCCGGGACGACATAGCCGCTCACGAACGAGTCGGCGACCGCGAGCTCGGCCGGCGGGAAGTAGCGATGCGCCAGTGGCTCGATCTCCATCTCGATCTGCAGCGACGGTCCGCCGTCGAGCGCCGGTAGCCGGGCGATCACCTCGTAACGAGCCGGCGCGTCGATCAGCGAGACCGTGTGAGAGCCGAAACGCAGATCGGGTGAGCTGGTGGAGAACTCGATTTCCTCCGCCTGCAAGGTGTCGGCGAAGGAATGATGCCGGCCATCGGGGGTGCGATAGCGCGCGAGGACGACGCCGCCCCAACGCTCGCCCGACAGATCGCCACCCAAGATATACGAGAGGTAGAGCCAGCGCTCGGCGTCGGGCCAGAGGAGGTTGAAGTAGTGCCATTCGGCCCACGTGGAGTCGCCGCGTACACGCGGCGGCGGCAGGTGGAACCGGTCGATCTCTGAGTAGAGCTCCAGGGGAGTCGGCCTGAGCCACCGCCGATCTCGCTCGCTGTCGGTCCAGCCACCTGCCATCATCTCGGGCGCCGCTTCCATTGCACGCGCCGCCGAGGGGATGTTGCCGCTTGCCCGCACGGCGACGGGCGCATCGGCACCGGCACGGCGAAGGTAGACGGCGCGGCCCTCCAGCCAGGGCGCCACGGCGTCTACCGTGCCGGCGAGCCGCGGGCCTGACAGGATCTCCCGGGCGAGGAAGCGGGCCTGCTCGATCCCGAAGAAGACTGCGCCGCCGGTGCGGAGCGTCTCGAGATCGACGCCCGCTGGCAAGACGGATATGTCACCGCCGCCCACCCACTGCTCGTCGCGGGACTGCGCGACCATCACCTCGCCGATGGAGAGGAGGGCGAGCATGACCGCGACGCCCGAGGCGTAAGCTCCGATGAATACGATCGAGCGAATGGGATGCAGCGCCAGGTGCCGGAGGACCAGACGGCCAATCATGAGCTACGCCGCGGCTCGAGTTTGCCGTCGCGCATCTCGCGAACGACAGTCGCCGCGTCGGCCAGCGCGGTATCGTGGGTGACGACGACCAGAGTGGTGCCGTCGGCGTTCAAACGCTTGAAGAGTTCAGCGATCTCGGCGCCCGTGTCTAGATCCAGTTCGCCGGTCGGTTCGTCCGCCAGGATGATCGCCGGGTTGTTGGCGAGGGCGCGGGCGATCGCGACCCGCTGCATCTCGCCGCCCGAGAGCTGGCCTGGCCGGTGATCGATGCGCTGGCTGAGACCTACATAATCGAGCAGTTCCCGGGCGCGCCGCCTTCGCTCGGAGCGTGGCCGGCCGGATTCCGCCATCGGCAGCTCGACGTTCTCCACCGCTGTGAGCGCGGGCAGCAGGTGGAAACGTTGGAAGACGAAGCCTACGTTTTCGAGTCGCAGGCGCGTCAGGCGGCGATCGCTCAGCTCACGCGTGTCGTATCCCAGCAGTTCGACGCTACCCGACGTGGGAACGTCAATGCCTCCCAGAAGGTTGAGCAGGGTTGACTTGCCAGATCCGCTGGGACCGATCACGACAACGTAATCGGCGGCGTGAATGGCGAGGTCGATGCCGCGGACCGCGGGCACTTGTGTGCTACCCCTCTGATAGATGCGATGCAAGTCGCGGGCTTTGGCCACAATCCCGTTCATTCAATCTCCTGTCTCAGCACCGCCGCGATGTTGACGCTGGCCGCCCGCCAGGCCGGGTAGAGTCCCGCCAGCAGGCCGGTCGTAACCAGCAAGGCCACGGCGAGGAGCGCATCAGCCGGCTCGAGGATGAAGAAGGACACGTTCACGGGCAGGCCGGGGAAGCTGGTGAGGATGCCGTCCAAGTAGCTCGCCACCACCAAACCCACGGCGATGCCCGCAGCCGTGCCTGTCACCGAGATGATCAGACCCTGCCAGGCCACTTGAGCTAGCATCCGCCCGCGGGTCACGCCAAGGGCACGGAGCGCCGCGATCTCGCCCCAGCGTTCGTTCACCGACAGGGTGAGCAGGGTAGCCACCAGCAGGAACGCCACCCCCAGGCTAACGCTGCCGAGCACCAGCGAGAGCTGCTGAAAGTAGGTCAGCCGGTCGCCCGCGGCCTCGATGATCTCGGGGATTGCGTAGACATCCACGTACCCCAACCGACCTCGGTAATCGCGGGCCACCGCGTAGGGGTCCGAATCGCTCGCCACACGAACGGCGAGCATCGCCGCCGGCCGCGCGCCTGTGCCTGCCATGGCCCAGAGATCCTCGATCGGCATGCCCATCGTAGCCGAGCCCTCCCCGGCGAACATGAACTCGGCCACACCCGAGACCGTCACGGTCCGCTGGCGCCGCAGCGCTCCGAGCGCCGCATCGGGCTCGAGGCCGACGTCGAGGGGATCGCCAGGCGCGAGGCCGAGGTCGCCAGCGATGCGCCCATCGACGATGACCTCGCCCGACCGCGCCGGGGAACGCCCCATTCGCATCCGTAGCGCCGGGGTCGTGTTCGCGGGCACGCCGTAGCTGAACGTGGCGACGGGCGTCGTCTCTTCTCCAGGGCGCGCGACGTACACCGTACGCGCCCAGATGGGGATCGCCTCCACCACTCGCGGGTCGGCACGTAAGACTGCCGCCAGGGAATCTGAGCCCGGGATCGCCGCTTCGGTTTCGAACGGCAGCGTGCCTCTGGGAACGACGCGCACCTGGTAGCCCGTCGCCTCGAGCATGTCGGTCAGGCTACGCTGCAACCCTGCGGCGAGCATGACCATGTCGATGAGCACGGCAGCGGCGACGGTGACGCCCGCAACGAAAAGGGCGAGCCGCCGGTGGCGGCGCACTAGGGTGCGCCAGGCGAGCACCAGGGCGTTACTCATGGCTCTCGCAGCCGCGCCGGTCGGGCTCGGACCATCCCGAGGCCCGAGAGAATGCCCACTCCGACGCCGGTGACCAGGCCGATCGCGGCGACGAGGGTCGCGAGGCTCGGGGTAACGCGGGCGAAGGCAAGGGAGGTGTCGTAGAGCTGGCGGAAGTAGGCGTTGATCAGCGCGGATCCGGCCCAGCCAGCGGCGAGACCCAGGGCGGTGCCGATCGCCGCCATCGCCAGAGTCTCGGCGAACATCCACAGGAACAGCGTGCGGCGCGAGATCCCCACGTCGCGCATCGAGGCACCCTCGAGGCGGCGCTCTTCGATCTTGAGCACCACGAGGCAAAGCAGGAAGACCGCGCTGCCCGTGATGGTGATGCCAGCCAGCGCCCTGTGAAAGCGCGAGACTACGCGAAAGGTCTCGGAGGTCGCGTTCGCTACAGTCTCGGTCGGCAGCGCATCGGCACCGAAGGCGAGGCGGTCGATCTCGGCGATGACAGCGTCACGGTCGGCGCCGGGGCGCAGCCTGACGCTGAAGCGGTCCACCCGATCGCCGGCTCCCAACAGGTCCTGCAGGTCGGGCAGATGAAAAAGCGCCCGATAGTCGCGCAGCGTCACCGTGGCGGGGTCAGCGGACCGGCGATAGGTCCCAGCGACGACGAAGCCTCGCTCGCCCGTATCGAGGCCGGAAACCCAGACCGTGTCCCCGACTTCGATCTGAAGGTCTTGGGCCGTGCGATTCTCGAGCAGCAGCTCAGGCAGCCGATCTATTTGCGCGTCGTAGGCCGGCAGGGCCGCCGCGAGCCAGAGCGTCAGTGTTGTCAACTTCAGCACGCCGGTAGGCTATCTGGAGGCCGTGCATGTGTAAAGAGATCAGAGTCGCCAGCCATGGACCACTCTTGATCGTGACGCTTGGAGTGCCCCGGCGGCAGCTGATCCTGGACTATGCACGGCTACACGCTCTGGATCTGTTGGCCCAAAAAAGCCGGGGGCGCCCAACGAGCGTCCCCCGGCGTCCGTAAGTGTAAAAGTCAGAGGATCAGCCCTTGATTCCAAGGCTGACCTGCGCGTTGAGCGCCCGCTCGATCCTGGCGGCTGTTTCGCCGAGGTGGGCCTCGGTGAAGTCATCCAGCCCCCCCTGTCCCAGGGCGCTTTCGACCCGGTCGGAGATCCGGCTCAGGTGGAGACGCGCCAACGACCTGGCGTCTTCCGGTATCGCGGCGGCGCTTGAGAGCATGAGCTCGATCAGATGATTCGTGTGAACGCGCTGCAGGTTGCGCCGGAACGAGTTCACGGACCTGGCTCTTTGCTCGGCCAGCTCCGACCAGGCCGCCTGGGTGAGATCGTTGAACAGCTCGGCCGCGGTGTAGGCGTCACCGGTCGTACGCAACTCGTTGTCGACCATGCGCTGAATGCGGATCGGATTGAGCAGCTGCGCCAGCAGGATGCCCTGGATCTGCTCGACTAGACCGTGGACGGGGAAGTCGACGGGCGTGGCGCCCCCGCCGACGCCCCAGTGGCTGTAGCGGTTGGGCGCCAGCTTGTTGAGCATTTCCGCGTCGAAGTTGAAGGCGTCCTCATCGAAGGCCTGATCGATCAGCAACCGCACCGCCTCGCGCTGTTTGGCGGCGGGCACCGGTGTGAAGGGCAGCCGCTGGTTCGGGTCGCCCTTATGGTCGCGGGTGAAGTAGAGGCCGCCGACCGTCTTGGTGACGGGATAGAGCGAGATGTAG
>JABAOH010013036.1_pt1 | contig 10654 bp, 9 predicted proteins | sample 7062181 | NCBI WGS metagenome assembly JABAOH01 (sample SAMN14538630, study PRJNA623070) | marine sediment metagenome | biome: marine biome [ENVO:00000428]; feature: marine pelagic biome [ENVO:01000023]; material: deep marine sediment [ENVO:00002113]; isolation source: pool of 5 deep marine... | reverse complement strand
CCGGAGCTCATCCGAACAGGGAGATGGCGAAAGGTAAAACTTAGACGTTTTGACGTAACCGCGCCCGGTCCAATAATTTATCTCGGGAAAATTCATCCAGCGCAGCAGATAATTCAGAGAGTTAGGGAAATTTTCTTGGAGATGGGGTTCACAGAAATTCGAGGCTCCATCGTTGAAACAGCCTTCTGGAACTTCGATGCCTTGTTCCAGCCTCAAGATCATCCGGCTAGGGAGATGATGGACACTTTCTATCTGGCGCAACCAAGAAAGGGAAAACTACCCGAAAAAGATGTTGTGGACGCGGTGGCGAAAACCCATGAGGACGGTTGGATAACTGGTTCAAGAGGGTGGGAATACGCTTGGAGTCCTGACGAGGCGAAGAGGCTGATACTGAGAACCCACACAACCGCGGTGACCATTCGTTACCTCGCTGAGCATAAGGAGCCGCCGGTGAAGGTTTTCTCCGTGGACCGTGTCTACCGCAACGAGAAGGTAGACTACAAACGCCTCGCAGAATTTCATCAAATTGAAGGAATAGTCATGGACAAAAAGGTGACCCTACGAGACCTTATGGGAACCTTAAGGGAGTTCTACCTTAAGCTTGGATTGAAGAAAGTACAGTTTTGGCCCAGCTACTTCCCTTATACGGAGCCGTCTATGCAGTCCACGGTTTACGTTCCAGAGCTTAAAACGTGGGTAGAACTTTGTGGAATGGGCATCTTTCGCCCAGAAGTTTTGGCGCCCCTTGGCATAAAATATCCAGTTTTAGCTTGGGGAGGAGGCTTGGAGCGCCTGATAATGCTCAAGCTTGGAGTTGAGGACATAAGGCACCTGTACAAAAATGATCTAGGNNGACAGAGACCGCTTCTCCTCCTTCGTCGGTCGATCCCTCAGCGTGGAAGAGATGGCTAAATGGCTTCCTTGGCTGGGCGTTGACATAGAGGAAACTGGTCCAGACTATGTAAAAATCGAATTTAACCCTAACCGTGTGGACTTTTCAAGCTATGGTGGCGTGGCCAGAGCCTTCCGTGGACTGATGGGTTGGGAGACAGGACTCCCCAAGTATGAGAAGAAAGTAGGAAAAATTGTTTTGAAAGTGGATCCAACGGTGTCGGAGGTTAGGCCCTACGTCGTATCCGCTGTTGTACGCAACGTTAAGCTTGACTATGATACTGTTAGAGAACTTATGGAGATGCAGGAGGATCTTCACTGGGGGGTGGGCAGAGACCGAAAAAAAGCTTCTATTGGAGTGCACAACTTAGACGCTGTTGAACCTCCCTTCGCTTACACAACCAGCGCCCCAAACGATGTCAAATTTGTTCCCTTAGACAAGACTGAAGAGATGACCCTGCAGGAAATTTTGGAGAAGCATGAGAAGGGAATTGCGTATAAACGTCATGTGGATTGGGCTTCAAGGTATCCCTTAATCGTGGACAAGTTGGGGCGGGTTCTCTCTTTCCCACCGATCATCAATGGTGAACTGACGCGAGTGGATAGTCGGACGCGAAACTTGTTCATCGATGTGACTGGTACGGAGCCTAACGCCATTTCAAGAGGCTTGAACGTTTTAGTTACAGCGTTGGCGGATATGGGTGGAACCATAGAAAGTGTTCGCGTTGAATATCCTGATCACGTCTTGGTTACTCCTGACTTGACGCCTCAGCGGATGGAGTTGAGGGTTGACTATGCCAACGAGTTGTTGGGTCTCAAGCTTTCAGAAGCCAAAACCATACAAGCCCTTCGGAGGTCTAGACTTGGCGCAAGGAGGGTAGACAAAGGGGTTTTGGAGGTTCTGATTCCCGCCTACCGAATTGATATAATGCATGAGATTGACTTGGTTGAGGAGATCGCCATCGGCTACGGCTACTTTAGACTGAAGCCGACTAAGCCGGCGACTGTGACAACGGGCAGAGAACATAGAGTGAGTGCAGTGGCGAATGACGTGCGACAAATAATGGTTGGACTAGGCTTCGTGGAGGCCTTGAATTTCATTCTCGCCAATGAGGTTGACCACTATCAAAAAATGAGAAGAAAAGCTGGAAGAATGATTAGGCTGGCGAATCCTTTGTCCACGGAGTATTCCATAGTTCGGAACGAGTTGTTGCCCAGTTTGATGAAGAATCTAGCAGACAACAAACATCAAGCCTATCCCCAAAGGATGTTCGAGGTTTCCGACGTGATAGAAATCAACAGGGAGGCTGAGACTCGAACCGAACGAAGGCTTCGCGTGGCATGCGTCTCCTCCCACCCAACCGCCAACTTCACCGAGATAAAGTCTTATGTGGAAGCTTTGCTAGCCAACCTTGGCTTGAAAAACTGGAAGATTAAAGGAGCGAGGCATCCAAGTTTCTTGCAGGGAAGAGTTGCGTCAATCTATGTTAAGGGCAGAAAGATTGGCTTTGTGGGAGAAATCCACCCGGAAGTTCTCAACAATTTTGAACTGGAGAATCCGACAAGCGCCTTTGAAATAGACCTACAAAGAATCATAGAAACAACGCCATGAAAGCCTATCCAGCCTACGATTTAGGAAAGTTTTATGTCTAAGGATTCCCGTCTTCTCTATTGGCGATGACTTGAGCAGGAGCGAATCCCACCGGAACCTTAACAGGGCTCATGCAGACGGACCCAACAGAGGCTGGTGATCTTCACCCACCGTTGACGAAGGGTTTACCCAGGCATGGGACACGGTGGGCGCGGGCGCCTACCAACCCACGTCAGAGAGAGCTCACCTGAGAAGAGCGTAAGGCTCCGACTGTGAGGTTGAGTGTTAGTTACGTGGGACACAACGCCCGCGACAAGAACTTTTAAGTTAGTCAATGCGAATGAAAGTGTGAAAGAGGGCGATCTGCTTGGATTTAGAACAAAGAATAGACCTTGTCACGAGAAACGCAGAAGAGGTTATAACTCCCCAAGAAATTCGCACATTACTGGAAACCAAGACTAAGCCCAGAGCCTATTGGGGTTTCGAGTGTTCTGGACAGTGAGCCGTGAGCCACCCTCACCTCACCCAGAATAATGCACATCGGAATGGGCCTAGTCTGTGCATCCAAAATCAAAGACATGACAAAAGCCGGCTTCCAATTCATCGTCTTCCTCGCCGACTGGCACTCATGGATAAACAACAAACTAGGCGGCGACATGGAAAAAATCCACATCTGCGGCGAATACATAAAACAATGCTTCACAGCCCTCGGAGTAACACCAGAAAGCGTAGAATACCTCTGGGCTTCGGACATAGCCAAAGACATAGAATACTGGGAAAAAGTCATTAGAATAGCCAAAGGCGCCTCGCTACAAAGAACTTGGCGCGCCTTACCCATCATGGGTCGCGAAATGAGCATGACCGACGTCGAAACAGCTTGGGTCTACTATCCCTGCATGCAATCGGCAGACATTTTTCACATGGACCTTGACGTAGCCTGCGCAGGCATAGACCAAAGAAAAGCTCACATGCTAGCAAGAGACATAGCTGAAAAACTCGGATGGAAAAAACCCTCATGCGTCCACACCCACCTCCTCATGGGACTCCAAGGACCCGAAACAGTTGAAAAAAAATTTGACGAAAACGCGGACCTAAACGTACAGATCAGCTCAAAAATGTCCAAAAGCATACCCAAAAGCTGCATATTCGTCCACGACACCCCCAGCGAAATAAAAACCAAAATAAAAGAAGCCTACTGCCCCCCCAAACAGGTGAAGGGAAACCCTGTACTCGAGTTAGCAAAATACGTGATCTTCGCCGAAAGAGAAAATCTAGAGATACCGAGACCAGTCAAATACGGAGGTCCAGAAAACTTTGGAAGCTATGACGAAATGGAAAAAGCCTACGTTAAAGGCAAAATCCATCCACTCGACCTGAAAAACGGTGTCACAGAAGCCCTCGTCGAAATTCTGAAACCGGTTAGAGAACATTTCCATAAACACCCACAACTGTTAGAAAAAATGATCGAAATAGAGGTCACAAGGTAGAAACGTTGTCAACCAAATCAGAGAAAAAACTGGAGAAAATCCTTAAACTTTTAGAAAGACTCACAACAGAATCAACCAAAGGCACCCCGATAATAGTGGAAGGACGAAACGACGTCAACGCCCTACATGAGTTGGGTTTAGAAGGCGACATCATCTCGGCAAAATCCTCTGGAAAATCGTTCCTCGACGTTCTCGGCGAAGTAGAAGGAAGAGGAAAACGTGAAGTAATCCTTCTAATGGATTTTGACAGACACGGCAAGGAATGGACCAACCGTTTGGCTCGTCGCCTAGAAGAAATGAAAATAAATCCCAATCTTCTTTTCTGGAAAGGACTTCTCCGCTTGGTGGGACGCGACGTCAAGGACATAGAAGGTTTGGCAACCTATCTGGAAACTTTAAGGAAAAAGTAGGAGCATAAAGTCGTAAAGTATAATAGCTGCAAACTAGTTAAAACTAGAAAGCCTCCTATTTACAGTGAGGACAAATTCATGATTGAGGTGAAAAGTAATGAAATCATCACAAACAGTTACGGTAAAGTATGTTATACGAGGCCGATTCGAAGTAGAGGGAGTGGTTGAAAAACCAGACGTCATCGGAGCAGTTTTTGGACAAACAGAAGGCTTGTTTGGACCCGAACTCGACCTCCGAGAACTCCAGAAATCGGGAAGAATAGGAAGAATAGAAATCAAATTAGAATCAAAACAAGATAAAACAACAGGCACGATAACCATACCAACAAGCCTAGACAGAGTCTCCACAGCAATAATTGCAGCGAGCATCGAAAGCATAAACAGGGTAGGACCATGCGAAGCAAAGGTCACTTTGGATAAAATAGAAGATATACGCGACGCGAGGCGGAGGACAATCATAGACAGAGCGAAGCAGGTTCTCCATGAATGGACCATCGAAACTATGCCCGGAACAAACGAGATTTTTAGAGAAGTTTCAGAAACGTTAAGGTTGGCAAGAGTTGAAAAATATGGACCTGACGAATTGACGGCAGGACCAGACATTGAAAGCGCAAAGGAAATAATCATAGTAGAAGGAAGAGCAGACGTCATAAACCTGTTAAGGACTGGAATACAAAACGTCATCGCTCTCGAAGGCGCTAAAATCCCCGAAACCATCATAAAATTATGCCGACAAAAAGAAGCCACAGCATTTCTCGACGGAGACCGAGGCGGAGACCTTATCCTCAAAGAACTGCTGCAGGTAACCAACGTTAAGTACATTGCCAGAGCGCCACCAGGCAAAGAAGTAGAAGAGCTCCGCCCCAAAGAAATTGAAAAAGCCCTCAAAGAAAAAATCCCTATAGAAAAAGTCAAAGCCAAAAAAGAACGGCGGAAAATCCTAATTCCTAAACAAATTGTTAAAACCGCAAAAGAACTGGAAGGAACCTTAGAAGCTGTGCTACTAAACAAAAAGATGAAGCAAATAGAGCGGTTGCCCGTAAGTGAACTCGCGGAGAAACTTCAGAGAACAAAAGATGTGGACACAGTGATCTTTGACGGCGTTATAACTCAAAGACTCGTAGATGTCGCGGCTGAAGAAAACATTAAGTACCTCGTAGCCGCTCGCATCTCAGAGGCAATAAAGCAACCATTGCAGGTAAATCTGTTAACGTTCACGGAAATTGAAGGTTAATCTTCCATAAATTCGAGAAGAGTTTTAGGCGTTCTTGAAGGCAATAACTCTTCTTCGGTTACGCCAAACATGGCTAGAATTCGGGACGCAGCTGGCACTATCTGATTCGAAATGTAATATTCGAGGTCCACTTCGTCATAGGAAGCTAGAACATAGGGCTTCGCTTTTTCGTACAATCGACCAGAACCAGCGACAATGACATAACCAATTTTGTCGCCCACAGATAGATCCCAGCCCTCCCTCATCAACGTTCTCGCAACTTCAACGTGCGGAGCCCTAACAGCGTATTTTTCGATCGGTTTGGTCAATGTTTTCCGTATAATGAGCTTTCTGTAGGACACTCTTTTTTGTCGCAGATCAGAAACGTATTGCCGTATGAATTTCACAGCTTTTTCAGGCTTTTGTTCCTTAAGTATTATTTCTAATACCCGCTCTTGCACGTTTTTAGCGACTTCCGCCCAGTCTCCCCTCACCACCTCCAAACCTACTATGTCCAGTCGTCCATCAGGCAAAAGCCCGCAATAACGTTTCTTAGCCTCGGTAAACAAAACACGGACGTATATCTTGTCAGGCTTTATCTCCAGTCCAAACTTCTCGCCGATTTCTTCAGAAATTTTTTTGATTTTCTCAGGGTCATACTTCACGAAAATGCTGTCTGTGTCACCGTATACAACTTCTAATCCATTCTTCTTGGACAATTCGATGGTGTCAATAATGGCTTGGCGACCCCAAGCTGCTGTGGCTTCGGCAACCGGTTTAACGTACCATCGAGCTCCAATCCAACCCGTATAGCCGTATGAAGCATTGGTGATTACCTTTACAGCTTTTTGGCGGGCGTCGAGAACTCGGTATTCCGCACTTTTAGGAGGAAGTTTTTCGAGTTTGGACCTAAGCTCATCTCGAACATCTATAAGGTTAGACAAAACTCTTTTGTAGAAGCCTGGTGGCTCAGCTCTAAATCTGTGGTCTACTTCTGGAGCTACATTCACACCGCTTGGTGGCTCTGGTTCGGTAGGCGACAGGTATGTGTCAGGGGAGACGTTTTGACTGATCATAATGTTGGGATACATGGCTTTGAAGTCGAGCACGGCTATGTTTTCATGAACCCCTGGCTTAGGTTCAAGAACAATCGCCCCTGCGTAGGGGAAGTATGGGCGTTCAACTCTTTCGGGAATAAGCTCGCCTATTTTGTAGGCTCTTCGAATCAGGAACCATTGAACTCTAAAGCCGACAGCAGCGCTTCCTACGTAGTCTAAGGGTAAGCCAACGAGATTCGATAGTTGCATGGCAAAATCCAGCATGGCGTCAGCGATGCCTATAATAGATTGAGTGTTTTCTTCGGAAAACTTCAGTAACAAAGGACGTTTTTCTGAACTCTGCCAATATGTAGGAAAGTCTATGCCTTCGATGATCGTGCGTTTTTCAAGTTTCATGATGCCAAGAAAGTTGGCTACGTTTTCTAAGGTCTTTACTTTCACCTCTGGAAAATCTTCTGCGAAGTCGAAAAAGTCGATGTTCACGCGCCCCATGACCGACACATGACCAAAAATGCTTCTATGCGGTTCAGTTTTTGCTCTGTCCACAGATAAGTTGAAACCCAATTTTCTAGAACGAACGAGGAGGTATGGCCAGTCCTTTCTATTGGTGCCGTAACCAACAAGGATGTCGGGATCAAAGTTCCGAACGTACTTTATGAAGGATTCTATAACGGGTTTGTCGTCAGAATCTTCTGCCACAAACTGTACCTCATCGCTAGTGTTTGTAGCCACTGAAATTATCACCACCGGATTTTTCTCCGGTTTGGGCGTACCTTTAGGACTGAAACAAATCATTGAAAAGCCCAGAATCCTCAGTCGCGGAGCTCCTTTTCTCTTCATCCCTCGAGGAAACGACTTCGCGAGATAAACCCCATCGACTTGAACTCCAAGTTCGTTTTCCGTTTCCTCGACTTCAACCTCATGCCAACCGCAGGGAGTTACATCGTTGTCTACGAGGTAGCGCATGGAATAACGAATGTCATCCTCAAGACATTTTTCAACCCCTACTGTTTTCTTGAGAGCTTTGGAATACTTGCCTATGAGATCGGGATCCTGACAGAAGACTTTAATTGCCTTCACAGGTCTACCGAAAAATCTTCTGTTCACGGGTTCCAACTCGACAAGAAATGGAAAGTCTTCCTTGCGTGACTGTAGTCTTTCCATTACAGCCTGAGGATTCTCCTTTTCCTTGATTAGAAGATAAAAATATGCGAGGAAGTTTCGGTCGACAATGAGGATGCGTTTTCCTCTTCATCTATGCCCCAAATCCAAACTTCAGGTCGATGATCTTTGACTTCGTAATTAACGTCTAAAAACCAGAAAGTCTTCTTCATCAAACCTTTCTCCACAAAGATAAGGCGCCAATACGTTTTTAACGGTTTTCAGTAATGACGTATTGCACAACGCCAATCATAGAAAGGAAGCGTTCTATTTGAAGATCTTGCAGATGAACCTCAAGAAGGGTGTCGCAAAGGTCTTACCGGAGAGTCTAGACGATTTGTGGCACCTCTACAACACAATTCTTGAAAAAGATGAGGTGCATGCCCGAACCACCCGAGAAGTGAAAGTTGAAGACCAGTACGCCCGTCCAAAAAGAGGGAAGAGAGTTCCAGTTCTTTTAGGCGTAAAAGTTGAAAAGATGTTCTGGGACAAAATTCTCAACCGGTTGCGGATACATGGAATCGTTTGCGAGGCACCTGAAGAAATAAGCATAAAGGGATCACATCACACCATAGATGTGACCGTCAACAAACCCGTAACCATCGTAAAAACTGAGTGGCCAAAACATCAAGTCGATAGATTAAAAAGAGCAAGCAAGGTTACGGCGGCACCCCTCATCGTAATGTCCATAGATGACGAAGAATACTGCGTGGCTGTTTTACGGCAATACGGCGTTGACGTAAAGGTGAAGGAAAAAACGAGGCTTCCGGGAAAGTTGGAGGCGGAAAAAAGGACAAAGGCCACGCGTGAATTTTTTAAAATGGCTTCAAAATCTCTGAGAGAAGTTTGGATAAGCCTTCGTAGTCCGATAGTCGTCATTGGACCCGGATTTGTAAAGAATGCCTTTGTTAAGTATATGAAGAGAGAGACCCTAGACGCTGCAAAGGGTGTTATTGACGTAAAAGGTGTGAACAGCGCAGGCGTAGCCGGAATACACGAAGCGCTGCGTTCCGGAGTTTTTACCAAAGCGCTGAAGCATGTGCGGATAGCTGAAGAAACAAAGGTTATGGAGGAAGTCCTAGCAAGACTTGGGAAAGGAAGGGGAGACATAACATACGGATTCACCGAAGTTGAAAATGCAAGCGCTTACGGTGCAGTTGAAAAACTTCTTGTGGCGGATACCACATTAAGAGAAATCCCGGACGAAAAGAGAAGAGCCTTGGAAAAAATCATGAAGGGGGTGGAAGAAAAGGGTGGACAGATCATGGTCATTAGTACGGAGCATGAGGCAGGAACCGAACTACTTTCACTGGGTGGCGTCGCCGCCCTTCTCCGCTTCCCGTTAGGCTAATAACCCATCTATGGCATTGGTTATTTTTCGAAAAACTTGAGACGCCTACGGACAGCCGGATTTTGATCAGCAAGTTTCTTCAGAACCAACTCAAACGTTTCGTTAGGTGACAACTCTCTCTCAATGAAAACCCCTGTTCTGCCAACTTCGTCACGGCGCAAGAGGGCGCGAACGCGGTCTAACACGGTGTTGAAGAAGACACCTAAAAGGTTGGCAACTGCCTCCTCTTGACCCACAACGGTGCTTTCAACATGTCCTTCCGGCGTAGGTTCGATAAGCATGAGGCGTTTGTCCACGCCTGGAACTCGCACGTCTTTTCTGAGCATAGAAAGCGACGCCTCGCCACCAAACTTGTAGAAGTCTTTCTCCACTGGACGAAGCTTTACCAAAGGAAAAGATATGCACCGTTGTTTGTCTATCTCAATGTATCCCTTCACCGCGTAGAGAGGCGTAGCTTGCACAACTATTCGCCGATTAACTGGAACACCTGAGCGCTCGAGAGTCGTTTCTATGATGAAGGAGGATGGTGGGTCTGGCAGGAATATGTCGATGTCGCTCGTCTCCGAAACGTCGCCGCGGGCGATGCTTCCATGCACGATAGAGCGCAGATGGAACTTGTCTAGACTCTCCATTATTTGAACCGTCTTGACCCTTAACTCCCTTAGCAAATCCCAACGTTTCTTGTCGTAGATGACCTCTACACGTTCGGCGCGTTTCAATGGTTTTTTAGCCATCTTCGCTCACCAGTTGAAGCGAATTCTTCAGCCATTCTAGGTAAGGTGGCGAACTCTCTATTACGGGAAGCGCAATGATTTCTGGCACCGCATAGCTATGAATTTCCATAACTCTTTCTGAGAGCTTTTCGAAGAGGCTTTTGTGGGACTTCATGAAAACTAGAAACTCGTTTTCCTCATCGATCTTTCCTTGCCACCAAAAAAGAGATGAAACTGGACCTACGATGTTTGCACAGGCAATCAACCTTTCCTTAAGCAAACTGCGAACGATTTTCGCAGCCTCTTCCTTGTTTGAGGTAGTCATAATCAAAATGATGTAAGACATAGGTTCTCCCATAAAGACTATAGCAGAGTATTATTTAGTTAATTCTTGCTTGGAAAGCGGCTGGGAGATGGAAACAGCGGCTTGTCTCCGATCTGAGATGATGTGAAAAATGGCAACGTGCACCTTATGCAAGCGGAAAGAAGCTGTTTTTATGCGTCGTTATTCAGGGGAGAAACTTTGTGGAAGATGCTTTTGTAAATCTATAGAAAGCAAAGTGCGAGGAACGATTTCTAAGTATGAAATGTTTGAACCGAAAGACAAAATTATGGTGGCTGTTTCCGGCGGGAAAGACAGCGTAACTCTCCTCCACATACTGACAAAGATTGAAAAAGCCTTCCCAGACGCAGCTCTGAGCGCCGTCACAGTTGATGAAGGAATAAAGGGCTACAGGGATGAGGCGCTAAAAGTCGCCAAGAAGAACTGCCAAAAGCTT
>JABAOH010003289.1_pt1 | contig 10654 bp, 7 predicted proteins | sample 7062181 | NCBI WGS metagenome assembly JABAOH01 (sample SAMN14538630, study PRJNA623070) | marine sediment metagenome | biome: marine biome [ENVO:00000428]; feature: marine pelagic biome [ENVO:01000023]; material: deep marine sediment [ENVO:00002113]; isolation source: pool of 5 deep marine... | reverse complement strand
TCCATAGGTGAATTGAATCTACAACTCCATAGCCAACGTGGAGACTTCTGTTCCTATTACAAGGCAAGCAAGCAAATGGTAGCTCTAATCCAGGGCTAGTTTTGTGGACAACCAAGTCTGGGGCACATAACTCGTTGATTATATCTGGATATTATGAGAATTGGATAGGTATTAAAAAAATAATCAACGTATCCCCTAAGAAAGGTAAGAGATGTTTTTAATTTCGTATAAAGTATTTTTTTTCAGTTTGAGGGTTACATGGATTTATTCTACTAGCATCCTATAATTCAAATATAAGACAGACGTCTGGTGGCATTTTTCTTGTTCTTGTAAGTCGTGTGGTGCCGCAGTGAGGACATCTTACAAGTCTATACGTGATCATTTTAAGCAGTCTTCTTTGGTTTGACATAGAGAGTCTGGTTTAGGGGTATGTAGTATGACTGCCCGTTGTAGTCCTCTTCCATCAGCATGTAGTCTTCTCCTACGAAGGATAGGGTTCCCCTGATCTCTCTCTCCTTCCACGTCCAGGCCAGGTCTAGGGCCACTATGATCTTCTTATCAAGTAGTTTCTTCAGCGTATCCCTGTAGGTTTCTGTTTCCCCCTTCGTTTTACATCCCCTGCCTTCTCCACCTGTATCTCTCCATGTTCTTCTCGGTTTCTTTCTCCAGCCTACTCTCGTGTTCTTGTTCCCGCCACAGGCACCGTGGAAATGACTGGGTTTCTTGTTTCAAACCGAAAGACGTCCTTGAGAAGCCGAAGGTGGATAGAACCGTTTCAGCCGCATCCAAAACCATGTCCCTGTACTTCTCTTTGTCGAAACGGAAGCCTCGCATATCTGGGCTGTAGGGTTCCACCCTGCAAAGGGGGCTGTGATGCCTGGCATTCATGTAGATGAACCGTATTTTCTCGCCTTTCTTCACTGCTCTTCCACGGCCAGCCATTTGAACGGCGGCGGACACATGTGGAAACATCCGGGTGTATTTCCCTATAGGCCTCCGAAGGATCTTTGACACGACGAGTTTCTCAGGGGGGATTTCCTCCTCCATGAGTTTGTCTATGGTTTTGGAGATGAGGTCCAAGGCGTTTCTATAGCCTTTGGCTCGAACCTCTTCTGCATTCTCGCAGTCGAATAAGGTCTCTATCAGCTTCACTTGGAACTCCTTGATGAAGGGTGGAGCGTCGTGTCTCCTGATCTCTATGCCCCTAGCGAGGGTTTCGCCGTTGGTGAGCAGTCCTAGATAATGCTTCTGGGCCTCCATGCGTCCCGAAGGATCAGACTCCAGTGGGAGTAGTAGGAGGAACTTGTAGTGGTGGTCAAGGCTGATGGGTAGGTTGACGTGGTCTCTGATTCGCATACATAGCTCTTCATATTCGCTCTTGGTGGCTTCAGGCCTCTTTAGGAACACTGAGTCGGTGTCGCAGTAAACCACCTCATATCCTAGTCTGCTGACTAGGTTTACTGTTTCGATCAAGGCTTCCCTAGACCGTTTGTTGATCTCCTCGAAGCATAGCACGTTCCCATACCTGTTCCAGCAGCATCCGGAGGTTCCGTAAATACACACCAGAATCATTTTGAGCGATTCCTGTCTCTGATCACACCATAACCACTCCTTACTGTCTTTTGCAAACTTTTTTCTGAGCCTCTTGAAGTGGAGCCTGCGGTTCAGCGTTCTCTCCGTGATGATGGGTAGAAGAGCGTCCTCCCTTGGAAACACGCCTTCAGGCGTGACGGTCTCGTAGCTCAAGCCGTCTCTTACGATGAGTTGAGGGTATTCCGATTCAAAGTCGAGTTCCGCCACGTTCTCGTGAACCAGACCTATCTTGGGTGCAAATATCAGGCCTCCCCGGTCGCGATAGTAGACCTCCTGTATCGGCCTCGCCCACTCGTAGTGTCCATGGTCTCTCTTGATCACGTAGCCCCTACTTAGAAGTTCGTAGCAGTTCCTGCTGTCTATGATTCTGTTGGCCGTCCACCTCATAGCTATTCCCGGCGGCAGAAAGCTGAACCTAGACCTTTCCACTAGGCCGGCTAATCCCCAGGCCTCGAAGCTGCAAGTCCACAGATGATAGTTTACGGCGACTCTGCCGAGAACCCAGTAGGGAAGCGGCTTCCCGAGTCTACGTTGGTCCACTGATTCACGCCCCATTTGCAAGGCGGGTTTGAGCGGTCGGCTTCTCCTAAATAGGTAGGGGAACGTGAACTCGTCACACTCAGGGCAGACCAAGAAGTCTGGGTCTTTGCCCTTGATGTATGAGGCGAACTCCCTGAGAAGTTTGGGTTCATCGTCTTGGAATACTTGTTTTTCACCATCGAACCGGGTTTCTATTCGCTTTATAGGGTCTTTTCCAGCATCAGGTGTGAGTGTCGGGCTGTCAACCTGTATGTTGAAAAATAGGGTGGTGAAGGGCGGCGGCGGAATCTCCCAGTCGTCATCTATCCGCTTGGCAGAAACAAGCCTATTTTCATTGTCAAATTGCACCTCCACTTTACTTGTAGGTGGTATCTTCAGTTGGTTGAAGATATATTGTTGAACGTGTAGGAGGTCTACGTTAAACAGTTGTTTGGTTTGAGGTAGATCCTCAACTCCCTTATTTATTCCCCTATAGTTGTATGCGTTGTCCACTACTACGTGGATCAGCCTCTCTTTCTTGTTGCTTCCCAGCTCCGTGAATTTCTCCTCGAAATTGATGGTTTCTACATCGGGATGACTGTTTAACATATTGTGGAGTATTTGCTCCTCCTCAGGGTCTTTTGGAAGGACGTAGAAACTTGGGCTATACTCATCCATGAGTTTAAGGATTTGGCTTCTGTGGGTTCGTAGCCATAGGATGGCCTCCCCTCCCTGAATATAGGTGTCCAGTATCCAGCCTATCTCATTGTTCATCTCTTTGTTTCCTTGGTTCCGCCTCCGCCATCTTCGGCGTTCAGCTTCGCTTCCAACTCTTTTGTCTTTCGACGTAGAGCTGCGATTTCCTTCATGAGGTGGACGTTGCCCATGAGGTTCAATACGTCTAAGACGTAGGGGACCTTGGCGTTGCTCAGGGCGTGGTCCTCCGGTGTCCAAGCTTCCTTGAGTAACAGGTTGAAGGCTTCTCTGTGGCCTAGGTCGAGCAGCGTGTTCTGGAAGTGTTTCTTCAGCTCCTGGATCTGGGCGTGATAGAGCTGGCGGAACGAAGGTGTTACCCTTCCCATTAAGTCTATCCCTCCTCTCGAAACATATAGAGTCATCTTTTGAGGCGTCTTCCTATAGGGGTGCTTGAGCAGGTAAGCCCACACAGGGGAGACGCCTCCTTCCCCCCTCTTAAGATACAACATCACGTTGGCCTCGTGGCGAAGGAAGGTGCCGCCGATGGGCTTCGGAATCCTTCTTCGACTAGGTGTGGAGGCACCGCTGGCTACCAAGGCGACATCGTTTCTGCGAGTGGCTCTCTTAAGAACCCCTATGACTTCTTTAAGGGTTCTTCTCGCTTCATCCGGTTTCTTAGACGTCTCCACGAACCTGGTTAGGTTGTGAACCGTCAGCAAGCGGATCTCCCCATCGTTTTCTATGGTCTTAACGATCTCCTCCACAGCGGAGGCCTGCTGTTTCTCGTTAAAGGCGAAGATGGAGTAGTTGTTCTGGAACACCAGGTTGGGGTTTACACCTGCACTCTTCGCTATCGCCGCCAGCCTCGAGGGGTTGAGAACCGTTTTATCTTCATAGTAATTGCAGAGGTTGAAATAGAGGGCCTTCGCATCGAATCCTCCTTTATCTGGTGGAAGAACGCAGTTGACGACGATCTTGTGGATCAGCAGGTCCAACAACCCTTTATCTTCACCGTAAAAGAGGTAGAACACACCGGGTTCGATGCCTCCGATCAGGCTGTCGAGGTCGCCGCTTCCCGTAGACAGTTTAGGCCTGTTTCTCACATCTTCCAAAGCCTGCTCAGCGGTCTTCAAAGAGATTTCCACGGTTAACCCACCTTGAAGACCGATCGAGGGAAAAGATACAGTCTGTCTTGGAACCTGGATACGGAGCCCCTGGCCTTAACGGTTTTTCCTAGTAGCTTTTTCTGGATGTCGTGTAACAGCAGTCTCTGAGCATCTACCCTTTCGTCGCCCCTACCGAGATACCTCAGTCTGCTTTCACCAATCTCAAGACTCCCCAATGCTCTGTCTACTACTGAGTCTGTACGCCACTTCAAGGAGGCCTTCTTTGTCTCTATGAAGCCCCTGGTTCCAGGCGTGAGGTATAAGAAGTCGCTGTCAAAGTAGACACAGCTCGGGGGATAGGTGAACAGCCGCTCTAGGTTCATCAGCCTTATCCTTAGAAGGGGAATCTCCTCATGGTTGACATCCACGTCGTAGACTTCCCTCCAGAAGTCGGGGAAGGTTCGTAGGTCGTGTTCAGTGACCTTTTCATTTCCAGCCTTTCTAAAAACAAGTTCCTCTATACGTCCAAAGTGTCCCGAGGGTGCAACCACCACGTTGGGCCGACGCTTCAGCAGAGTTTTCTCTACGGCGTCGGCACTGGCCCCTCTGCCTCGTCTCCAAACAACGTAGTCCCAGACACTCTCCCGCACAAGGCCTCTAGGCACGGCCTCAACCACGGCGTTTCCTCCCTTGACTTTGACTTCCAACGAGAAGCCCAGGTATAGTTTGGCTTTCTCACAGCGGTATAGGGCTATGGGTTGGTCAAGCAGGTAGATGCCGTGGAGTTGGGGTTTACCCGTTATTCTCCTTATCTCGATGTCAAGTGCTTTAGCGATGAATCTCCTAATCGTGTTGAGGTCGTCTCGACTGTTTGAGTTAAGGATTCTCTCTTTGACCTCGTAAACATCATGGTTGATCTTCTCCCCTTTCATATAGCATATGCGGGTGTTTCCCTCTGTAATTATCAGTCTGTCGTGGTGGCGGTGTCTCGACGGCTCATCTACCAGGCCCTCAACGACGCGGAGTCGGCTCGGCAACTCCAGGTTGTAGGTGAGGACGTCGAAGCTCTCCGGTGTCCGAATGTTTTTAACCTTTGTCAGATAGAAGATCTCGCTGAGTTTCCTGTCGAGGAGTTTGCTCGCCAGGTATCTACCGAGGATCACCTTGATGGACCCTGTGCCGTCGTAGAGGTTTCCCGAGATCCTTACGTCCCAGCTCCAATCAGACTCACAGCCACCGGGACATTTATCAAATACGATGGATTTACACCTGTCACACCGCTTAACGAGGCCCGATGACCTGTAGATGTTCGATACCTTGCCTTGGAGGGTGACATCCCATACCGGTCGATGGATATGGCCTATCCTCGGACACCAGACATACTCTTGGATACCCTCTGAATACTTCGGCTCAGCACGGGAATACTCGGTCAAAACCAGCAGGAGGGCCTTATCCTGAAATTCGTGGACATACGCGGACTTAACCCATAGGATCAGGTCCTTCTCTATGGTTATAGAGGTCTTATGGCAGATGAAGGGCACCTTAAACGTCTTGTCCTCTAAAACCCCGGTGAAAACCTGTTTGGCTCCCAACCTATCTTCTTTATCCTTAACCCTGAAGCTGGCTACTCTCGCCACCGTGTCCACGTATTCTTTTGGTACTAGGTTGGAAAGGGTGACGACGGGGCGTTTACCCCACTGGGTCGGCTTCGGAATCGACTCAAGGCTTGGAGGTACATGTTGACTTTCGAATAAACTCATCGAGCATCCACCGCTACTGGCTTGAGATCTCCTCCAATTTGGAGGGAAGATACTCGTCAACGACGAAGCTCAAGCCGTATCTTGAGAAGGCTTGCTGTTCACTCTTCCTCTTTAACTTGAGAAATTTCTTGATCTGCTTTCTCCAGAATTTATTTTGGTATCTTGGATCACCGAGGAGTTCTCTACACCTCTTTACATCTTGATCGGTGAAAATGTCTGAAGGTAAATCGTAGAGTTCGATGTCGGTTGGCCAGACCCCCATCCAAGAGGCGTCGGGCGTGGCCAGCCCCTTTATGTGGGCTGCGTTGGCTGAGCCGGATATTATGACCATGGCGATGTGCATCCCCCAGGGGTCGCCGTCTGTGAAACAGAGGGTCTTCAATCCGACTTCGTAGCGTAGGCGGCGTATGAGTCTTCTAGTTGATCTTGGAGCTTGCCCCGCCGTGTGGATGAGGACGGCGTTGAACTTACTCCAGACATCTTCCTCGATGAAACGGGTGTACATGCCGCCTGTCTCTACGGCGATGACCTTGTCGGCCCCGCAGTTCACGATTTTGGCGTTGGTGAGGGAGGGTCCTATCATCACTCCATCCGGGTTGTCGGAGAGGCAAACCCTTTTTCCTTCCCAGCCCGGGGTGGTGTACTCCACGGTCAAGTCGCCGAAGATGGAGGACCTCTCCTCTGGAAAAATCCTTAGGTCTTCCCTTGACACACCGAAGAGGGCTTCGATGTCCGTGATCACGCCGTCTGATTGCTGTTGATCCTTGAACTTGATGTTGAATGCCTCAGAGGAGTAATACACGTCTCTCAGCGTGCTGGTTCTCTTGGCATTTTGGAGTTCCTTCATGAACCTCATGGTCCAGGTGATCTGGGAGAAGCTTCGGAGTTGACCGACGTGCCTGGCTGTCTTGGTGACTTCTCTGCCGCCTAAAACGTATTGCCTGGTTTCAGGGTCGTATATGATGTTGGATGTGCCTCGGCTTGGCACCTTTAGGAAGGGAAGGAATCCGTCTTTGGCGAGTCTGTACAGTCTCCTCCCAACGGTTTCCAGTTCCACGCCTAACTTCACGCTTCGGCCACCTTCTCAAGTAGGGGTATCAATGCAGGCTTTCTCTTGTATCCCCCTAGCTCTGTGATGTCCCGTAGGATGAGGGGCAGATACCTCCTGTAGTGATCCATCCGTCTATCCTGTCTCTCTATCCTCTCTTTCCTCCTGAGATATCGGGCCAGCATCCTTCCACATTCCATCAGGCCGAGCTTGATTTCGTGCTCGATCTCTGGAATCGCAGCGATATACTCCTTGCCGAGAGTCTTGAAGGGTATTTTTGTGCTGACTACGTGGATGAAGAAGGCGACGGGCATAGTGGGTCTCAGCTTGTATCTGCTCCAGTTGACGCTTTGAACCACCTTGAAGGAGACATCGCTATAGGCGTCGTAGAGAAGGGGTATCCTGTTTGCGTAGCGGTATAAGAGGAAGCCATCTGTCTTGGGGACAGAGCCTCCATAGGCGGCTCCGCACTCCACGATGAAGGGGTGTCCAGAGTAGGAGGAGGGAGGCCTCTCATTTACCGCCACATACTCTGGGTTAAGCACCCTCTTTATGCCGGCCTCCATCAGGTCTGGGCCGAGGGGAGATAGACATCGGGCATCAGGTGGAAGGAAGCCCTCAAACTCCTTCATACACCTGGCCATTCTGACGAGTTCATCATACGGAAGGCTCTTAGGGTTTAGACCTGCTTCTACACGGGCGAATCCGAGAAATCTCTCAGCGGTTTTTTTACCGACTCTGTGGAAGTGCTTAGAGAGAAATGAGGCCATGTTGTTGGCATCTGTTTTCCCTATGAGGCGTGTAAGCATCTCGGCGTCCACGCCTCTAGGGTGGGGTAGGACCTCTTTGGGTGGTGGAGGCATCTTTTGGGTGACCCTCTCAAACAGGTGTAGATGTTCATCTGGGTCTCGAAACTCCAGCCTCGCGTAAGGAGCTATGACTGCACTCTGCCGCATATAGTCGAGAACCTTGCTCTTGGCTCTGACCCAGTCGCCTTCAAGAGAGAACTCTAAGACGGTGCCTCTCCAACGTTTGGGGGTCTCACCGTCGTGGTTCGATATGATTTGAGGCGTGTTTTTCTCGATGTTTATCCTCATAGATAAGGTCGTTGCTCGGTCGTTCCCTGTGCTTGAGGTCACGGTGAAGGACCTGTGGGTGGTTGCCTGTCCGTAGAGGATGGCCATGGTTCCACCCAACCCGAATCGGCCTCTACCCTGTTTGTGAACGTATTTAGAGCCGTAGAAGGCTGTGCCAAAGCACTTAGCTATCTCGTGTTTAGGGATGCCTATCCCGTTGTCCTCGATTCGTAGATGGTAGATCCCGTCTCCCTCATCTGCTAGGCTGAGTTTGATCTCAGGTGTAACGCCGCCTTCCTCACATGCGTCAACGCTGTTCTCCAAGATTTCACGGATGGCAGTGTATAGTGCCCTGGCTGGGTTGTCGAACCCGGCTACACTTTTATTCCGGTAGAAAAAGTCTGCTGGACTTATGGCCTCATAGGAGGCCTCATGACCTCTTTTTTCCGGCCTCTTCGCAACTTCCAGTTCACAGGTGGACAAGGGATTCCCCGGCTTGGATGGTGGAGACCTACCTGATTTTATTAGATTCTGGGTCTTCTACGCCTTTCTCTGTGAGTTGGAACCTGGTTTCACTGTAGGGGTGGCAGGGGCTGTCCACCATGACGGCTATTCTCTCTTTTCCAGCCTTCCTGAGGTAGATGCGGTAGGTGCAGGCGTGGGCTATGACGTGGCCTCCCGCAGGCCTGATGGGGTCTCCGAAGAAGGTGTCTGGCTTGGACTGAACTTGGTTGGTCACAACTACGGCTACGTTGTAGATCTCTGCCAGGCGTAGAAGCCTGTGAATCATGTTGTTGAGCCTTTGCTGCCTATCGGCCAGGGTTCCTCTCCCTGAGAACTCCGCCCTGTGGAGGCTGATCACACTGTCAACGATGACCAGTTTGGCATTAAACTGTTCTACGTAGCTGCCAAGATTTTTTACGACGAGTTCGAGGTGGCTGCTGTTGTAGACCTTGCAGAGGATAACCTTCTTCAAGACTTCGGAGGAGTCGATTTCCCTCGTCTCGGCGATCTCTTTGAGCCTCTCAGGCCTGAAGGTGTTCTCCGTGTCGACGTAGAGGGCTCCACCTCCCAGTCCTCCCTCCTCAGATGGGAGCTGACAGATAGCGCATAGGGTGTGGCAGAGCTGGGTCTTCCCTGACCCAAAGTCTCCGTACACCTCTGTTATGGCCTGAGTTTCGACGCCCCCCTTGAGCAATTCATCCAAGGCCTTGGAGCCGGTGGTGCACCGCATCATAGTTTGGCGTCGCTCTAAGACCTCGCTGGCTGGGGTGAACTCTTTATCCAGTAGGCCGCTCTCTTCGAGGAAGACCTTGGCTGAGAGGATGAGGGATGCAGTGTTCTCCTTCTTGCCCCCCAGGATCGCCTCTACGTCAGTCGGTAGAGCTGCGGCCAGGTCTAGTACTGTCTTTATGCCTCCGCTTTGGAGTTTCGCCGTGGTTTTGGGGCCTATTCCCTTGATGTTGTCTAAGCCTAAATCTAAAATGTCCACGTCCATCTTGATTCCCAAGATGGAGGCGTGTGTTGAGGGTATTTATTCAGTGAGGCATGTTGGGGGGGAGGGGGGGTCTCTTGGAAATCAGATATATCGGGTCTTGTAAAGGAACTCGACTAGGTGTTTTACCTCTTCCTTCTTGAGGTTGATCTGATACTTTTTGGGCTCGTAGGGTGACTCCTTTATCCAGCCAAGCTTGATCAGGGTTTCGAGGTCGGACGTTGCGGTCCTTGTTCTCAGCCCCGTCTCCTTTTTGATAGCGTATTTGGTGAGGAAGCCGTCTCTGTGTTCGGCCAGCAAGCCCAGAATCCTGAGTTTACCTCTGCCGCCAATCGCGGCCTCGATCTCCTCCCTCCTCTCGTGCTTCTCCAGGCTCATCCAAGCCTCTCCTTCACCCGATCCATCAGGTTGTCTAGGAACCCGTAGAGTTCTACTGAGGGGATGCCGCTCATCCCTACCTTGGTCAACGACTTTATCTCGACGATGCCTCTATCCGCCAAGTCTTGGACGTGTTCATCTGTGTCTAAGGGCTTCAAGCCGTACTCCTCGCAGACCACGCCGCACATCTCCCTTATCCTCCTCAACGAGACGTAGGGCGACTCCTCTATCTGTAGGGAGCGGGCCACGGCCATCAAGGCCACTTTACCCTCATCTGGAAGGTCCAAGATGTCCTCCGAGGTTATGTGGGGGTGGGTCTCCCCGTGAACCCTCCTCACGTCTTCGGGTAGAACAACCTCGTGTCCAAGTCTATCCGCCAAGTTGCCAGCGAAGAGGAGGAGGTCTAGGGCATATCTGACATCGCCGTCCACCGGGGGGCTCGCCGTCACATCGGCAACATACTCAAAGACATCTCTGGACACCGCACCCCGCCTGAAGGCCTCCTCAACCCTCTGATCCAATATGTCCACGATCTGACTGACCCCGTAAGGTGGAAAGTCGATGCAATTCCTGCCTAGGGTGCTTAGCTCGGCCCTCCCCACAAGCTCATAAAAGTCCTTGCTCCTAGCCGTGAAGATGAGGCCTAACACGCCCAGCGGTCTACCGGGGTAAAACTCGTTGAGGCGTGTGAGATCGTATATGATCCGGTCTCCCACGTGTTTCACGAAGTAGTCGATCTCATCCAAGGATATCAGAAGGTATTGATTTTCGGCTTCCAGGTACCTCACGAGTCCATCCAGCAACTCCTCGGCACCGAGGCTTTTGGAGTAGACTTCTGGTGCACTTTGCCGCACAAGGTGCCTATACAGTATGACCCGGCTACCGCCATGCACTTTGAGGTTGATGTAGACGTATTTGAGGTCTACACCCCTCATCCTCGCCTCCTCCTCCATCGCCTCGCCGAATCGGATACAGCTACATGT
>JABAOH010248406.1_pt2 | contig 10655 bp, 9 predicted proteins | sample 7062181 | NCBI WGS metagenome assembly JABAOH01 (sample SAMN14538630, study PRJNA623070) | marine sediment metagenome | biome: marine biome [ENVO:00000428]; feature: marine pelagic biome [ENVO:01000023]; material: deep marine sediment [ENVO:00002113]; isolation source: pool of 5 deep marine... | reverse complement strand
TGCTAAAATATATTTATCTGCATAACTATAATCAATTCTCCCGAAATAGGAAGATATTGCTAATTGATAAGGTGGATAACCAATATTACTTTGTGAATTTGGAGCACCTGTATTTAATGTCCAATAATTTGGGTCAGTACTATAATATGATCCCCTGCCGGCTCTAATACCTCTGTTGTATTGGTTTTTGGCTTCCTGACCCACTAATACATTTAAGCTATGTTTGCCAAAAGTGTTGCTATACTTAACGGTATTTGTCCATTGCCATAAGCTATTGTAACCAGCTCCTTCCGTAAAGGCATTAGGATTGGTATTGCCTTCTGCATTTTCATAAGCCGTATAGGTAAAATAATAGTAGTAATAATTATCAAAATAACCTCCAAAACTTGTACGGGCTGTAAAATGCTTTAAAAAATCCACTTCAGCAAATACGTTACCGTTTACCTGCCAATCATTACTCCTATTATTGGCAGTCCTTTGTTGATTTGCCACAGGATTTTGTGCATTACTTAAACCCACTGATTTAGTACCGGCATAATTTCCCATGATATCATATATAGGAATAATAGGTGGTTCACGGTAACTCATTGAAATAGCATTACCCTCATTCTGGTTGGTAAAGCCCGGACTTTGTTTGTAAAACACATAGGCATTTTCTCCAACTCTGATATGATTATTTATATTAAAAGTGGTATTCATTCTTGCTGAATAGCGCTTTAAATAGGTATTAATCAAAGTTCCCTGCTGGTTTAAATATCCTACTGAAAACAGGTAAGTTGATTTATCATTACCACCACTGGCTGTTAAAGTATGGCTTTGAAAAATGGCAGGTTTAAAAATTTCATGAAACCAATCTGTGCCAATTTTATTGGCCTTTGTAATTTGATTGGAATTTATATTGTAGGAAGCTGGGTCTGTTCCAGGATCACCCACTTTTGCTCCGGTAGGAGTAATATAATCCGGAATTACAGGCGTATCACCCTGTCCAAACTGTGCATTTCTGCTTCCGGGAGCAATACCACTGTTAATTTCGTATGCTTTCACCACATTGGCATAACCCTGTGTGTTTTCTAAGTTAAAGCCATTTTTCAACGGACGTTGGGTGCCCACAAAAGCATCGTAGCTAATTCTGGCTTTACCCTGACGGCCTCTTTTGGTGGTAACAATAATTACCCCGTTAGAACCCTGTACCCCATAAATAGCAGCAGCTCCGGCATCTTTCAATACCTGAATGGATTCAATATCACTGGGATTGACGTCCTGTAAATTTCCCTGTACACCATCTATCATAACTAATGGCGCTGTACTTCCGGGAGAAGTAATACCTCGAATTTTTACACTGGTACCACCACCAGGTACACCGGAATTAATAACCGTAACACCTGAAGCCTGACCTTGTAACAAAGCGGCAGTATTACCACCTGGTACAGATTTCATATCGTTTACATTTACAACTGAAACAGAACCGGTAATGTCCTTTTTCTTTTGCGATGTATAACCCAATACCACAATTTCATTTAAATCACTAGTGGATTCGGTTAGGGTAACGTCAATTCTTGAACGGCCACTTACAGGCATGGTTACATTGTTGTAACCCACTGAAGAAATTACCAATACACTTTTATCGCCCGGAACTTTAATGGTAAATGTACCATCATCGTTCGTAGCGGTAGCATTGTTGGTACCTTGTACCGTTACCGTAGCGCCGGCAAGGGGTTGATTGTTTTTACCGGTTACTTTACCGGAAACTGTTTTTTGTGCAAAAGCCCCCAATGTGCAAAAAAAGAGGCCGCAAAAAAGCAAAAAACATCGAGATAGATGTGGATTGTTTGGCATAAGCAATGTTTTCGTTAGGTTGTTAAATAATCTTTAACAAATTTAAGTATCGCAAACGATTGTGTTCTTACCTTTTACCATCATGTTTCAGTGATTTTTTAACATACAATTATGTATTTTTTACACATTAATTTAATAAAAGCCGCTCTCGTTCAGTGTTTGACAATACAGCAATTCTACAATTGATATATATCAAAAAATATTTTTTCTACAATAAACGGGTAACATATTACACAAATACACATTCTCACTTACATACCTTTCAATAACGGTATAGCAATGACGAGGTAACAGTGCTCACTTAAACATTGATAGATAAAACATTGAAGCCCATTTTAAAATTGAACCGGGTTAATAATTCTTGTTCAGTAAATTAAACACTGACAAACTATAAACCCATACATTGCACATCTTATTCACAACGGCTATAAATATTTGATACTGTTGCAGCGAAACAAATCATTTTTTTGCCTTGCAGAGGGTGATGGGTGATACCAGCAGCTATATTCTAACCAACTATTTTCAACCTACTGATTGCTTTAACTGCACTGCATGAAAAATCTCAACCAAAAACGATTCTTGCCCATAGAAGAAGCAGATGCTTTTATTGTACTGAGGCATGCTATCAATGATCCTGCCCAAAGATTACATTATCATGATTATTGGGAACTCTTATTATTTCAAAATTCTGAAACAGCTACTTGTATTATTGGTAATAGCATTACTAAAATCAACCACGATACTGCATTGTTCTTATTACCACCCGGTACATTGCACGGCTGGTGTACCGGGCACAATTCCTCTTCTACCGGTCTTGTAAAGCAAGTAATTTTTCAACAAGATTTGTTTGGAGATTGCATGCTTAACAAAAACCAGTTTTTCCACATTAGAAAATTATTTCAAGCCGGAATCAATAGCATTCGTTTTTCAAATAACTCAGCTCAGAATGCACTGGCAGCAATACAACTATTGGAAAAAGAAAATGATTTTAAAGGGTTACTCATTTTACTGAAATTATTATCTACTGTTTCATTGCAAAAGCAATGGGAAATTTTGAATGATAATTCAGAAACAATGATTCAAAATTTGCAAAACAATACTAATCAGGTTAATAAAGTAATGGATTATTTAAACACNNTATTTAAACACCCATTTCAAAGAAGAAATCAGCCTGAAAAAAATGTCGTGCATTATGAATATGAGTGAAGCTACATTAGCCCGTTTTTTTAAAATGCAGACAGGTAAATGTTTCACCGATTTATTAATTGAAAAAAGAATATCTTATGCAACCAAGTTACTGATAGAATCAAATGATCCAATTCATGAAATTGCCTACCAGTCAGGTTTTAATCAGGTTACCCACTTTAACCGTTTATTCAAAGCACATACCGGGTTTTCTCCCAAAATGTATAAGCAATTCCTACTTTCTTCCAAAACAGCCTGAATCATTTTTTCAAAACTTTGCTCTTTTCAACAAATGACCATGTAGGGTGTTGTATTTCCTATTTTAACAGAACTACCTATTTTTGCAGTATGATTCAGATTTTAAATCATACGAAAGAAAAAAATTGGGAAGAGGCCTCCATTGATACCATTACAGCATCAGTGCCTACCTGCCATTTAATTGTATGGAATGATGATGTGAATACTTTTGACTGGGTAATTGAAACCCTGATTGAAATTTGTGGCCATACGCAAGAGCAGGCAGAGCAATGTGCCTTATTAATACATATGAAGGGCAAGTGTGTGGTAAAAAATGGAGATTATGAAACCTTAGATCCCATGCGTAGTGCTATTTTAGACAGAGGTATCAACGCCACCATCGAAACCATTCCTATTGGTTCTTAATCATTCATTTCCCGATATTGATTACCACCCTATGCCTCTTTATCAATTAAATGAAACATTTTGGTTTCCGCCGGTTACCGAAAGTATGGAAGATGGCCTTTTGGCAATAGGCGGTGATTTACAAATACCTCGTTTACTCACAGCCTATAAAAAAGGAATATTCCCCTGGTATGAAGGGAATTCACCATTGTGGTGGTGCCCGGATCCCAGATTTGTACTTTTCCCAAATGAACTTAAAATTAGCAAAAGCATGCAGGTATTGCTAAAGAAAAATGCTTTTGAGTTTTCTGTTAACCAGGCATTTCATGCTGTGATTAAACACTGCAAAATAACCAAACGAAATGGGCAAGATGGAACATGGATAACCGATGAAATGCTTGAAGCTTATACCACACTGCATCAATCAGGCTGGGCACATAGCGCTGAAGCCTGGAAAAATGGCCAATTAGTGGGCGGGCTTTATGGCATAAAAATGGGAAATATATTTTTTGGGGAAAGTATGTTTAGCTTGGTGAGCAATGCCAGCAAATTTGCTTTTATACGTTTTGTGCAACAATTAATGGAGGAAGGAATTGTATTAATTGACTGTCAGGTGTATACAGAACATTTAGAAAGTCTGGGTGCACAATTTATCAGTCGGGAAAATTTTACCGAAATTTTGTCGAGAAATATTTAACCCCGCATACCATACATTCTTTCCAGGTCGCGTACAATGGTTTCAATATCCCGGTCATTTCCATTGGGGTCGTAGTTTTGTTTTAAACTGGTACCGAAAAAGAAGGCAACAGTTTGATAAACAGTGGCTGTTAAACTTCCCTTATATTCCTGAATAATTTCATAACAATTATTCCCGGTTTCTCTATAAATCAGTTTCATTAAAATTTTGCCCTGATAAATGGATAATTGCGTTAACTTATCTGTAAATTCTTTTCTTAATTCTTTTTCTCTGGAGCGAATAATTTTTCTTCTTTCGCTTTTATTAGTAACACCTGCCAGGCGGGCATTAATTTCATTCATAATTCTGCCTGCAGCTTTTGCATAAGGATAGGTAACGTACACTGCATTGCGTAGCCTTGTCCATTCAGTCCAATATCTTTTTTGGCGGGCATTTAAGCGGTAAAGAATGGAAACATCCGGTAAATATCCCATGGGAATGGTATCACCTTCCGGTGTAATAAAAGCATGAACGGGAATGGTATCATAAATGCTGTGCTGTGCATGTGATTGCCTGGCAATCAAACACAAACAAACGATTACAATCATATGCAGGATTCGCTTTACCATACACGCTGATATGCTGTAGACATATATTCACTGGTTAATGCTGCCAGCGTAATAAAAGTAACCTATTCTTTTGAAAAAAGTGCCAGGCGGATTCGCTGATAAATAGACATAAAAAAGCCAATTACCATTATTACAACCCCCAACCAAAGCATATTAATCAGAGGAAACTCATATACTTTTAATGTTACCAAATCGGTAATGGCGCCACTCTCTCTTACTCCTATTTCTAATTTACCATCCTGCGGGTTACTCACTTTATTAAATTTCACTATCAGACTTTGTGCTTTAACCGTATCCGGATAGTTGATTAAATCGTTATTATCAATAACAATTCCGGGTGTTATGGGATAGCGGCGACCATCTTTAGTAATAGCAGTCATATCTAAAAACAATGCGGTTTCACCATTTTTAAATTTATCTTTTTGCGATTCAGGATTTACCTGCACTTTATTTAAGATAAGCATACCATTGCTGTAAAAAGTAGTATCGCCTGGTTTTATGGCAATATTTCTAAAAGTGGCAGTATCTGCCTGATCATTTTGCTGAAAGGATGATATGTATACAAAAATATCTCTGTTCCAATAGTGCTTTGAATCCGGATTGGGAGAAAAGCCTTCCATCCCTTTGTTATTTTTAATGATATCAGGATATACTTTGAACTGTTCTTTACCATTTTTGGCCTTAAAATCAATTTCATAATACCGTTTACGGTCTTTGGGGTTTAATGTATCCTGTACATAGGTTACCATGTATTTACCCATATCGGTAGCAACCCCTTTAAACAAAGTAATATTTTCTGCAGGATCTTCTTTTTTGTCTTTTTTAAACACTGCAATACCTGTTGTATTCCAACTCAATACTTCTTTTTTACTTGAAGAGATTAATACACCCAATAAAATCATTCCAAATCCAACATGCGCTACAGAAGCACCGGCAACCTTTAATTTTCCTTTTAAAACAATCCATATATAAGCAGCATTGGCAATAATGGAATAAATAGCCGCATAAATTCCCACATAAATGGCAACCAGAAAGCCAATACCTTGTTTGTTATAATGAATATTGCCCCAAATGCATATGGCTGAACCAACCAATAATGCTGCCACTGTTGGCCATAATATTTTTTTACCAAAATATTTTTCAGGCGTGCTTTTGTATTTAAAATACTGCGTTACCGCCGTTAAAATTCCAATGATTATTAAAATAAATATTTGAACCTGATTGAAAGAAAATTCCGGATCTTCAGGTGGAGCTATATTGGTACCAAATAATTTGTTATACACAGGAACGGATGTTTTGGCCGCAATAATAATAGCAGCAAGAAACAGTACCAATGCACCAATAAACATCCAAAATTCTCTGCTGTAAGTATTTTCTTCTTTCTGGATAGCCGGAATTTTTTTATAACGCAAGAAATATAAAACAAGGGCAGGAAATAAAAATACCAGTACAAACAATAACAACTGCACATTCATACCTAAATCGGTGAATGCATGTACAGAAGTATCGCCCAGTATACCACTACGGGTTAAGAAGGTAGAATAAAGCACTAAAATAAAGCTGAGAATATAAAAAAGATAGGTAGAACGTAAAGAATAGCCTGTTGATTTATAGATAAGATTCGTATGTAAGCCTGCAATCATTACAATCCAGGGTACTAAAGAGGCATTCTCAACCGGATCCCATGCCCAATAGCCGCCAAACGATAAACTTTCGTAAGCCCAGGCAGCGCCCATCATAATTCCGGTACCCAAAACAGCACCTGAAAATGCAGCCCAGGGAAGACTTATTTTTATCCAGCTATGGTCTTTTTTATATAAGCCTGCAATAGCATAGGCAAAAGGCACAATGGTTGAGGCAAAACCTAAAAACAATACCGGCGGATGAATGACCATCCAATAATTTTGTAATAATGTATTTAAATCATTTCCTTCATGAATGCGGGGCAATTGCAAATAATTTGGGTCAGAAAAAATAGGAATATCAGGCATTTGCTGACGCCATAAAATAAATGGATTACTCCCTACCTTGTAGCCAAAAAAGTAGATGCCAATTAACATAGAGGCTATGCAAAACTGCGCAAAACTTATCACCGTCATCACGCCTGCTTCCCATGTTTTGCTGGTTTTTATTAAAATCCAACCCAGCACACAATGCCAAAAACTCCACAATAAAAAACTACCTTCTGAACCTTCCCAAAAACAACTTAATATATATTTCAATTGCAAACTGCGGGAGGAGTGGTTCCACGCATAAAAATATTCAAAATAATGGTTATAAATAATATAATATAATGAAAAGAAAACACCCAATACAGAAATGGTTTCAATTAAAAATGAAATACGGGCAAGCTTTATCCAGCTCTGTTTGTCTGATTGCAGATCGGGAATACGAGCTGCATTAAAATAAGCAATGGTGGCCACTAATGAAGCCACCAAAGAAAGGATAGAAAAAAAATGACCAATTTGTCCGGGTAAAAGGTGTTCTCCGTTATACTGCATAATGTATCAACTTAATAAAAAGGGTAAATGAGTGGCAAACTAAGCATAAAATGAGGATTGAATGAAAAACCCTGTTGTTTATTGTTAGTCTTGCTTCGCCATAGATTTTTCGGTAGACTGGGGATTATCTTTATATTTTGAAGGGCACTTTAATAAAATATCTTTACATTCAAAATGATCACCATCCATACGGCCTTTTAATACCAACCGGTCGCTTTTTTCCATATCAGTAGGTTTGGTATTATGGTAAACAACTTTTACTGAATTGCCCAATGTATCAATGGCAGTAAAACTTAAAAAATTGGGGTCTTTCACTGCATCGTACTGAATGGGTTCATTTTTGTCGAGTTTAGCAATTAAATTCACAAATTTTCCCGGCTTTTCTTTTGCTGAAGCAATGGTTTCATAAGTGGTTAAATTACCGGTATAGCTAATTAAAACAGTAATGGCTGCTGCAATGGCTACTAATAATATCAAATGCATCTTCTTCATATCATTCGTATTTTACTGCGCAAAAGTACTTGTAAAATGAATAGATAATACTGATGTTACTCAGCTATTCTTAATTTATTGCCTTTCATTTAACAAAAATATGAGTGGGTGCAGTTTTTAAACCTATTTTTGCGGTTTTGGATTATGATAGCACGCCCTTCAAAAACATACGATTATATTATTGTTTTAAAATACCCTGTTCGTTTTTTTAAAGCAATTGACATCATTAGTCAGTTAATGCTGGTTATTGCAAGTGTGACTTTTATTTTAAGAGGTATTTTATTATATCATGCCGGCATTAGCGGCGGCATATACACCCTTTTTTTTCTGATTCCCATTTTAATCTTCAGCTGGTGGATATGGTGTTACCGGCAACAATCCAGAGGCTATATGCCTTTTTACCGGTTTGCTTTAATGATAGCAGCCTGGGGATGGTATTTGTATCCAAAAGGCCTATTCTTTGCCATTCTGTATTTAATTGCTGCGGTACTTGAAAAGCCGGCCAAGGTATTGCCGGAAGTTGCTTTCGACAGCAAAGAAATTGTTTTCAACAGTATTCCTTCCAAAAAAATTAGCTGGTTACAGGTAAATAATGTGATACTGAAAGACAATATTTTAACAATTGATTTAAAAAACAATCAATTGATACAAAAAAATGTGGATGCTGAAGTATCGGAAAAAGAAGAAGCTGAATTTAATGCTTTTTGTGCAGCGCAATTACGGGCCGCACAAAAAAATTAATTTATTTTTGAATTGAACGAAATTACACATGTTACAACAATCGCCTTTTTTATTGTATTCAGATGGTAATGGCAATATTTTTGAAGATGAAACCCTTTTTGCAACCGGACGTGCTGGTTGGGATGCATTTCAGGTGCCGGTAGAAGACTGGATAACCTTACCTGAAGGAGGTAACCTGTATGAATTACCACAACGTAGGGGCATTGGCGTTGATATAAAAACCGGTGAAATGCGATTGTGTGAAAAAGGCTGGGCGGTTGCGGCGTTTATTCCACCCGCACATACAGGATTATTTTTGGCTGCCTACGAATCGTTTCCCGATGCGCCCACCCTTCCATTATTCTGCTATACTGCAGCAGGTTGGTATAACAATACCATTTATGTACCTGCTATCAGAATTGAGAAAGATATTCGCCAGGAATGTGCAGGATATGATGAAAAACTGATTCAAACCGGCGCTAATCAATTACTGAAAAATTATCCGAGAAACAGGTTAGTACAACATTTAATGAATAATTGTTGTAATACCTATCACTGCCCCGCTGCCAGAAATTTTGCTTTGGGAAGATGGGAATGCCCTGTGCCTACCTCTCCGGCTTGCAATGCCAATTGCATTGGCTGTATTTCTTTTCAACCGGAAGAAGAAACTATTGTTTCAACCCAGGATCGGCTAACTTTTAAACCTACTGCTGCAGAAATTATTGAATTTACGGTACCCCATTTGCTACAAGCCCCCTATCCTATTGTAAGTTTTGGGCAGGGTTGCGAAGGTGAACCTTTATTGATGTGGGAAACCATTCGTGATGCCATCATTGAAATCAGAAAGCATACCTACAAAGGCAGTATTAATATCAACACAAATGGCTCTAAACCCGATGCAGTGGCCGAATTATGCAAAGCCGGTTTAAACAGTATTCGGGTGAGCACCAACTCTGCACAAAAAAGTATTTATACCAGCTATTATCGACCCAATAATTATGCATTTGAAGATATTATTGAAAGCTTGAAAACAGTTCGCCAATTTGGAGGATGGAGCAGTATTAATTATTTTGTTTTTCCCGGCGTAACTGATACTGTTAAAGAATATGAGGCTTTAAGAAAATTGATCCAAACTACAAAACTCAATATGATACAATGGCGTAATTTTAATATTGATCCCGACTGGTATCTGGGTCAAATTAATATGGTCGAAACAGGCGAAATGCTGGGCATTAAACAATTGCAACAATTAATACATGAAGAATTTCCGGAAGTAAAATTCGGTTATTTCAATCCTCCCATTGAGCGAATAAAAGGCAATTACGAAAAAGATTTTGCCCATTAATGAATGTATGAATCTCAAATGAGTAACAAAAAAGTTCTGGTAGGTTTTTCTGCTGCAATACTTGCAGTGGTATTGTGGTCTGGCAATTTTATTGTTGCAAGAGGATTGGCAAAATCAATTCCACCGGTACAATTAAGTTTACTACGATGGTGTACCGCCTCCATTCTTTTATTACCATTTGCATATACAAAAACCAAACAACAATGGAACCTCATTATTCAACATCGCCGTTATCTTTTGGGTACTGCATTTATTGGAATTAGTTTATTTAATACACTGCTTTATTTTGGTGGTCATTATACACAAGCCATCAATCTTGCCATCATCGGAACTTCGGCATCACCGGTTTTTTCTACTTTTTTAGCCGCTATTTTTTTAAAAGAAAAAATTGGTATAGCCAGAATAACGGGCATGCTTTTATGTTTATGGGGTGTATTATTTTTAATGACAAAAGGTAACTGGCAACATTTACAGTTGTTAAAATTTTCAACAGGCGATATTTGGGTTTTCTTAAGCGCACTTTTATTTGCAGTATATACCATTATGGTAAAGAAAAAACCTGCACCCCTTGATGCAACGGTATTTCTTTTCATAATAATAACAGCCGGAACCCTGCTACTAATTCCATT
>JABAOH010001382.1_pt1 | contig 10655 bp, 5 predicted proteins | sample 7062181 | NCBI WGS metagenome assembly JABAOH01 (sample SAMN14538630, study PRJNA623070) | marine sediment metagenome | biome: marine biome [ENVO:00000428]; feature: marine pelagic biome [ENVO:01000023]; material: deep marine sediment [ENVO:00002113]; isolation source: pool of 5 deep marine... | reverse complement strand
ATTGAATCCCCATCCGTTTGAGATCAGCTTCTTCGTCCGGGAATTCACGGGGATGAAAGGTGTGCACGCCTTTTTCAAAATCCCTCAAGAACTTCGCGAATGCGAGATCCGCTGTGTATTTCTTGGTCAAAACCAGGTGGGCGATTTTTATCCTGAAAGTAACATCGCCGCAGTCTTGTGGCGACCACTTAAAGCGTCTCCTGACCGGATAATTGAGATTAACCAACTCCAGGGTTTTGTCGGCGCACTGCATTTCCAACTCGGTGGCATGGGGTATCACTGAAGCCCCTTTATTGGTGCCGGTTGGTTCGCCTTGAATAGTGACCGTGTAGCTGGCCTGGATAGGTCGCGCCGATCTGGCCCCTCTGTTTAAAAATGAAAAAAAGTACTTGTCAAAAGGTACGCTCTGCCCCCTGATTTTCTTGGGATAGAAGCCTTTTTTAAGGCTACTGGTAACAAATGGTCCGGCAGGTTCTTTCACGAACTTCATGGCATGGCCGGGTTGGCTCCAGAGAAGTTCAATGAGTTCATTTCTATCGGACACACCCTGTACTTCCAAAAGAACCTCTCTTTCCCACATCTTTTGCAGCTGGCACGCGGCTTCTCTCGAAACAAATGTTAGGAAATAATCAAGCGGCCCCTGCGCCAGTTCCCAAAATAGTTCTTGATCCGGCCCGGGGACGGCCATAGCGGATCTGAGTTGATTCAAGGCTCTCAATCCCGCAAAATACGGGGTTTTGCTCGTGGCCGGGTCCTCCTTGTAGATGGCTGTCGCCGTCTGGTATGCTGTCTCACGGGATGCGGAAACCGGCGCGATTTCTGCCAGAGCATCTTGATAGTCCCGTAAAACTTCAGCAGCGATGAGCTTGGATTCTAAGCCCCCGGCTTTTTTCCCGGTCTTCTTTTCAAGCTTGGCAAGCTTCCTTTCCACTTTTCGGGTTGCTCTTTTGAGGATTCCTGGCTTTTCACCTTTGCTCTCTTTCAGTTTTGCAGCCTTTGTTTTTGTTGCCTTGAAATCGTAAACGAGCTTAAGCCACGACGGCAGTTCCTGGCTCTTGGCGAAGGGGCTCATTTCTTCGGTAATGCGATTCAGCAGTGCGAAATAAGGATTTTGATCGCCACCCATCAATGATGCCACCTGACGCCATTCCGCTTTTCCCTTAAGCCGGTCTGACCCACGCGGAAATGCGAGCACAAAATCACGCCAGGCATTGAAATATGCCTTCCGGTACCACGTTTGAAATTCCAGTTTTTTGCCGGCAATGATCAAAGGATCGACAAGGGCGGATTCGATCTCCTTTAGAAAAGAATCGATCTTCGTTTTTCCCTTAAGGGAAAAAGCCGGAGCGACTCTCGTTTCCCCCTTTGCCGCCAAGCTTCCTCCCCAAAAATCCCGTGCGCCAAGATAAGAGAGGGATGGATCAAGATTCATCCAGGCGACAATCCAATTCAACGTGGCGTTTTTCAAAGTGAGAATGTGTTTTAACAAGATTCGCAGTTCATTCATCTCCTGATTCAAAACATTGGGATCCTCGCGCCAGAGAACGTAGTAAAGGTATAAATCCGCAAGCTTTTGTCCGACTTCAGGGATAACCTCTTGGCCGGCTGCCTGCAATGTGCGTTCATAGGACGGCTGAGGCCTGGCTCTGAGGGTCTCCAATTGTCTATTTTCCAGCCGGACGCGCAAAAGATTGATACGCCGGACTAGGTGGGCCACGTATGCGCCCATGATCTCCTGGGGTGTGGTGGTTGAAAAGTGCGTTACCGTCTTGGACATCTTCTCGTTCTGATTGAGCAAGAGACCACCGTAGAACCGTTCACAGTATTTTGCTTTCAGTTCGCGCTCAACTTCTATACTTTGCAATAATCCAAACCGGGGAAGCCACCATCCCCGATTCCCTTCTTCCACTCTGAGAAGTGCCTGACGAAATCGATCCATGCTGATCACATCGGCGACAAGTTCGTTTTGCAAAACGACCGGTTTGGAAACCTCCTTTGATACCTCCCGCATGATCATCAAATTTCTGGCAAAGGAAAAACTGAGTAACCCGCACATGGCAATGCCTACAGCTAACCACGCCGCCAAGCCGAGATTCTCCGTTAGTCTGCTCCACTCCAGCCTCCGCTGGGTGGGCGCAAACATGCCTCTGTCAGCTGGCATTATGCGAGAGAAGAAGTCGTGCAGGAATAATCCCTTACTGGTTCCCGGTAAAACTTCCCGCTCATCGATCAGGCCGAGTTCTTTGAGGAAGTGGGAATATGGGCTGCCCTCCTGTTTTCCGCTGCTGAAGAAAAGCCCTCTCAGTATCGGTGTTTCCTGATAGGGGCTCTCTCCAAAGGTCGCCTTCATAAAAGTGTTGAGCCCGGGCCTTAATCTTTCAAACTCATCTGGAAAGAGAAGGAGGCCGGAATCGGGCGTTTTCGATCGGGACTTATGAAAAAGGAGCAACCGCAGGTCCTTCAATCGCTGGGTAAGGGAGTGAATGGAATTTGATGTAAAGGATTCAACATCACTCGAAAGGTCTTGGTTGACCGTGCCCATGGCCTGAGCGAGTGTATCCTCAGGCAGGTTGTCACAGAATGTCGTCATACCTTGGACCAAATCGCACTTTGTCACCAAAACATAGACCGGGGATTTGGCTCCCAGTGCCCGCATTAACTCATCAATGCGACGACGGATGCTTCGGCCCTCTTCCTCCAGTTCATCGGGTCCAGAGGAAACCAGCTTATCGGCTGCAATGGTTACAACCAGTCCGTTCAGGGGTTCCTTCTTTCGAAACTTGCCCAACAACCCCAGGAATTTCTGCCATTCATCCCTGTCGCGGCCCTCGTCGATCGGAATGGCATATCTGCCGGCGGTGTCAAGGATAACGGCCTGCTCAAAAAACCACCAGTCACAATTCCGGGTACCGGAAATTCCGGACGTCCGACGAATTTCGACGAAAGGCGAAGATAACCGGGCGCTTTGAATCGCCGTGGTTTTTCCCGAACCACTCTCGCCAATCACCATATACCAGGGAAGAACGTACAGCGGATTCCCGTATGTCTTTAAGTGGGACTTCCTGAGCGCTGTGACAGCCTCTCTCCATCGATCCTGCAGCTCCTTTGAGTCCTCTTTCTCCTTGTCCCCCAAAGTCTTGCGGTAGGCCTGATCCTGCTCAATGACCTGTTGCACAAAGCGCTGCTCCCGTCGCCTGAGCAAAATTCTCCATAACAGAATCAGGCCGAATAGCAAACCCAGCAGGCCCAGGAGAATGAAAATACCCACCCACCACGTCCAGCCGATGCTCAGGACTATCCAGAATACCAGGCCGATAACGAACAGCGCGGCAAGGACAAGAAAAGAGATTTTAAGGATTTTCCACATCATTTTGTACATTTATGGCATAGCGCCCAGTAAGCTTTCACCGATATTGTTCAGAATGAAGCGATAAATGAGAAACAGAGCGGCGAAAAGCACAATGGGAAAAACAATGCCCACCAGCGTAATCGGGGAAAACCCCCGCCTACGCCGTTGAGGTTTCAGCTCATCAGCTTGCTGGGGATAAGCTTCCGCGAAGAGGCGACCTTCATCCAGCGCAGGAAGCTCAACGGAACTACCCAATAGAACTTTCAGATTCGAAGTTCTCAATTGCTCCAGGAGAAAGTCATCGCCCTCATGGACATAACGACCGGTAAACCCCATGGCAAGACACAGATAATAGACCTCCCGCACATCATTTTGATGGGGGCCCAGGGTATTCAGTCGGTCGAAAAAAAGCTCGCCAGCATCGGCGGTCCCAAAATGAAGGCGTTGAAGCTGCTGTCGCTGCCATTGTTCCTTCTCATTCCACGGAGAATTCAGGATCACTTCATCAATCCATGCAAAAATGGCAAATCGCGCATGGGGAGAATCCTCGTTGGGTATACCCCTGTCCTCCAAACAGGAATCGGCCTGGGAGATAAGGCGATCGATATCGGCCTTTACCTGGTCAAAGGCAGGCTGCCGCGTTTTCACTGATTTTAAGAAATAGGCCACGTAAGCCAACAGTTCCATGAAGCAATCGACAATTCGCACGGCTACGTTCTCCCGACAACCATGAGCTCAACTTTCAGGTCCTCCGGAGCCACATCCCAGTATAAGGCAATATTGTGGCCCTTCTGAACCTGCGCCCATTGGTCGCCGTGATGATCGATTTGGCAGTAAATTGCGCGGGCTCTGCGGGGCAGCTCCTGTGGAGGATCTGAGAGATGCTCCATTTTTATTCCGGGAAGAGCCTTGGCAATGAGGAGCGGTAATGACTCCCTTGAACTCAACTTGGAAATCTTCTTCAGCGACTTCAGCGCGGGTTGAGGGTCCGTCTCGGTCTCAAACACCAGGTAGAACCGGTTTCGACCCTCGAATATGGCCGGCGGCAGGTCCGCAGCATAATAGGTTCCGTCGAACAGCAACTGGATGACATATTCGGGCCCCGCGGTTATCTCGTCGAGAAGCTGCGTTATCATCGCGCTGGCCCCGGCAAAACACTCCCCAAGGTTGCGCTGATCATAATCCAACACACCCTGACTCCCATCTGACATTTGCCCCAAGACATCGACTTGCTCTGAAAAGGCGGAGAGTTCTCCGATTATTTGCCTCAAGAGCCCATACACGGTCCAGGGATGGACGTGGTTTGAAGCCAGTACGTGCTCGAGGAGAGGTATGTAACGATTGAGGGATCTGAGCGCCAGCAGGTACACCGTATCCCTAGCCCCGAATTCGGCCGTATGAATTCCTCGGTCACGCTTGTAGGATTCCAGCTGGCGGCCGCGGGATGCGATTTGATCCTTGATATCCACGATCAGCCTCAAGAGGGGTTCCGAACTCTTGATAGTAAGGGCCGGCGGGATGAATTTTTCGGAAAGGACAACCCGCTCACCCATTCTCTCCAGCTGTGCAACCGGGATGAGATGATACTCCCCGAGCTGATCTTTCTCCGTCTCCCAGAAAACCTTCAGGACATGGTATAGCCGCTGGACCTGAGCTGGTGGACCATTCTGATGTAGATCCCGCACTTCTTCGGAGTCAACCGGTGTGACAAACCGCGTATTGACGTCGGCAAGATCGTTCAAGCGCGGCATCACGGTGACATTTTCCCCGGATTCATTCCATTGTTTTATCCCGATATAAATGGTAAAGGGTTGGCCGCCTTCGACCCAGGCCTCGTCGAATGAACGGGCCTCGATAATCGCATTGCCCGGCAGGGCGGCAAAGGTCATATCCGGGAATATAAGATTGCCTTTCAACAGATTGAAAGTCCGGTTATCCAGCGCTGCTGCCTGGATTTCCAGCTCTCCGACACCCCAGGGATAGGGACAAAGATATCTGTATACGGGTGTCAACAGAGATTGAACATACAAATCGGCCAGCTGCATGTGTTGGGGCTGCAAAAAAAGGCCTTGATGCCAAAAAAGTGGTCGTTCCATAGTGAGATACCTTTCCGCCTATTGAATTTGTTGAGGTCCCAATTTCAGATCGATCTCCAGGGTTGCCAGTTTTTGCCTTTTGGTGCGCCTGACAATCCCCTTTTTTTCGATGACAATCGGGATTTCATAGAGGCGCACTATTCTTTCTCGTTCAATGAGGTAATAGCCGGCTGCGACTCCGACATATGCGGTGCCTTGGGCCCGATCCAAATTGAACGTGGTATTTTGCCCGGGTTGGACGATTAATTTCTTGGCCCCGACCACGCTGGCGTCGAAAAGGCCGCATTCTAAGAGTCGATAAAGTCCCTCCTGGTCACCGGCAAGCTGATTGAACGCGTTGGGGTCCTTGAGCTGATAAATACACACGAGAAGGGTATGAGGTTTGCCGTCACTGAGGTTTAGTTGGGGATCGGCCTTTACATGGATTTTTATTGCGTCTTCCTCATATCCCAATTCAGGCGCTGGAAGCTGTTTAGACGCACATGACCAAACCAGAAGAGCCAATAACAATCCACTCAATGTGACAACTCGTTTTCTCAATTGTCCGCCTCCTCACTGCAGGAATAGCCTTTGGCAGTTATGTTCAAATTCCCTCAAGAGTTCCTCCATGAAGCGCCCGGAGTTAAACCAATTCTCAAAAGCCTTGAATTTTTCGACATGCAATTCAAATCGATCGGCCTTGCGCAGGCGCCCGAGCTTGAAACCGCCGCCGGCAGAAGCGGCAATCCGATCCGGGTCAAGTTCAACAAGGATTTCCCTCACTTTTTTCTCCGCCGCGATCTTAAACGCTTGTTGTGCCGTGAGAAACGCCTTGTTAATTTGGCCCAGATAGCTTTCCAGGGATCTCAATTGATTCTCCCCTTCCAGGTGGAAACCGATCATCTGCCGAATCGTCTCGATCCCCTCGCGTTGGCCTAAGAAGGTCGTGTTGATGACGCTCACCAGTTGATTCAGCATATCGAATATCGTATTCAGGGAATCGGCAAGCCGTTGCAGAAGCTCGGTAGAGGAGAGATCGGCCTGTGAAACTTTTTTCCCCAGAAGGAAGGAAAAAACCCGGGCCAAGATCTCCCGATCTACGGTGACATCCTCGGCCGAACGAACACGATTCGCTTCAAATCGACTCGTCAGTTCGCCCACAATTCTCATCTTTTCATCCCTTGATACTCCTTCGAGCGAGCTTTCGAGAAATCCCTCGATGCGATCTTCAGCGTGGGGCCTGTCCGATGCATGGATCTCACGGATTTGTTTGGCCAACTGGTCCAATTCCTGTTGCGCGTCCATTGTCTTATGGCTCCTTGCGCGTTTTCGATGGATCACGGATTACCGTCTTCGGTAAATCTTCGTCCTCATCTTCTGTGGTAATGGGTTTTTCCTTTACCGCGGGATCTTTGCTTGCCTTTAAAGCGGTTCTTTTCCCTTGTTCAGGACCTCCCCCAGGTGAAGCTTCTGTTTCATGAGAATCGGAGGGTGGGGCCTTCGAGTCTTGAGGAGAAATGACGACCGTCTCTGGAATATCACCGGGTTGAGATTCAACCCCGGACCGAGTCTTTGCCTTTGAAACATCACGGCTTACAACAATAGTTTCCGGCACATCTGCTTCATTTTGCACTGTAGCCTCTGGTCTTTCATGCCGTTCAGCCGATTCCCGTTTTAGTACAACCGTCTCCGGGAACGTCTCATCCGAGATTTTGGGAGAAGGGGCTTCATCCCTGAAATCTTCCGGCCTGAGTATGACCGTCTCCTTGGTCACGGAATCCTCTGAAGGACCAGCATTCTCCCGATCAATTCCCGGTTCTTTCGACGGGAAAGCACCGTCACCTGCCTCCACTACGGGAGGTCTAGTCTGGGAGTCGCTGCGCCATTTCTTGGCGATTTTCATGAGAATTTCATGAATCGCCGAACTCTCGTCCCCTGGGGATGTCCTGACGAAACCAGGTTCTGGTATAAACAACGCACCTTTTATACCGTCCTTAAGTTCCTCAAATTTTTGCCAAAATTCGGTTTCAGACCATTGGGATATCTCATTCATACTACACTTGAGCAACAAAAACCCCATATCGAGAGCCTTTACCCAATGAGACTCCCAGGCAGCATTGGTTGCCTTCTCGTCCGAGTTCCAGAAAATATTCTGGGGAGAAAAAACCGCGGAGAGGGGGCGCCTCGTAACACATTCAGGAACTGTATCCTCTTTCAACGCATAATCCTCAAAAACCTCCGCGATTTCCCTATATACTCTCGAAGCATCCTGTCTGTCGTTTACCAGCAGCACGTGAAACCAAACTGAACCAAGGAAGTAAAGACCGTAGGATGGGGGCAACTTCGAAGTAAAAGGCCCCTGAACGGAGTTAACCCCAATGCCTAACAGCTTCAATTCAAAATTCCAGAGACTTGGCAGGATGCCACTTTGCTCAGCCACCTTGACCCAAACATGATCAATCGATAGACCGAGATCGGGGTATTTGAATGTATCCAATCCGGAAAAAACAACTTGAGCCAGCTCTCCCAAGAGCGAAAGTTTTAAATACAGAACTTCAAGAAAAAATCTTTCATCTTTTTCAAAGAAAAATGGGGACTTCTGCAGATTTTTTTGTTCGAGATTTCTCAAGCATTTTTCCCTGACAAATTGCCCTTTGGCCTGAAGCTGGTTTGCTAAATCTTCAAAGTCTGCTCCCCCCAACACGGGCAAAAAGTCGAGAAGAGGAATCGAAGGCGCAGGAAGGACTAACATGAAAAAAGGATAGAAAGAAACGGTGGCGATTCTCGAAACAGATAGATGCTCTGTTTCATAGCACTCTTGTAAGTTGGCACATTCGAGACACGGGATGTTCGCGTGTTGGTTTCCTTCTCGCGCTAGATGACCGAATCCACCAATGAGATCCTGCTGATCCTTCACAATAGCTGAATCGGCGACACCCGAAGGATGTGCATAAAAATCAGATTCGTTTTGTTTATCGAAACAATGGGGACAAAACAGATAACGTTTGAGAGAGGTCGAATAGGGTTCGAGGCCTAAGCCGGTAAGTAGGTCATCATCATAGCACATTTTGAGGGGAAATCCGCATTTAGGGCATGATGGCTGGAAAAATATTTGCCTGTGGTGACAATACAATAAGGGGGACCAGGGTAACAGTCTTCCTTCATCGCCAACCTGATCTTTTAGAACAGTAATAGAATCATTTTGATTTTGAGCGGTTAAGAACGAGAATACATTTTGCCAAGCTTGATCTACGTTCCGGTTGTTAGCCGGTGAAAATTCATTCTTTGGCAAATGATATTCATCTTTTTGGATCAAGAGAAATACGTTTTCGATCTTCGTTCCCGCATCGCTTACGATTGACCCTTCAAGGATCAAAGCGAGCGGATCTGATTCACTCACGACCAGAAACGGAAAATGAGCTCCGCGGTGAAGGGAATCCTCCTCTTTCCTCATCGACAATTCCAAATGAAACTTGGCATCGGTGGGCTTCAAATAACGAATCAAGGAAGGTGTTTTCGCCGTAGAATTCACGCTAGAAAGACCCCCTCAATTGGAAGGTAGCGCATAAGGGAGCAATTCTTAATTAACATCGAGTACAATCTTAACCGGCCCTTCTGCCACCTTGGAATTTGGCCGACAGGAAAAACGGAACTCTTCTGAAAAAGGATTCAAATTTTCAGCCTATTGTAAGTGGAATACCCACCAACTGTCAAGGAATTTATCGTGTTAGTGTGTTAGCAAAGCTATCAGGGAGAAGACCGTGGCCTTATCTCACACCGAGTACGCCTCCTTCAATAAAACCCATTGCACCAAGTAGGTTCGGGGCGTCGAGTGGTTTTGGATCAGTCGGGAAACGGTCAGAGAGATTCGCGGGGGGGCTGACATTGTGCCCAAGGGAGGAAGACGTACTCCCCCGGCATCGGTTCCGCAGGACTCGAAAGCCTAAGCAGGGGATGATGGTCTTGTGGGATGGGGCTGTTCACCGGTGCTTGGGGACAAGCCTCCTCTGTGCTCTCTCTTTCCAGCCATCGATAGATGACACTAATCGGTGTGTGGTGGCTCAGTCTTTCCCCTTTGAGTTCTCTGGGAGGTTTCTGTTGATATAGTGTCGGACGGTGCGAGAGTATGGGATATTCCATTCCATCTATCAGGATCGGCTTGCGGCCGAATTGCACCGGGCCGGTTCACCGAGAGGGAGAGGTCAAATCTCTTCCTGTGAGGTGAGGCAATTTCTCGATGGTAGCAATTTCCTTGACATTGTCTTTTCAGCATACCATAATAATCTTGCAATAGATGGTTTAAAACTGACGGCGTAACTTTCCAGATAGATCTACCCGCATCCATGCAACCGGCAAACACAACGAGATCATGATCTCATAATCTCAGGGGAGAGCTTCCAAATGGATCCTATTCAGCGATACTGGACATATTTGAGCACCCGCCCTTCGATTCTTACCTTGGTCGTCTGGTTGATAGTAATGGTTATCGCTTACTCAATCATTGCTATCCGGATGGATCGGATTAAAGACAAGATAAGAGAATCAGGAATCGAAATCACTCTTAAATCGTCTAAACTTGTCAGCCTGGCCCTTTTAGAAAACGATGTTCAAAAAATACATACTTTGCTGCTCGATGCCACCAAAGGGTCGGATGTCATTTATGCATCGGTCGTCGATCATCGAAAAAAAGTTGTAGCTTTCACGGGTGTTGGACGTCTCCTACCTGAGATGACCGGAGCGCAGCGTTCTATCGAAAACGTATCGATTTGGGAAGGTGAATTTAAGAACTATCAAAAAATTCTCAACTTTGCATCAGAAATAACCTATGGAGGAACGAAAATAGGAGAATTTTTCGTTGGCCTATCAGCCACCGAGGGGCTTGGGCTCAGAAATCGATTTATAATCGTAGCTGTTTCAAGCGGCTTGATTTTATTGTCTGTAATTTCCATCTTATATTTCCGAAGTATCAGGTCGGTACTGGTGAAGTTCAAGGATTTCAAGCGCACGGATCTCGTAATGGCTTCAATTCCGGAGAAACCTCGTGTCACCTGTCCCTTATGCGGCACGCAGAAGCCGTTCTCTAATAGGGTATTCAGTCGTCCAAAGCTTGATAGACTTTTGATAATCGAGGCGCCAAAGTATGAGCCGGATGATGGTGAACCTGCGGACTCTAAAGGTATCAATCTGTCCCAACTCGCCGAAAGAAAAGATCTCTCATGGATTAAACGCCG
>JABAOH010017662.1_pt1 | contig 10656 bp, 10 predicted proteins | sample 7062181 | NCBI WGS metagenome assembly JABAOH01 (sample SAMN14538630, study PRJNA623070) | marine sediment metagenome | biome: marine biome [ENVO:00000428]; feature: marine pelagic biome [ENVO:01000023]; material: deep marine sediment [ENVO:00002113]; isolation source: pool of 5 deep marine... | reverse complement strand
GAAGCACGAGCGATGGCCTTCGTGCAAGCGACCTTGCAGGAGCTGGTTATCGTGTGGAACTGTCGGTCCGAGAAGCGCAACGCCTTCAAAGTCGGTTTCACCTCAAACAAATTCCTGCTTATCGCTGTGGTTGTCTCGGCGTTGCTAACAGTCGCCATACCGTACACTGGTCTATTTGACACGCAACCTCTAGATCTTCTGGACTGGGCAATTGTCCTTCCGTTGTCTTTTTCAGGCTTCCTCATCCTGCCAGAAGTTTTCTACGGCCGACGCATAGGGCGATGGCAGTAGCGTCTCTGAAGCGTTCTCTATAAGATTAGCCATCACCAAATAGGCACCTACGCCTAAATGGCGTAAGCGATCTCATCTACGGCTTCTGGATTTCGAAGGGTAGACAGATCTCCCAGCGCCTCACCAAGAACCCGCGCTTTGACAACGCGCCGCATGATCTTCCCGCTTCGTGTCTTGGGCACGTCCCGAACGAACCACACCTCATCCGGTCTAGCGATTTTCCCCATCTCATGAGCCACATGTTCCCGCAGTTTGCCTCTCAGCTCATCGGATGGCTCAATTCCCTCCTTCAGAACCACGAAGGCCACGATAGATTCACCCTTAATTTCATGCGGTTTGCCAATGACGACCGCTTCAGCGACATCTCGGTGGCTCACTAACGCTGATTCTACTTCGTAGTTGCCTATTCGGTGGCCTGCGACCTTGAGAATGTCGTCGGCCCTTCCTTGTATCCAGAAGTATCCATCTTCATCCCTTCTCGCCTTGTCTCCAGCGAGATACAAACCTGGCAGCCTGCTCCAATAGACCTGCTTGTATCGTTCCGGAGCCTTGTAAAGGCCTCTCAACATCGCCGGCCACGGCTTAAGCAAATACAGGTCACCGCCGCCCTCCTTAACCGGATTGCCCTTTTCATCAAATACGGCAGCAGAAAATCCAGGTAGAGGCTTGGTGGCCGACCCGGGCTTCAACGGAGTGATTGGCAGGGGCGATATGACGAAGGATCCGGTTTCTGTCTGCCACCAAGTGTCCATGATCGGGCAGCGTTTGCTGCCTATGTGCTCGTAGTACCACATCCAAGCCTCTGGGTTTATCGCTTCGCCCACCGATCCGAGTAGTCTCAGGGAACGCAGGTCGTGCTTGTTCGCCCATTGTTCTCCAAACCGCATATGCATTCGAATGGCGGTCGGAGAGGTGTAAAAGATTGTTACTCCGTATTTCTCTACGATGGACCACCAGCGGTCTGGTTTAGGATAGTCAGGGGCCCCCTCATACATCACGGAAGTGGCGCCCAGAATCAACGGGGCGTACACAATGTAGCTATGCCCGGTAACCCAGCCAATGTCTGCGGTGCACCACCATATGTCTTCGTCCTTTATGTCGAAGACCCATCTCAGAGTGGTGGCTGCTCCAACGGCGTATCCACCGTGCGCGCAGATTACCCCTTTGGGAGTTCCAGTCGTACCGGAGGTGTACAAAATGTATAACGTATCGTTTGCGTCTAACCGTTCAGTCTCACATTCGCTGGGTTGACCTTCGCAGAGAGCATGACACCAGCGATCTCGATCCTCATTCCACGAAATCTCCTCTCCCGTATGCTTATGAACAATTACACTCTCAACAGACGGTGCACCCTTCACGGCCTCGTCGACTTGGGCTTTCAGAGAGATGGTTTTTCCCCGTCGATGAAAACTGTCACATGTGATCAACACCTTTGCTTCAGCGTCTGCGGTTCTCTTCTGCAGACCGCCAATGCTGAACCCTGAAAAGACAACGCTGTGAATTGCCCCGATTTTAGCGCATGCTAACATTGAGATAGGCAGTTCGAGGATCATGGGTAGGTAGATTCCGACGCGATCGCCTTTCTTGACTCCGAGGCGTTTGAGAGCGTTGGCCAGTTTGTTGACACGGACATAGAGGTCTCGATAAGTCAGCTTCCTGACGTCTCCGAGTTCCCCTTCGTAAATGTAGGCGACCTTGTTTTTTCTATAAGTGCTTATGTGCTTGTCCAAGGCGTCATGGACAATGTTGTATTGGGCGCCCGTGAACCACTTGACATAGGGTTCATTCCACTCCATAACTGTGTTGTACGGCGTATACCACTCAACCACATCCTTGGCGGCCTCACCCCAAAACCACTCTAAATCCTTTGCCTTCTCGTGTAGCTCGTCAAGATCTTTGATGCCATGTTTGTCCATCCATTTCCTGACGTTTGTCTGTTCTGCAACTTCCGGCGAGGGTTTGAAAACTCTCTTCTCCTTCAGCAAAACGTCAATGGTTTCTGCCAACCAGCATCACCATGTAGAAGCGTTCTCTCCACGAAAGTGCTTATAAACCTTCGTTGCTCGCAAGTTGACGCGCGAATTCACGCGGTGAGCAACATAATTTATAAATCACATGTCTGTAGAATTGAGGCGATCAACATGGAACTGCTAATACTCGCACCACTTGCAGGATTAGTCTCGATCATCGCTGCGTTCTATTTTCATTGGTATGTTAATCGACATGACGTTGGCTCTTCAAAAATGAAAGAAATCTCTGACGCGATACGAATCGGGGCCAACGCGTATTTGAAGAGGCAAAACATGGCGTTGGCCGCGTTTGTTGCTGTCATGGCGATCATTCTCGGAGTCGCTTTTATGAACTATCACTTGGCGATAGCCTACGTTCTTGGATCCATCTGCACTACAGCTGCCGCCTACTTCGGGATGAACGCGGCTGTGAGGGCTAATGTGCGAACCGCAAACAGCGCCCAAAAGGGCGTCGACAAAGCGCTTCCAGTAGCATACTTCGGCGGGGCGGTAATGGGGCTGTCTATTGTAGGCATGGCAGTGCTGGGAACAAGTGTGCTCTATTTCATCTACAACGATATCTATCAAGACCCGGGGTTGGCTCTAACCACGGTTTTAGGATTCAGTTTCGGAGCCAGCGCGCTAGCTCTTTTTGCGAAAGCCGGAGGCGGTATCTTCACAAAGACAGCAGACATCGGTGCGGACCTTGTGGGCAAGGTGGAACTGGGTATTCCCGAGGATGATCCGCGGAACCCCGCTGTCATCGCGGACAATGTAGGCGACAACGTCGGCGACGTCGCTGGCATGGGGGCTGACCTGATCGACTCCTACATCGCTGGGATGATTGCCACGATGCTCCTAGGAGCGGCGCTATACGGCAACATCATCTACGTAATTTTGCCGCTGATAGTCAAGGCGTTAGGAATTGTTGCTTCAATTCTTGGAATACTTTTTGTGCGAGTGCGAATCAAAGGAAATCCCGGCGCCGCACTCAACCGCGGAACCTTTGCGACGTGTATAATTTTTGCGGCTCTCCTGTTTGTGACCATCGAGTCCTTGAATCTAGGGGAACAGGGCCTTGGACTGTTTCTCTCAACAATAGCCGGGCTGGTGGCGGGAGTGGTCATCGGTATAACAACAGACTTCTTTACATCTATAGACCGGACGCCGGTCTTCCGGACCGCTGAATCCTCGAAGACGGGGGCCGCGATAAACATCATATCCGGCTTCTCCTACGGGCTTTTGAGCATAATCCCCCCGACGATAGGTATCGTCTTGGCAATTCTCGCCTCGTGGAACATCTCTCTGTTTTACAACGTCAATCCCTTTTACGGCATTGCTACAGCCGCCGTTGGCATGTTGGCCACATTAGGAACGGTGATTGCGGCCGACGCCTACGGGCCCATCGCAGATAATGCGAAGGGAATTGCTGAGCAATCCGGACTAGGCGAAGAAGTGATCAGCCTCGTAGATCGATTGGATGCCGCAGGGAACACTACGAAGGCGATTTCAAAAGGGTTCGCCATAGGCGCCGCCGCCTTACAGGTCATTGCGCTGTTTTTCGCCTACTCCTTGGAGGTTGGAATCCCTGGAATCATCAATCTCATGGACCCATATGTCATAGGTGGCGTGTTCATCGGGGCCATGATGCCGCCAGTATTCTCTGCCCTATTAATGCTGGCTGTAGGGAAAAACTCCTACATCATGGTTGAAGAAGTGAGACGGCAGTTCAAAGAGATCCCGGGGTTGATGGAAGGCAAGTCCAAACCTGACTACGCAAGATGTGTGGACATCGCAACGAAGGGCGCTTTGAAGGAGCTCATCCCGTCTGGTGTCTTAGCCATTGGAGTGCCGTTGGTGGTTGGGTTTGCGCTGGGTAAGGAGGCCCTCGCAGGATTCCTCGGGGGTAGCATAATCACCGGCATCATCTTCGCCTTGCTGATGGCTAATGCGGGTGGAACCTGGGACAATGCGAAAAAGTACATCGAGGAAGGAAAGTTCGGAGGCAAAGGCTCCGAGGCGCACAAGGCGGCGGTGGTGGGCGACACCGTAGGAGACCCCTTCAAAGACACAGCGGGGCCCTCATTGAATACGATGATCACAGTCATGGCTCTCGCGGCCACCGTGTTCGCCCCACTGTTCCTATAGTGGTCTCCACCAAAACACCCCAGACCTCGCCGTGATCATCTTTCTCCCAGGCTCTCTGACTTCTGGGGCAATTCGACAAATAGAAAGGACTAGACGGCCCTCAGAAGGAGGAATATCACGACAATAACTAGACCAGCGGCTACCGTCTGAATGCCGGATAGCAGAATGTTCTCTTCCGCTATACGCCCCAGATAGATACCCAGAGCGAACAACGTGGCTAACGTAAGAGCTAGGGAGATGATGTATGCATCCCCGATCATGAACATCCCCGTCAACGTCAGAATGAAGGGTATCAGAGAGATCACCGCCGTCAACATAGGTGACACTCCATCGACGACTGCAGCATATACCGAGACGAATTCAGACGCATCACTCTGGATGGAGTTGCCGAGATCCGTGAGCATCGCAGCCTCCAGCGTCTTGAGCTTCCGCTTTCGCTCAGCCCTTTCCGTCATAAAAGCGCCGAAGAGCCCCGACACCCCCATGGCAAAGCAGGCCCCTAGCCCGGCGGTGACAATGATCTCTGGTTGCGTGACGTTCACGATCCAAGAGGCCACAATGATGCCCAGCACGGTCATGGACCCGTCAAACCCGTTCTTGATAAAGTATCGTCTGGCAATGGGACTCATCTCAGTAATCCGCAGGTACGATCTGACTTTCCTAAAAAGAGATCTAACGCCTTCTGTCATGGATTGACCACGCTGAGAAGACAATGCTTCTCATATCTGTCACTCATTTACGCTATAGCAGAAGGGCTAGCCTAATTATAAGTCTTCACATGCGCTACCGGAACAACTTCAAGAGATCTAGTCCTAAGAGAATCAAAATGACATTCGCCCCGAGAATGATCAAGGTGAGGTAGATGAGAGTTCGTTCAACTCCATGGATCATGCCCAAATCTTGCAGGCTGAGGATGCTGTCCAGCGCGTTGTTATTCGAATCAAGCAGAGAGAGTTCGCGCGAAATGTTGTTGATAGCATGGCTTATCGTAGGTGTGGTCTCTTCGCTGGGTTGAAGAGTCGGGACCACGCCTTCTCTCATGCCTAACATCAGCTCTCGTTGGGACCACAGAATCCTTTCGAAAGTAGATACCTCTCGCTTCAATACAAAAACAGAGCGACTGATCCCTTTGTCTCTCGGGTTTGAGAGCGCTTCTTCTTCTACCTTATCGATTCGCTCTCTAAGAAAGATGATAGCATCCAGATTCTCATTAGTAGCCTCATGAAACAATCTGCTAAGGACAAAGGCTGAACTTATCGCTTTGACTCCTGAAGGACAGATGATCCCCGCAGCACAGTCGTGCAGAGTCTTCAGGACGTTTTCAATCGGTCTAGCCGAAATCTTGCTTCGCACAGTCACAAACGTTCGCTCTTTCAGAAAGGCGTAGATCGGATGGGTCATCAGTTCACTCTGGAATACGACAAGAGGAATCGAGATCCCAGTATAACCATTTATCCTCGCGTATCGTGAAAACGTCGTCTTCCCCTTGATATCCCTAATGACACTTGTTTCGCCGAGCAGGCCTGCAATAATTTCGAGTTCCGCATCATCGGGGTCCAGACAGTCAACCCAGAACCAATCAGTTTTTCCACTTAGTTCTTCGATTTCGTTCAGAGAATCAGCGTCGAAGGCCTGCAATTTTTCAGATTTTATGGTGTATACCCATATCATCGATTGACCGGTCCGTTGAAACTGACTAGAACTCCCTATTACATGCTTATAAAGCTGTTTTCCCGCGCAGGTTCCAATTATCCGTTGCGAATTTCGTCGTACAGAGTCGCTGGGCTAGGTCGCGTTCAAAGCGTGTCAGTTCTCCTGCTTCAAGGTGCATATCCAACGCTTTTTCGAACCCGATAGCCAGTGCTCGGCAGGCTTCTCTCGTGGAAACGCTGGATCCGCGTTCCCGTTTGAGAGAAGTAAGTTTTCGCTCAGCCACACCAATAACATCCGTGTTTGTTTTCGCCCAAGGGACCTTCAGATAATTGAACATCTTCGTAAGATTTACTTCCATTAGCAATGTGCCGTGTTGCAGCAAGATCCCCTTCTTGTGCGCCTGAGCGCTGCCTGAAAGCTTTTTGCCGCCTACGGTGATGTTTGGACACTGCCTTGGATCGCCGGGACTAAAACCAGCATGGACTCCAAGCATTCCAACCGTTTCCGTAAGGCCACCGCATATCTTCCTGTACGCCCGGAATACGTCCCCGGACCCGACATCTTCGCTGCTGACGATTACACTGTATGTTATCTCACCGTCACAGTCGTGGTACACTGCGCCCCCACCGCTAATGCGTCTTACAACGTCGACACCGTGGTTCTTGCAGTTTTTCAAGTCAACCTCGTTGAGCACATTTTGAAAGCGGCCAATCGACACCGCTGAGGGGTTCCACATGAAGAAACGCAACGTGTTAGGTACCTTCCCTTGAATCCTTGCCGTCAGAACGGCTTCATCGATAGCCATGTTTGTGAAAGCGTCTCTTGTCTCGAGCCCTAACAGCCTCCAAACTCCCAATTCTAACACAGCTACATGCAGATCTGACGCATTTATTCCTAGTGACTGGACTAAGAATAACTTTGTCGAAATCAGAGTTTAAATAGGAGACTTCACGAATACGTAACAACAGAGGAAACCGTGGCATGGGTTCAAAAGCCCCTAAAGGGGAATTCGCGGCTCGAAAACTCGAAGAAAAACGCAAGAAGTTCAGNNAAATCCGACCCGCTACAAGGTGCCCCTATGGGTCGAGGAATCGTCTTGGAGAAGGTTGGAGTCGAGAGTAAGCAACCTAACAGTGCTATCCGAAAGTGTGTGAGGACGCAACTCATCAAGAATGGTCGACTTATCACCGCCTTTCTGCCAGGCGACGGAGCCCTCAACGTGGTCGATGAACACGACGAAGTAATCGTAGAGGGAATCGGGGGCTCTAGGGGAAGAAGCATGGGCGACATCCCCGGCGTTCGATGGAAAGTCATCACAGTAAACGGAGTTTCGCTCAAGGAGTTAGTCCTGGGCAAGAAAGAGAAGCCGATGCGTTGACTTCTATCGTCGCATTATCCATTTTCAGTATGAGAGATCGCAGGCGATAGAAAATCGACATACACACAATTGCCTGCTTGGTGCCAAGAACTTCTCAAGAAGAAGGAACAACCCTTAAATAACGGCACCTCAACCCAAAAGTCTTGTCAAGGTGAAACGCTTGAGCAAAAGTGAAGAAGTCAAACTCTTTGAGAAATGGAGTTTCGCAGACGTGGAAGTCAACGATCCTGGACTCAAGCGTTACATCTCAGTCAAGCCGGTCTACGTTCCCCACAGCATGGGAAGACACGAACATAGCAGGTTTCGCAAATCCGGCGTCAGCATCGTCGAACGGCTGGCAAACAATCTCATGCGCCCCGGGCTGAGCGCAGGGAAAAAGACAAGAGTCATCAACCTCGTCAGGAACGCCTTCGAGATCATTCATCTCCGCACCAAGAAGAATCCCGTACAAGTCCTTGTACGAGCCATAGAAAACTCAGCGCCCGCCGAAGACACAACCCGAATCAGTTACGGAGGCGTAGCGTACCGTATGGCGGTGGACATATCCCCCCAAAGACGCGTCGATCTGGGCCTAAGACATCTCTCCGAAGGAACCAGAAGAATGGCCTCAGGCAGCCCGCAATCCTTAGAAGAGTGTTTAGCCGAGGAAATCATCCTAGCAGCAAACAAAGACGTGAAGAGCCACTCGATAGCGAAACGACACGAGATGGAGCGCGTAGCCCTATCCTCCCGCTGAACACTGGCTTGCGGACACAATCGGGTTGGAGAAGCAAAGTATGGAAGACAAAGTGAGATCCAGGTGGTACCTCCTCTTCGTCTGCATTATATCGTTCATTCTAACCCTCATAGGTCTGGCAACCACCTTCATGGAAGCCTTTTTGGTCTTTTTCTCGATTTGCGCCTATGCTTACATCATGCTGTTCTGGAACGAGAGCAAGAAATAGCTAAAATTGAAAAGCGATATCCGCTATACTGTTACTAGCAGTAGACCGGAAGTAGTGATGATTGTTGACGGATGATAGTACATCACAAAAAGTGATTCTAGTGACTTTGTGGAAGGCAGGCAAACCGTTGACGCCCAAGGAAATAGCGACCAAAACTGGGTTACGCTTCTCCTCCTCGATGACTCACCTCCAAACCCTCGTCAAGGCAGGACACGTTTCAACTCCCAAGAGAGGGTTCTACGAAATAACAGACCGCGGACAAGAGAGGATCGGTGTGAACAAAGCCGAAACAAGACACGCCTTGGCAATTCTGAGCCCCGTATCTTCAGAAAAGGCTTTCCGCTTCTACAAAGGAATGGATAATTATCTCGGTATCGACGCAACGAGCCTCAGCGATTTTTGCGAAAAGATCCGCGCCATCGACTTGAGTTCCATCAGGTTCCACCTCTTTCGAAAGGACTTCGAATCGTGGATTGGAGAAGAGTTGGGAGATCCCGAGTTGGCAAACAGCATTGGTTCGATTAGAACGATGGACTTATCAGGTGAGCCTCTCAGAAATCGACTGCATGAGACTGTGGAGTCTAGATGTAGACAGCTAGAAGGCCTTAGTCCCTGAAAGCTCTCAGACCCATGTTGATTGGGAAAATCTCTCCTAGTCGCTGGGCTTGGTCCTTGGACCATCTCAACTGACCAATAGTTGCTTGTGCAGTGTCATCTGGATAGAGCTAAGTTTTCGGTTCTAACTGCCCCAGTAAACTTTATCTAATGGTACAAACAGTTGGTTGTACGAATTCCACGATAATTGGAGAAATAGGCTAACAAATATGGAGGAAGAAGGATGAGCAAAACCGAGAAACCTCACCTCAACCTGGTCATCATCGGCCACGTAGATCATGGGAAATCCACTACGGTAGGCCACCTGTTCTACCTCTCCGGAGCAGTCGACCAAAGGACTGCCAAAACGTACGAAGAAGAAGCGAAGAAGATGGGCAAAGAGACCTTCAAGTTCGCATGGGTCCTCGACAGGCTCAAAGAAGAGCGAGAACGCGGCTTGACGGTTGATTTGGCGCACCTCAAGTTCGAAACGCCGAAATACTTCTTCACAGTCATAGACGCCCCAGGACACAGGGACTTCGTAAAAAACATGGTCACCGGAGCCAGCCAAGCGGACGGTGCCGTGCTGTTTGTCTCTGCCAAAAGGGGCGAGTTTGAAGCTGGCATCGGCTCGGGTGGACAGACGAAAGAACATGCGTTCCTCGCCTTCACTTTGGGCGTAAATCAGATGATTGTAGCAATCAACAAAATGGATGATGCCTCAGTCAACTGGAATGAAGAAAGATACAATGAAATCAAGAACGAAGTCTCTCGCATGCTCAAAATGGTTGGATACAAAGTAGACAAAGTCCCCTTCGTCCCCACCTCCGGATGGACAGGTGACAACCTGTTCAAGGCCAGCGACAAAATGCCGTGGTACAAAGGACCAACGCTATACGAAGCTCTTGATCGCTTTGAAGACCCCCCGAAACCGCTGGACAAGCCCTTGCGACTCCCAATACAGGAAGTCTATACCATCACCGGAGTGGGAACGGTTCCAGTTGGCCGAGTAGAAACAGGCGTCGTGAAAGTTGGCGACACGTTGGTATTCATGCCATCAAACGCCCAAGGTGAGATTAAATCCATTGAGACCCATCACGTCAAGATTCCTAAGGCGACACCAGGCGATAACATCGGATTCAATATTCGAGGGATTGCCAAGAAAGACATCCGAAGAGGAGATGTGGGTGGTCACGCGGATAACCCCCCCACCGTAGCAAAAGAGTTCATCGGACAGGTAATCGTCATCTATCACCCCACAGCCATAGCTGCCGGCTACACTCCAGTGCTACACGCACACACCGGCCAGATTGGATGTACTTTCGCAGAGCTCATCAAGAAGATTGACCCTCGGACGGGACAGACGGTTGAGGAGAAACCAGATTTCCTGAAGACCGGCGACGGGGCGTTGGTTCGCTTTGCGCCGCTGCACCCGATCGCTGTTGAAGCCTACTCCGACTTCCCAGAGCTCGGAAGGTTCGCAATTCGGGACATGGGAACAACCGTTGCTGCTGGAGTTATCAAGGAGATCACCCAGAAGGGATAGACACTCCGCTCAGCATTCCAGCATCACTTTCTATCTACATCTTAGAGAGTTCAGCTAGGGAACAATATCGCGAACAGGCTTGTTCCAAACAGC
>JABAOH010112468.1_pt1 | contig 10657 bp, 8 predicted proteins | sample 7062181 | NCBI WGS metagenome assembly JABAOH01 (sample SAMN14538630, study PRJNA623070) | marine sediment metagenome | biome: marine biome [ENVO:00000428]; feature: marine pelagic biome [ENVO:01000023]; material: deep marine sediment [ENVO:00002113]; isolation source: pool of 5 deep marine... | reverse complement strand
CGGCCCACGGTTCAGGTGGCGCTCGTCGAGCTCCGCGGTGGCGGGGGACCGTCCACCGGCGTGACCGCCAACGGCTACGTCGTGGCCCGCACCAAGGCCTCGGTCTCGTCCAAGATCACCGGGCGCCTCGAGTACCTCGGCGTCGAGGAGGGCTCGGTCGTGAAGCGAGGCGAGGTGATCGCCCGGCTCGAGGCCTCGGATTACGAGGCGGCGCTCGCCCAGCGCGAGGCCGACCACGCGACGGCGCGCGCCGGCTTGCTCGAGGCGGAGACCGAGCGCGATCAGCTGCGGCGCGACGTCGAGCGGGCCCGTGACCTTTTGGCGAAGAATCTGATATCGACTCAGGAGGCGGAGCGGTTGGAATCGAATCTGGCCAGCGCCGAGGCGCGCGTCGGCCGGGTGGGGGCGCAGGCGGAGGCGGCGGAGGCGGCCGTGGGTGTGGCGCGAGCCAACCTGGAGAACACGTATATCCGCGCCCCCTTCGACGGGACGGTGCTGCGCAAGGACGCCGAGGTGGGCGAGGTGGTGGCGCCGGCGGTGACGGGCGGCGGCCTCACTCGGGGCGCCGTGGTGACGATGGCCGACTTCGCGACCCTTGAGGTCGAGGTGGACGTCAACGAGTCGTACATCGGGCGTGTCGCTCACGAGCAAGCGGCGCTGATCACTCTGGACGCCTACCCCGACACCACGTTCCGCGGTCTTGTGCGCCAGATCGTGCCCACGGCCGACCGGCAGAAGGCGACGGTGCTGGTGAAGGTGAGCATCGAAGATCGCGACCCGCGCATCCTGCCGGAGATGGGCGCGAAGGTCGAGTTTCTCGAGGCCGCTGCCGGCCCGCGACGTGAGGCGGGCCCGGCACGCGTCTTCGTCCCGGCCTCGGCGGTCCAAGTCGAGGGTGGCGTCCAGATCGTATGGGTGGTGAGTCAGGAGCGGGTGGAGCGGCGCGAGATCGAAGCGGCGCCGGTGACCGGGGATTGGCGCGAGGTCCGTCGCGGCCTACAGGGCGGCGAGCAGGTGGTGATCGTGGGGTGGGAGGGGCTCGAGGACGGTGATCGGGTTCGGGTAACCCGAGGATAAAGGCGAGTCGATCATGGGATTGGTGGAGATTCGTGATTTGTCGAAGGTCTACGAGCGGGACAGCCAGGCGATTTCCGTGTTCGAGGACATCAACCTCACCATACAGTCGGGCGAATTCCTCGTCTTGATGGGTCCATCGGGCAGCGGAAAGACGACGTTGCTTAATCTCGTCGCCGGCCTCGACAAGCCGAGCACGGGCACGATCGTGGTCGGAGAGGAGGAGGTCACCCGTATGTCGCCGCGCCGGCTGGCCGCGTGGCGCGCTCGACACGTGGGTTTCATCTTCCAGCTCTACAACCTGCTTCCCGTCTTGACCGCGTATCAGAACGTCGAGCTTCCCCTTCTGCTGACGCGCCTGTCCAAGAAGGAGCGGCGCGAGCACGTCATGACCGCTCTGGGCGTGGTCGCCCTCACCGACCGCGCCGATCACTTTCCGCGGCAGCTGTCCGGCGGCCAGGAGCAGCGGGTCGCGATCGCCCGCGCCATCGTCAGCGACCCGACGCTCATCCTCGCGGATGAGCCGACGGGCGACCTGGACGCGGCTTCGGCGGACGAGGTCCTGACTCTGCTGCAACGGCTTAACGGCGAATACCAGAAGACGATTCTGCTGGTGACGCACGATCAACGTGCCGCCGATCGTGGGCACGCGATCATGCACCTCGACAAGGGGGTGCTGACGCGATGAAGTACGCGCGCCTGATACTGGCCAATCTGGGGCGGAGCAAGCGGCGAACGATCCTCACGACCCTGAGCGTGGCCGCGGCGCTCTTCCTGTTCGTCACGCTGAGATCGGTGAACACGACGCTGGAGGACGCGGCCCGGGTCGGGAGCGAGTCGCGCATGGTGACCCGCAGCGCGATCTCGATCGTGTTCGACCTTCCCGAGGCGTACTACCAGAAACTGGTGACCGTGCCGGGCGTGGAGTCGGTCACCTGGGCGTGCTGGTTCAACGGAATCTACCAGGACAACCCGCGGAATTTCTTCCCCAGCTTCGCGGTCAGGGTGGAGTCTTATCTGGACATGTACCCGGAGCTGGTGATCCCCGCGGCTCAGAAGAGCGCTTTCATGCGAGAGCGCACCGCCGCGATCGTCGGCGCCGGGCTATTGAGACGCTTCGGCTGGTCGGTCGGCCAGACGATTCCACTGACGACCCCGATCTGGCCCGGCAAGAGCGACTGGTCGTTCACCATTCGCGGCGTCTACACCCCCACGGACCCGAGCTTCGGCGACGAGCTGCTCTTCTTTCACTACGATTACCTGTACGAGAACTCGCTGCGTCCGGCGCAGCCGGGCTGGTACGTGCTGAAGCTGGCGGACCCGTCGCTCGCCGCGTCGGTCGCCACCGCTATCGATGAGCACTACAAGAATTCGCGCGCGGCGACGCGCACGGAAACCGAGCGCGCCTTTCAGACGGGCTTTGTCACCATGTACGGGAACGTCGGCTTCCTGATGAACGCGGTGGGTCTGGCGGTGTTCTTTGCCATCCTGCTCGTGGCGGGCAACACGATGATGATGGCGGCCCGGGAGCGGACCAGCGAATTCGCCGTGATGAAGACGCTGGGCTTCGAAGACCGGTTGTTGTTCACGCTGGTGCTGGTCGAGGCCGCGACGATCACCGTGGTCGGAGGTCTGATCGGCGTGTTCGGTGCCAAACTGCTTTTCGCCAGGACCGGTTTCAACGCCCTCGGACTGTTGCCTGGGTTCGAGGTGGAGTGGGGCACCGCGGTTATCGGCCTGCTGATCGCGTTGGCTCTGGGGCTGATCAGCGGTCTGGTGCCCGCCTGGCAAGCGGCGCGCCTGACGGTGGCTCGCACGCTTCGGCAGGTGGCCTGAACGAGGCCGAGGGAATGACATGGCGATTCCGTTGATCTACAACGTCCGCAGCGTTCGGCAGCGCCCGATCTCGACGCTGGCCACCGCGGTGGGGATGGCGCTGGTCGTGCTGGTCTTCATCGCGATGATGGCGCTGTCGCGTGGCTTTCGCGCCGCGCTGGTCGAGACGGGCGCACGCGATAACGTGATCATCGTGCGCAGCGGGGCCGACAACGAGCTGGTCAGCGGCATCAGCCGTGAGACCGCCGCGACCATCGCCGCGATGCCGTTCGTGGCGGGGGGATCGGACGGCCAGCCGCTCGTGAGCCCGGAAGTCTACGTTCTGATCAGCCTGGATCGGCTGGGTGGTGGCGACGCGCTGGTCGTTGCCCGCGGAATCAACCCCGCGGCGTTCGCGGTCCGCAAGAACGTCAGGATCGTCGCGGGGCGCATGATCACGCCCGGGGCTCCGGAGATCCTCGTCGGCGAGAGCATCGTCGGTCGCTTTGCCGGTACGGAGATCGGCGGAACGATCAGCTTCGCGAACCGCGACTGGACGGTCGTCGGACATTTCGAGGCCGGGGGCTCGGCCTTCGAGTCCGAGATCTGGGGCGAGAACGAGCAGTTCATGCCGGCTTTTCGCGGTGAGTTCTTCCAGTCGATGACGTTCCGCATGGCCGACCCAACGGCCTACGACGAGATCAAGCAGAGGGTCGAGGCCGACCCGCGCCTTCCTGTGGATGCGCACCGCGAGTTCGACTTTTATGCGAACCAGTCGTACCTGCTGACCCGCATCCTCAACATCGCGGCGGTCTTCATCGCCGCCATCATGGCCGTCGGCGCGATCTTCGGCGCCATAAACACAATGTATGCGGCCGTGGGCGCCCGCGCCCCAGAGATCGCCGTGCTGCGCACCCTCGGCTTCCGACCGGGAAGCGTTCTGCTCTCCTTTCTATTCGAGGCGGCGCTCATCGCCATACTCGGCGGCCTGCTCGGTTGCCTGCTGTCGCTGCCACTGAACGGCATCGTGACCAGCACCACGAACTGGCAGTCGATGAGCGAGGTCGCCTTCGCCTTCCGGGTGACGCCCGATCTGCTCTTCGCCGGCGTTCTCTTTGCCCTGGTCATGGGCTTGATCGGCGGCTTCTTCCCGGCGCGGCGCGCGGCGCGTCAACCGATCGTGCAGGTGGCACGCCAAAATTGATGCCGTAGCCTGCCTTACAATCCACCGCAGCGGCGGCGCGCCGCCAGGCAACCTTGCGGGTCAGGGCCGAAACCCCTTAGATTACTATCCGCAAACCGGTTCCCGCCGCGAACCCCCGCTTCGCCGGTGGGAATTTTTTGTTGGGTTGCTGACCTGCCCGCTGACCTCCCCCCTGTCAGGGCGTCCGACCGAACGGCGGACTGCTTTGCCCCTACACAAAGCCGAAGCGATCGAGACTTTGGACGAGCAGACCGGCTCTTTCGGGATTGAGGTACTAGACGAACGCCTGAGCGGCCCGGTCCCCGGGGGGTTCCACGCTCTGATCGGTGGCCCGGGAACGGGGAAGACCGTGGCGGCGCTTCACTTCCTCGAGGACGGCGTCCGGCGGGGAGAGCAGGTTGCGCACCTCACCCAGATGCGGCCCGAGGACGTGATCGAGCTGGCGCGCTCGATCGGGATCGATCTCGAGGATCACCTGCGGGCGGGTTGCTGGGTGTTGACCTGCTTCCGGTCGGGCTTTCGCGAGCGCTACCGCCGAAGCATCGAGCCGCGCGAGGTGTTCGAGGAGCTCGAAGCGTTCCTGACGGAGGAGGGCGAGCCCGACCGGATCGTGATCGACACGGTGGGCCCGCTCGTGGATCTTCGCGAAGCCGGCAACGGGGCGGAGCTTCTGGTCGACATGCTGAGCGGTCTTCGCAGCACCACACTGCTGACGTTTGCCGCCGAGAACCCGGCTGCCCTCGACAGCGCATTCGACTTCATCTCCCAACGCGCCGCGCTGATTCTCCACCTGACCATGAGCAGCTCGGGGCGCCGCCAGTTCGTGGTGCGCAAGACGTTGGGTCGGCACGACGCGGCGGGGCCGATCAGCTTCGACATCCGGGAAGGTGAGGGGATCGTGCCTTTCGAGTCGGCACGGCGCGAACGGTCGAGCGACATGATGCCCGACGTGCGAAAGCGGGTTTTGCTGCTCGATGTTACAGGCGAGCTACCGGACGAACTGCGGCTGTGGTTCGAGAAGTCGTTCGACCTCTTTTATACCGCCGACCCGGTGGACGCGTTTCCCGAGCTTGCCCGACGCGACTTCGGCCTCGTGACGGTGCATGTCGACCGCCGCACGGTCGATCGCGGGCTGCACGTGATGTACCAGCTGAGGCGGGCGGCTAGCCGGCCGCCGATCCTCGTGCTGTGCGGCTATGATCTGCGGGCCGCCGACCGGGCCCGCGCCCTGCGCTCGGGGGCGGACGACTTCATTTCGGGAGGGCTTAATCCGGAAGAGGTGGCGTCGCGTATTCAAGCGCTGCTGCGGCGCGGCCGCGCCATCACCAACGGTGTCGAGGGCGGCGACGAGCTGGCTCCGGGCGGGCAAGCGTTGGCGGGCCCGAACCACGCGAACGTTCGCGAGATCGTCCGGCGCCGGCTGCAAGGAGCGGGTGCGGCGATCTTCTCCCTCGTGCTGCTGCGACCAGTGAATGGCTCCGCCCTCGAAGATCTGGCGACCCATGTGGCCGGACGCATGCGTCAGAACTCGGGCGACCGCATGGCGCTGACCGAGGAGCGGGTCGAGGTCTATCTCGAAGGCGCGCTGGCCATCCATGCCGAACGCTTTCTCAGCCGTGTGCGCACCGCGCACTGGGACAAGATCGCGGCTGTCGTCTACACCTCTCCCACCGACCGCGAGGAACTGCTGAAGCTCGTCGACCAGCAAGATGGCTGAGTCGCGCTGGCCTTACTGGGGGGGCTTCGCCGCACTCGCCGCCGCCTCCCTGGGCATGCTCTTCCTCTTCGTCTTTGGGTTCTTGCCCCAGCGCTTCCTTCTCGAGCTCGACTTCGCCGAGAGCGGTTTCGCCTACCCTGTCATCCTCCCGCCTCTCCCGGCGCCGCCACCGACGCCGGCGCCGCGGCGGCCGATCCCACGGGGGCCGGCGGAGCGGTTCTGGGCCGAGTACCTGGCGCGGGTCCGGGCCGGCGAAGAAGCCAGCGCCTTGCGTCTCGCCGAGGACTACCTGGCTCGGTACCCGCAAGACGCGGAGGTTCGTGCCGAGTACGCCAGGGGGCTGTGGCGGCAGGGTCGCCTCGACGCGGCGGCGACGGCGTATCGGCAGGCGCTGGCGTTGGGTGCCGGACCCGAGCTGCGGCTTGAGCTGGCCCGCCTGCTCGTCGCGGCACGACGCTGGGATGAAGCGCTGGACCTCTACGCCGACCTCGTCGGCGCGCGACCGGGCGACATCGCGCTGCGCCGCGAGTACGCGGGTACCGCCACCTGGGCCGAGCGTTACACCGTCGCCCGGGAGCAGTACGAGCGCCTGGTCGAGCTGAAGCCGGGTGACCCGGGGCTGAAGCTGGATTTGGCCCGCGTTCTGTACTGGTCGGGCGAGCCGCGAGCGGCCGCCGAATTGCTGGGGACGCTGCCGTCCGGCTTCGCCGCGGCCAGCGTGGATTCGCTAAAAGAGGCCTTGGCGGTGGCCTTGCCGACTCCCGATCCGACGACCGTCACCCCGGACGCGGCCGAAGTGCCGCCCTTACAACGAGCGCGAGAGCTGATGCTGGCCGGTCAGGTGGACCAGGCCCTGGTCCGGTATCGCCAGCACCTGAGCCAGGCGGACGTCACGGACTCGCTGCTGCTCGAGCTGGCGGACGTCTTCGAGTACCGGGCCGGCGTGACCGACAGCACCTTGGCGTATCTCCGCGCCTACCTGAAGCGACGCCCGGAGGACGCCGAGGTGCGGCTGCGTCTGGCGCGGCGTCTGGCCTGGTCCGGCCGCTACGCCGAGGCGGAGTCCGAGGTTCGCCGCTTGCTCGAGTCGCGCCCGAGCGAGGCGGGGGTCTGGGCGCTGCTGGGCGACCTTCAGCGCTGGCGCGGCGATCGGGAGGCGGCGCGCACCGCCTACCGCCGGTCGCTGGAACTCGACCCGGCCGAGCCGTCGGCGCGAGAGGGGCTGGCGATCCTGCGCGCGCAGGTTGATGAGGCGCTGGCGGCGCAGGGGCGCATCGGCCCCGCGGGCGGAATCGAATACTTCGCCGACTCCGACGACTTCAGCCTGGCGCGGGTCCGCGGCGGCTGGTCGACGGGCAGCCCCCGTAGGCGCGTCGGCGGTGAGCTGTGGATCGAGCGCCTGAGCGGTTTCGCGCCCGATGGTGGGCGGTCCGAGTTGACGGCGGCGATGTTGCGAGCCACGGGCGAAGGGTGGTGGCAGGAAGGCCGGCTCAACCTGTCGGCTTCGTTCGGTGCCTGGGTGCCGGAGGGTGAGGTCGCGGCCGAGCCGATCGTCGCGCTCGCGCTCTCGACGCCGAACCGCGGTGGCGCCTCGTACCGACTCGAGTACCGGCACGAGCCCGCCTATCGAGAGACGGCGACGCTGGAGGCGTCGCTGGCGGAGGTCGCCGTCGACCTGGCCGGCTTCGAGACCTTCAGGCCGCTGGGAGAGCGCTGGGAGCTGGCGGCGCGCGCGCGCCTGGCTCGCTTTTCGGGGTCCGGCGACCCGAACCTGAGAACCGACGCCGCCGTCGACCTGTTCTACCGACCCGACGATCGCTGGATCGTGGGATTCGAGTCGCGGGGCCTGCGCTTCAGCGAGGCCGCGCCCGAGATCGGCCGCCGGCTCTACTGGGATCCGGAGTGGTCGTGGTCGAACCTGGCTGTGCTGGGCTGGCGGGGAGAGCCGGCCCGGGACTGGGAGCTGGAGCTTTGGGCCACGCCGGGGTTCGCCTGGTTGGCGGAGCGGGACCGCGATGCGACGGTGGTGTCCGAGCTGGCCGCTCGTCTGGAAGCGCGTCGCCGACTGGGGGTCTGGACGCTGGCGGGCCTGGCGGGGTTCAGCCAGAGCCGGGTGGACGGCTACCGCGCCTTCCGTCTCGACCTGGGTCTGACGCGGAGCTTCGGGTGGTGAGCGATGCGTAACCGGCGCCCCCTGCTGCTGCTGCTCGCCGCGACCGTCGTTTTCGCCATCGGGGCGTTGCTGCTGATATGGGCGGCGCGGGCTCCGCTCGAGGTGCAGACGTTCGTGGTGCGGCTCTCGGTCGTCACGCTCGTCCTGTTCCTGATCATCCTGATCGCCCGCTACTTCACGCTTCTCTGGTTCGGCTACCTGCATCACGTCGAGGCGGTGAGTGCCGAGGTGCCGAACGGGGTCGAGTATCCTCCGGTCTCGCTGATCGTTCCGGCCTACAACGAGGGCAAGGTGATCGAGGGCGCGCTGGGCAGCCTGCTCAAGCTGGACTATCCACGCTACGAGATCATCGTCGTCGACGACGGCTCGAGCGACGACACGCTGGCCAACGCATCGCGGGTGGCCGGCGAGTATTCAAATTGCCGGGTGCGGGTGAGCACGAAGAGTAACGGCGGCAAGGCGAGCGCGTTGAACGCCGGCCTGGCGATGGCGGAGTACCCGATCGTCCTTTGCATGGACGCGGATGCCAAGCTCGAGCCGCAAACGATCAAAGCGGCGGTCGCGCATTTTCGCGATCCCTCGGTCGGCGCCGTAGCTGGTAACGTCAAAGTCGTCAACCGGGTGAACATCTGGACGCGGCTGCAAGCGCTCGAATATGTGGAGGGGCTGAACATGGCCCGACGCGCCCAGGGGTTCCTCAACGCGGTCAACATCGTGCCGGGTCCGGTGGGCCTGTTCCGGCGTGAATTGCTGATCGCGCTGGGCGGCTATGATCGGGACACGTTCGCCGAGGACACCGACCTCACGCTCAAGATCTTGACGGCGGGTTGGAAGATCCGCTACGAGCCGCGGTCGGTGGCATGGACCGAGGCACCCGAGCGGCTGGTCGACCTCATTCAACAACGCTACCGCTGGACCCGGGGGATTCTGCAAGCGCTAGGTAAACACAAGCGCACCTTTTTTTCCCCGCTGCCCGATGTGCCGCTCTGGCTCTCGCTGTTGCAGATGGGCTTCGAGGCTGTGGTCTGGCCGGCCATGAACGTCTACGGCCACCTGTTCTTCGCTTACGTGGCAGTGGCGTTCGGCATGAGCGAGATGCTGCTGGCCTGGTGGGTGCTCCTTACGCTGCTCGATCTGGTGGCCGCCCTGGCCACGGTGGGCATGGAAGAGGAGCAGCTGACACTGGTGCCTTACGCGCTGATCTACCGCTTCTTTTTCATCTTGCTGATCGATGTCGTGAAGCTCTGCTCCACCGTCGAGGAGGCTCTCAACCTCCGCATGAGCTGGGGCAAATTGGAAAGGGTGGGACGCATATGAGCGTCATCCAACTGATGGTAACGATCATCATCGTAACGATACTGGTCACGGTGATTCTCGGAGTCGTCTCTTACATCGCCTACTGGCTGCGCCGGGTGAGACGGCCGGCCTCCGCGCAGGAAGTGGAGATCGCCCCGCGCTTCTTCTACCGACACTTTCCCGAGGAGCCAGTGGCCGAGCCCGAGCTGCTGAACGAGAGGGATGAGGCGGAGGACAGCGACGCGGTGGATTCGACGCTGGACGAGTCGACGCCGCCACTGGTGGCCCAGTAGCGCCGGACCAAGCCAAGCCGGACGATGGCCCGTCGGGTCTACGAGCCGCCCCACCCCCGCACCCCACTCTCCTGGGGCGGCGCGATCCTTATTCTCGGCACCCTGACGGCCGGCCTCATCGGATCCGCCATCCTGCTGTGGAACTTCATCGACATCGACTCGCTGCTGGAGGCGTCGGAGGGCCCTCCGCCGCCGGTGGCCGTGCCGGTCGCCGAAATCCGCCTGCCGCCGCTCCCGGCGACTCGCCCCTGGGCGGCCTACGTCTACGTATCGCAGCGCTCGGCGGCCTTCTTTGCGGATTCGACCTATCTCGGCGCTCTGGCCCAGCGCTGGGACTCGGTCCTCACCACCGCGGGCGCCGTGGTCAACCGAGTGGCACGGGCGGCGTCGATCGATTCGCTGCCCGACGGCGCCCTTCTGGTCGTGCCGGCCGCGGTCTGTCTGGACGACCAAGAGCGTCGGGCGCTGCGGCGGCATCTGCGGCGCGGCGGCCATCTGCTGGCGACCTGGGCACTGGGCGCCCGGGATGGCGAATGCGCCTGGGTCGGCTACCAGTTCCTGCGGCGGCTGGCCGGCGCCGACGAGGTCGGCAGCGTGGAGGCGCGGCCGGTCACCTATCTGGTGGCACCCCACGGCGGCGCTATGGCGGCGGGCCTCCCGCCGGGGCTTCGCATCGAGTTGGAGAGCGAGGCGTGGACCACGCTGCGCTCCGGCTGGGCCGACGTCTACTGGTCGGACGCGGCGCTCAACCCGCTGTCGGCGCCCGGTGGCGGAACGGCCGCCGCGGCGGAAGCCCGTACGACGGGATCGGGGTCGCGCTTCGCCTGGTTCGGCTACCGCCTGGACGCCGGGGCCGGAGCGAGCGATCAGGCGCTGCTCGAGCGACTGGCTCTGAACGCCGCCCTCTGGGCCGCGGGCCACGCGATCGCCGAGCTGGAGCCATGGCCGGATGGGCATCGGGCCGCCTTGGCGCTGACGCAAGATGTCGAGCACAGATTCGAGAACAGCCGGCGACTGGCGGAGCGCGTCCGCGGCATCGATGTCCCCGTCACCTTCTTCGTCGTCACCGAGCTGGCCCTCGAGCA
>JABAOH010015444.1_pt1 | contig 10657 bp, 16 predicted proteins | sample 7062181 | NCBI WGS metagenome assembly JABAOH01 (sample SAMN14538630, study PRJNA623070) | marine sediment metagenome | biome: marine biome [ENVO:00000428]; feature: marine pelagic biome [ENVO:01000023]; material: deep marine sediment [ENVO:00002113]; isolation source: pool of 5 deep marine... | reverse complement strand
CAGAGTTTCGAGGAGGTGATTGGACAGGGTCACATCACGCGGACACTCCAGAATGCCATCGCCAACGACCGAATTGCCCATGCCTTTTTGTTCGCCGGGGCGAGAGGAGTGGGGAAGACCTCAATGGCTCGCATCCTCGCCAAAGCCCTCAACTGCCAAGAGGGGCCCAAGCCCGTTCCCTGTAATCGGTGTGAGAACTGTAAGGAAATATCATCGGGCACTGCGATGGATGTGCTCGAGATAGACGGAGCTTCCAACAGGGGGATCAATGAAATCAGGGAACTCCGGGAAAACGTGAAGTATGCCCCGGCAAAGAGCACGTCTAAGATCTTCGTCATCGATGAAGTCCATATGTTGACCCCCGAGGCATTCAATGCCCTCCTTAAGACCCTGGAGGAACCCCCGCCCCGCGTTATTTTCATCCTCGCCACCACGGAGCCCCATAAAATTCCGCTGACTATCCTCTCCCGCTGTCAAAGGTTCGACTTCAAGAGGATCCCGATAAAGCAAATTTTTGAACGGTTAAAAGAGATAGTCTCCCAGGAAGGGGTGGAGGTGAGCGATAAGGGGCTCCTGCTCATGGCAAGGGAATCGAGGGGAAGCCTGAGGGATGCCCAAAGCCTTTTGGATCAGACCATCTCCTTCGCGGGAAGGGAGATTAAGGATGAGGCCGTGAAGGAGGTCTTGGGCGTTATAGACAGCGCCATATTGTTCGAAATTTCCGGTGCCATTGCCAGAGGTGATACCCGAAAATGTCTCGATATCGTCGATAACATCTATACGTTTGGGCACGACATTCGCCGGTTTTGCCGGGAACTTCTGGAACATCTCAGAAACCTCATGGTGGTTAAAATCGGGGGAGACCCAGAGCAGTTGACGGACTTGCAGGGAGAGGAGATCGATGAGTTGGTTGCCCAGTCGGAGGAGTTCTCCCGGGAGCAAATCCATCGGTTGTTCACCATTCTCCTCAAATCGGAAGAGGAGATCTCCAGGTCCCCCTTTCCAAAGGTGATCATGGAGTTAGCCCTTGTCAAAATGGCTGCCCTCCGGCCATTGGTCCCATTGGATGAAATCATGGACAGGCTCGATAAGTTGGAGTCGAGCCTGAGAGGTTCATCGTCAGATATGACAATAGGTGAGATGGGGGGGAAGGAGGGNNGAGGAGGAGGAGATCCATCTGGACCCCGCCAAGGAAGTGGCAAGAAAAGATCCTGGGAAGGCCGATTTAGAGGCGAATTGGGCCAAGTTGATCGATTATATCAGGGCACAGAACCCCATTTTGGGGTCATTCGTCAGGTATGGGCAGCTTCTCCGTTTGGACGATGAGGAGATCGAAATCGGATTCGAGAAAGGCTCTTTCTACCTAGAGAAGATGTCGGAAGAGGGCAATAGAAAACAGTGTGAGGAGGTCTGTCGTAATTTTTTCGGGAAAGAGTTGAAGCTAGTCTTTAAAGATGTTACGGGTGAGACAAGGAGTGCCGGGGCTGACAAGGGAAAAATTGAGGAGCCGACCGATAGAGAGAGACACCTCAAAAAAGAGGCTATGGAGAATCCCGTTATTCAGGAGGCGGTTAAGATCTTTGACGGAACCATCGAGAAAATCAAGACGGGGACGGGGTTTAAGCCCTAGTTCCCCGCTAGGAATGGAGGGAAAGTGTATGACAAAAGGCCTTGGAGGAATGCTGAAACAGGCACAGAAGATTCAGGCCCAATTGGCTAAAATGCAAGAGGAAATGGCAGAGAAGACCGTCGAGGCCTCTTCTGGGGGAGGGATGGTGAGCGTGGTCGTGAACGGGAAACAGGAGGTGATCTCCGTAAAGATCGAACGGGAGGTGGTCAATCCCGACGATATCGACATGCTTCAGGACTTAATCCTGGCAGCCGTGAATGAGGGAATCAGAAAATCTCAGGAGATGGTCAGCGAGGAGATGAAAAGGCTCACGGGGGGCCTGAGTATTCCAGGGTTATTCTGAGGTTTCTTGAGAAAGGAGAGAGGATCGGGGGAGATGTCAATCCACGCCGAGCCCATTGAGCGACTGATCAACGAACTGACCAAACTTCCCGGAATCGGGCGAAAAACCGCAGCTCGGTTGGCCTATCATATTCTTCGCATCCCCAGAAAGGACGCCCAGGAACTGGCTCGGGGGATCATCGACGTGAAGGAGAAGATTCAGCTGTGCTCGGTGTGCTTTGATCTGACGGACAGAGACCCATGCCGGATCTGTAGCGATTCCAGGAGAAACGATGAGGTCATCTGCGTAGTTGAGGAGCCCAATGACTTGATGGCCATCGAAGGGACGGGTGATTTTCATGGCAAATACCACGTCCTTCATGGCGCCCTATCTCCCCTGGAAGGAATCGGTCCAGAGGATATCAAGGCCAAAGAACTCTTGAAGAGGCTGGAGGCTGGCGAGGTGAAAGAGGTAATCATGGCCACCAATCCTAATGTAGAGGGAGGGGCGACGGCCCTGTACTTGACTGAATTGATTAAGCCCCTTGGGGTAAAGGTTACCCGAATCGCTTATGGTATCCCCATGGGGGGGGATATCGAATATACAGACGGGGAAACCTTGGCCAAGGCCTTGGAGGGACGGCGGGAGATTTGAGCATGCCGGGGGTTTTTGCTATAATTTTATGATGGGGTCGATAAAAAAATTGGACTTTTTTTTAAAAAAAATTTATACTGCCTTGTTCTTTTTTTAACAAGCAAGGAGTGAAGATGATCGAGATCAGATTTCACGGTCGTGGAGGGCAGGGCGCGGTAACCTCGGCGGAGCTCCTCGCCCATGCAGCCATTAACGAGGGTCGATATGCTCAGGCATTTCCGAGTTTTGGGCCTGAACGGAGGGGGGCTCCCGTTGTTGCTTTTTGCCGGATCTCGGACGATCCCATCCGTATCAGGGCTAACATCTATGAGCCTGATCTCGTGGTAGTCCTTGATTACTCGATTTTGCGGATCGTGGATGTCACCGCTGGTTTGAAGCAACCCCATGGGATACTGGTTACCGATTCTAAGTTTCCGGGAGAAAAGGTGAAGGTGGATCTGAACATCAAGGGGAAATTGGCCGCTGTGGATGCTACGAGGATCGCTATGGAGGTACTCGGGTTAGCCATTACCAATACCACCATGCTGGGTTCACTTGTAAAGGCGTCGAATGTAATCCAGAAGGACTCCCTCATCGAGCCCCTGAAGGAACGTTTCGGCCGCATTGCGGAGAAGAATATCGCCGCGTATGAAAGGGCATATGAAGAGACCCTGGTATTGGATGGGTAGACTCCAATCCGCTTGATAGAGGAGATGAGAAACGGTGAAAAAGGAGCTGGAATACAAGTGGACCGATTTTGAACGTGGTTACGTGATCCCGGAACCGGGTAGTTCTCGGGATTATCACACGGGGGACTGGAGGTCTCAGCGACCCATCTTCGACAATGAGAGGTGTATCAAGTGCGGGGTATGCTGGATATTCTGCCCCGACTGCGCCATTCGATTCAATTCGGAAGGATATGCGGAGGCAGACCTCGATTACTGCAAGGGCTGTGGGATTTGTGCAAGGGAATGCTTACCCGGTGCCATTAGTATGCAAGATGAGGAGGAGTAGGGATGGGAAAGAGAGTGGGTTTGGAGGTTTCCTTTGCTGCCAGCGAGGCGGTGAAGCTGGCCAACGTAGACGTGATTTCAGCCTACCCCATCACCCCTCAGACCCATATCGTTGAACGTCTGTCCGAATACGTGGCCAACGGGGAGCTGGATGCTGAGTTTGTACCCGTTGAATCGGAGCATTCGGCCATGAGCGTCTGCGTCGGCAGTGAGGCTGCGGGTGCGCGGAGTTTTACCTGCACGAGTTCTCAGGGATTGATCCTCATGAGCGAGATCGTCTTTTGCACTGCACCGATGAGGCTTCCCGTGGTCATGTTGCTTGCCAACCGCTCCCTATCGAACCCCATCAGCATCTGGAACGACCATAGCGATGTCATGTCCATCCGGGATTGCGGGTGGATTCAGTATTTCGCCGAGAATGGGCAGGACGTCTTCGATCACACTCTCATCAGCTTCCGGGTAGGGGAGGACAGAGATGTCATGCTTCCGGTGATTGTCAATATGGACGGGTTTAGCCTGAGCCATGTGATTGAACCGGTGGAATTGCTGGACCAAGAGACCGTGAATACGTTCTTACCCCCCTATAAACCTTCGGTCGTTTTGGATCCCGCTCAACCCGTAACCATGGGAGCTATCGTTCTCCCAACCTGCTATACGGAGACGAAGAAGGCCCAGGACGAGGCACTGAAAGCCTCCATGCCCACGATCCTGAAGGTGTGGCAGGAGTGGGGGGATTTGACGGGGCGTTACTACCATCCCATCGAGGAATATCGGACCGAGGATGCGGAGGTATTGCTGGTGACCATGGGGGGAATCGGTGAGACGGCCATGTGGGCCGTTGATCAGATGCGAGAGAAGGGGCGTCCCGTTGGGCTCCTCAAGATTCGACTGTGGAGGCCTTTTCCCTTTAAGGAATTTCGCAAGGCGGCGTCGAAAGCGAGGGTTCTGGCGGTTGTGGATCGAGCCCTCTCTTATGGAGGACCCGGTGGTCCCGTGGCCGGTGAGCTGAGGTCTGCGCTTTATAACGAGCCGAAGCGACCCCTGGTGGTGAATTATATCGCCGGGCTTGCAAGTCGAGATGTTGCGCCGTTCGATTTCATGGCCATGGTGGATAAGGCCGAAGAGGCCTCCAAAAAGGGAATGGAGCCAGAATATGAGGTCTATGGGGTGAGGGAATAATGGAAAAGATGAATGTCTACGCGGCGAAGTTAGTGCCNNGGATGTGCCGAGGCTCTGGCGGTGAGGCAGATCGGGAAGGCTTTGGGGAAGAACGTAGTCACCGTCAGTGCCACGGGCTGTATGGAGGTGGTGTCATCGCCTTTTCCCTATACCTCCTGGAATGTGCCCTGGATACACGTGGCCTTTGAAAACGCGGCCGCAGTAGCATCCGGAGTTGAGGCAGGCTTCAAGGCGATGATGAGAAAGGGAAAGATGGCGCAGAGGAAGATATTCGTCCTGGCCCTGGCAGGGGATGGGGGAACCAGCGATATTGGGGTGCAAGCCCTTTCGGGGGCCATGGAGAGGGGTCATGACTTCCTGTATATCTGTACGGACAACGAGGCATACATGAACACGGGAATCCAGCGCTCATCGGCTACTCCATTTGGGGCATCGACGACGACCTCGCCCGCGGGGAAGGTGAAGTTCGGGCAGGCTACGTGGAAGAAGAATATGGCCGCCATCGCAGCGGCCCACGATATTCCCTATGTGGCCACGGCATGCCCCAGCTATCCCTTCGATTTGATGGAGAAGGTGAAAAAGGGAGCCCGAACCCCTGGATCAGCCTATATTCATGTCTTGGCGGTATGCCCGACGGGTTGGAGATCAGCGTCGGACCTCAGCATCCGATTGGGGAGGCTGGCGGTGGAGACGGGAATTTTTCCCCTCTATGAGGTCACAGACGGGAACTACAGGATCACTATCGATCCGCCCAAGCTTCGACCGGTGGAGGAGTACTTCCGCCTCCAGGGGAGGTTCCGACACCTGACAAAGGATATGATTCAGACAATCCAGGAGAGGGTTACGCGGGAATATGAGAAACTCAGGCAGAGGGCGAGCATGAGTGGGGGAGCATAATGGAACTGAAGGAAGTAGACAAAGTCCTGAAACAGTACGGGTATGAGGAATCGGCCATTTTGCCCATTCTCCAGGACATCCAGGACAGGGATCACTACCTGGCAAAGGAAGTCCTGGAACACATCGCCAAGAATTTAGAGATTCCCGTTACCCGGGTCTACCGTTTGGCCACCTTTTATCGGGCATTTAGCCTTACGCCCCGGGGCCGTTATCTGATCAGTTGTTGCATGGGGACAGCATGTCACGTTCGCGGGGCTCCAAGGATTCTGGATAAGCTTGTGACGGATTTGGGCATCGAGTCCGGGGGGACGACCGAAGACTTGATGTTCAGCCTCGAGACGGTCAATTGCCTCGGTGCCTGTGCCACTGGTCCGCTGGTTGTCATTGATGGGCATTACCATGGCCACATGAGTACAATGAAAGTAGAGTCCGTTTTGAAGGAGTATAACAAACCGCCGGAAGGTAAGAGAGATGAGGGAAAGACTGAGAAATCCAGGGGATCTGGAAAAGCTAAGGCAGGCGCTTCAAGGAGAAAGAGATCCCAATAAACGCCGCATTACCATCTGTGCCGGAACGGGTTGCGGTGCCTATGGCTGTGGGGAAATCGTCTCCGCCTTACAAGAGGAGCTGAAGCGGAGGAAGCTTCAGAGGGATGTGGAGATTAAGGTTACTGGGTGTCACGGGTTCTGTGAGAGGGGTCCCCTCTTGGTGATCAATCCCCAGAAGCTCTTCTACCAAAAGGTCCAGGTGGATGATGTGCCGGAGATTCTATCGGAAACCATCGAGAACGGCAATGTCCTTGATCGACTCCTCTACGTCAACCCTGTCACGGATGAGAAAATCGTCCATGAGGATGAGGTTCCCTTTTATAGACTCCAAGAGAGAATCATCTTCGGGAATAACGGCAGTATCGACCCGAGATCCATCGAAGACTACATCGCAATAGGGGGATACAGGGCGCTGGTCAAGGCCCTCTTCGATATGTCCCCGGAGGAGATCATCGAGTCGGTGAAAAGGTCTGGTCTCCGAGGGCGTGGAGGTGGTGGATTCCCCACGGGCCTCAAATGGGAGAGTTGCCGGAAGGCGCCTGGAGAACCCAAGTACGTGATCTGCAACGCTGATGAGGGGGACCCGGGGGCCTACATGGATAGGAGTCTCCTTGAAGGGAATCCCCATAGCGTATTGGAGGGGATGATTATCGGGGCCTACGCCATAGGATCTAACCAGGGATATGTATACGTGAGGAAGGAGTATCCCCTGGCCGTCCAGAACCTAAAGATCGCCTTACAGCAGGCCGGGGAATACGGGTTGCTCGGGGAGGATATCCTCGGTTCGGGCTTCCATTTTTCGGTGAAAATCAACAGGGGAGGGGGTGCCTTTGTCTGCGGGGAATCCACCGCTTTGATGGCCTCCCTGGAGGGACAACCGGGAGAACCAAGGGCAAAACATATCCACACGGTGATGAGTGGTCTCTATGAGAAACCGACCAATTTGAATAACGTGGAAACCTGGGCCAACGTTCCCGTCATCATCGATAAAGGGGACCAGTGGTTTGCCCAGATCGGAACGGAAGGGAGCAAGGGGACCAAGATCTTCTCCCTGGTGGGGAAGGTAAACAATACGGGGTTGGTGGAGGTGCCCATGGGGATTACCCTGAGGGAGATCGTATACGACATTGGAGGGGGAATCCCCGGTGGGAAGAAATTCAAAGCGGTTCAGACGGGAGGTCCTTCCGGTGGGTGTATTCCGGAGTCATTATTAGACCTCCCCGTGGATTTCGATAGGTTGACCGAGGTGGGGTCCATGATGGGTTCAGGGGGGATGATCGTCATGGACGAGAACACCTGCATGGTGGATGTGGCTAAGTATTTCATCAACTTCCTCAGGGATGAATCCTGTGGGAAGTGCACCTCCTGTCGTGAAGGTACCCAACGGATGTACGAGGTGCTGAATGACATCACGGAAGGGAAGGGGAAGAGCGGGGACGTTGAGCTCTTGGAGGAACTGGGATGGGTCGTTGCCGAGGCCTCCCTCTGTGCCCTTGGAGGAACGGCGCCGAACCCCGTTCTGAGCACGATCCAGTACTTCAGGGATGAATACGAAGCCCATATCGAGGAGAAACGCTGCCCAGCCGGGGTGTGTAAGGGGTTGATTCAGTATACTATAGAGCCCGAAGTGTGTACGGCCTGCGGGCGTTGTCGGAAGGCCTGCCCGAGCGGCGCCGTTTCGGGGGCAAAGAAGGTTCCACATGCGATAGCGCAGGAGAAGTGCACCAAATGCGGCATGTGTTTCGAGGTGTGTAAGTTCGATGCGGTGAAGGTCCAATAATATTCGGTTGAAAAAGGGAGAGGGACGAAGACGATGGTTGAATTTACGGTTGACGGGGTCACTCTTGAAGCGGAAGAGGGCAGTAACGTACTGCCCGTTGCACTGGAAAATGGTTTCGAGATTCCACACTTGTGCTTTCACGATGAGGTTTCACCCTATGGGGCCTGCCGGCTTTGTCTGATAGAGGTGGAGCGCGGGGGCAGAAGGAGAATGACGGCTTCCTGCACGTATCCCGTCGAGGAGGGGATCCGGGTCTTCACCGATACCGAAAAGGTCCAGAGGGCAAGGAGGATGATCATGGAGCTCCTCCTGGCCAGGTGCCCTGACAGGGAAATTCTCCAAGAATTGGCATCTCAGATGGGGATCAAGAAGCCCAGGTTCGAGTTGAGCCAGGAGCAGTGTATCCTCTGCGGGCTGTGTGAAAGGGTATGCCGAGAGGTGGTTGGCGCCAATGCCATCAGTTTCTTCAGTCGCGGGCACAAGAGGGAGATGGGCCCTCCTTTCAGGGATCCCAAGGCTTGCATAGCTTGCGGAGCCTGTGTCTATGTTTGCCCCGTCGACTGTATCAAGATGGAGGAGACGGAGGAGGAGCGGACCATCGTGAGGTGGGAGAGAACCCTGCCTATGAAGAAGTGTAAAACGTGTGGTCAGAGTTTCGCCCCATGGTTCCAGCTAGAGTACATCAAGGAAAAGGTTCAACTTCCGAAGGATTTCTTCGATGTCTGCCCGGACTGCAGGGATTAAGGAAGTTCCCCTCGGAATGACCCCGTGGGGTCTGAGAAGGGGGGAAGAGGAGGTAATGGATATGGCGTTCATGAGATGGGATCCTCTGAAGGACTTGATGGAAATCCAGGAGAGGATGAATAGGCTCTGCGACGTGACCTTCGGTCGGACGCGAAGGGAAGACGTGCTCCCGCGGAGCACGTGGACTCCCTCAGTGGACATCTACGAGACCAGTGATGAGATTGTCATCCACGCCGAGCTCCCTGAGATCGATGTGGACGACCTATCCGTGGACGTGGATGACGGTATTCTGACCATCAAGGGGGAGAGGTCCCTGAGCAGAGAGGCCAGACTGGAACAGTACCGTCTTGTCGAAAGGCCTTATGGTCCCTTCAGCCGGTCCTTCACCCTTCCCGATTCCGTTGATCCCGGAGGAATAAAGGGGGGCTACAAAGATGGGATACTGACGTTGAAGTTGCCAAAAAAGGAGGGACCAAAACGGATCGCCATTGAGGAGTGATAGGGAGGAAATTTCCTCCCCCTTTTTTTGAGATTTTTTGCCAGCTGTTCGAGAACCGTGAAGGGCATGGTCGTGGTATCGATGGAAAATGTCATTGCTCCTCTCTTTCATCTTGATTTTCCCCCATTTTCCCTTTGAACTCTTTCACGCATTGCCTGCTGCAAAAGTAGTATTCCCGTCCATCAATTCGGGCGCAAATGGCGGAGTTTTTGGGGATATAGGTTTGACAATGAGGGTCCTTCACCATCTCGCTTTCCAATTCCCATTTCTCACCGGGGTCCATCTGCCTCGCCTTCGAGGGAGATATCCATCCCTTGACCAGGTAGTAGAGGAGAATCAGTAAGCCCAAAAAAATGAGTAATCTCATTCCGTTTAGCCCTTGCGGGAAAAAGATGGGGGGCGTTTATAGTTTTTCGATCCCCTGTCCATTCCCCAGGTCGGCTACCAATTGGGCAATGGATTTTTTCAGAAGGGGATGGATATAGTTCCCCGCAATCTCACGTAAGGGAATCAGGACGAATGCACGATTTTGCACCTCGGGATGGGGTATCGTCAATCCCTCACAGTGGATCACATCGTCATTGAAGAAGAGGATATCCAGATCGATAGTGCGAGGGCCCCATGTGTGGATCCTTTCGCGTCCCATGGATAGTTCGATATTCTCCAGTGCTTTGAGGAGTTGATAAACAGTGAAGCTCGTTTCGATCTCTATTACGCAATTGACAAACCAATCCTGGTGGGTGTAGCCGATGGGTTCTGTCTTATAGAGGGGGGATTGGGCGATGAGGCGGTTCTGCTTACGTTGGCTTATTTCGCTGATTGCCTGCCGGCAGTTTTTGATCTTGTCCCCGACATTGGAGCCAATTCCGATAAAAGCGATATTTTCCATGATGAAGGCGTGTATGCGTGTAAGGTTAAGTGCGCAGACAATGAGAGGAGTAGAAGAATGAGACTATCCGGAGGCGTTGTCTATCGGACCATTATGAATCGTCTAATCATTACTTTTGATCTTTTCCTCGTCATTTTCAGGTGTTACATCTATCTCGTCGGGCCCCTTGGTTGCCTTTCTGAAGTTCCGTATTCCCTTTCCAATTCCCTCTCCAATCTGTGGCAGCTTACCGGCCCCGAATATGACGAGGACGATGACCAAGATAACAAGCAATTCAGGCATTCCTATGCCAAACATATATTCCCCCTCTTTCCTTAGAAACCTACATGATAAACCTTCATGGTAGTTCTCGCGGATGGGAGTTCTTAGAGTCATTTTGGCGGAAGTGCATGGGAATCGAACCCACCGCGGACGTTGTTAGCGCCCGCCACTGGATTTGAAGTCCAGGAGGCCCACCAGGACCAATCCACTTCCGAAATCAACAATAACCAAATTCCAGTGCGAAGTCAATACCTTTTATGAC